>LLEM01000134.1_pt1 | contig 16368 bp, 21 predicted proteins | sample 595841 | NCBI WGS metagenome assembly LLEM01 (sample SAMN02919313, study PRJNA255460) | bioreactor metagenome | biome: chemostat; feature: culture 2012_10.2; material: sediment; isolation source: day64 10degC chemostat 2012 inoculated with Wadden Sea sediment taken from... | place: Germany: Bremen ...
CCCCCCCAGCCGTTGTTTAAATTAATTCACTCACTTTAATTCTTCTCATCACACTGGCATTTTCATGACATCGTCATAGGCGGTCAGTAGCTTGTTACGCACTTGCACCAGGGCGGCAAAGGATAAGCTGGCTTTCTGGCTGGCAACCATCGCCCCGACCAAATCATCGCTCTTACCGGTATCCACGGCGGTCATCATGGCCGAGGCTTCTTTGCCCTGCTGATCGACACTGCTTAGGGTTTGTGAAATCACATCCGTAAAGCTCACCGAGTTCACTTGGTTAGCTGTTATTGGGGTTAGGCGCGATCTGAGTCGTCTCCAGCACATTCATTTGTGCTCGAACCTCACTCATCTGGCTAAATGGCAATTCCATGCTCATCACTTTATCTTGCATGTCAGGTTCTCGTGTAATAGCGGTTATGAATAGTTTGTGTTGGCTACAGAAAAATCAGTATTTTGCCCGGTTAGAATCTGGTCGATATCCAGCCCCCTGCTCGCGCATCGTCTGGATCTTGTACCGCAGGGCGCGGGTCGACACACCAAGCTCTTCGGCAGTTTTGCTACGGTGGCCGTTGAAGCGGCGCAGCGTTTCGATAATGGTGTCAAACTCTGCCAATTTACGGCTTTTCTGTAAGTTTGGCTTCGATCGGCTTGTCGTTGTTTTGCGCGGGCTTATTGGGGTGGCCCATGTTTCCAGCACGGCGGCAGGATCCTGAGCCTCTGACGCCTTCCCCTCGAACTGATTTGGCAGCATCAGATCTTCAGCACGGATCAGGCAACCGCGACTCATCACCAGTGCCCGCTGAATTACATTCTCAAGCTCACGGACATTGCCCGGCCAATCGTAATGGCACAAGGCATCCTGAGCTTCAGCGGTAAATTCAATCGTCGTTTGGGTATTCGGCATGTAGCGCATCATCAGATAGCTGGCCAATGGCACGATATCTTCCTTGCGCTCTTTCAATGTGGCGCAGTGCAAAGGAAAAACATTCAGCCGATAGTAAAGATCGGCACGGAACCGTCCGTCGGCAACGGCCTGTTCAAGATCACGGTTGGTCGCCGCCAATACCCGTATATCTAGTTTTATTTTCTGGTGGCTGCCGAGACGCTCGACTTCACGCTCCTGCAGCACCCGTAATAACTTGGTTTGCATTGCCAAGGGCAACTCGCCAATTTCATCAAGCAGCAAGGTACCGCTGTTGGCAATTTCTAATTTACCGGGCTGAGCTGATGTCGCGCCGGTAAACGCCCCCCCTTGGTATGACCGAATAAAATGGATTCAATCATCGTTTCCGGGATCGCGGCACAATTAATGGCGACAAAAGGGCTGGCCGAGCGGGGGTGATGATTCATGGATAAAACGAGCCAGTACTTCTTTTCCGGTACCACTCTCGCCGTTGATCAGCACCGAGGCATCGGTTTGTGCCACCCGCTGTGCCAGCTGAAACATCTGTTTGCTCCGGTGTGATTCGGCCACAATAGGTTGTTTTTGCTGCTGTGGCTGTACCAAACGTTGCACAAGCTGCCCCAGGTGCATGTGCCCAAACGGGGGAGCAGCAAATAGTCTGTCGCCCCCCTGCTGCAGAGCTCGCGTCACCTGCGCAGCGTGTTGCAATTCCGAGATCACGACGATAGCACCTTGGTATCGCGGGCGAACCAGTTTGATCAAGTCGGCCGCCTCAGTACCGTCCACCAGGCATGTCGGCAACAACAGCAAGTCCCATTGTTGCAACGACAAAAGATGCAGACAGTCAGCCATACTGTCAGTCTGGCTCAATTGATACCCGACGGCTTCTCCTTCGACGAGTACCTGTTCCTGTACCGGGTGGTAAGGATGAAACATCAAAACTTGCCAGCTATTTTTCATGATCTTCCTACCACAGATTTCTTGATTAAACGAACGGTTACCCGACGATTTTTTTGTCGTCCTGCCTCATGGCCATTATCCTCAACAGGGTAACGATCGCCATGGGAACGGATCTGAATCATTTTACGAGGAATACCGTACTCGATAAGCAGTGAAGCGACCTCCTCGGCACGATCTCTGGACATCCGCAGCTTCACACCGGTGCGCCCGCGGTTGTCCGAGTAGCCATCAATCAGTATCTTGCCAATCGATGAAGTCGCCTTAACGTATTCAGTGATCCCAACCAGCGTTCGGTGACTGTTTTTTGACACTTGAGAAGAACCAGACTGGAAATAAAACTCACTGTTTCTTATTTGCTGGTAATTGACAGGTATTAGTTGATTTCGGCAAACAGTAAAGTCTTCGGCGGGTGTCGGAAAGTTAATATTTGACAAAACAACCTCGTCATTAAATTGACGGCCATTATTAATGACAACTTTTATCCACGCGCCACGCTTTAAACTTTCAAAGACTGAATCTGCATCATTAACAATAATCTCACCAGTAGACTGAGAATAATTAACTTCACCAATATCATCAATATATTTGGTATTCTCGACTTTCCATACTGGGGATACCTCATATACAGAACGTAGTTCTGTTAAGTTTGTTAGCTCACTAGACTTAAGCTCAATTCTTAATTCTTCTCCGGCTTCGGCAATTATCTTTGCAACACCAAAGCCTTTTATTTCATGCACAATTGAGCACAATGTATTATTTCCAGAAAACACCCATTGACTGTTATCCAGAGCTGATACTTTTACAGCTTCTTGGCTATAAACCGAGAAGGATGCCAATAGTAGCAATAGAATACTGCTGCTTTTTCTAACCATCGAAGAGCCTAAAAATAACATAAACACGGTAAATATATGACAATACAAAAAGCGACATTCCTCCCTAATTAAAAGGAAAGTCATCACCTTAAAGACTTAATTGATCATTCAGCCAAGCACCGCCACATAGCAACGAAATGCTACAGAATAGTAAACGGAACGTATGGAATAATGTAAAATCAAGGAAGTACAATCAAAAGCACCAATGCAGAGTAACAGAATCTGAATACTACAGATTGATAATCACTCGAACGCTTAAGATAAATCAATTATATATATTTTTTTAGTAAATAAGAAATCATTCAGAATAGTATGTCAACTGTCAATATAATGAATAATAGGAACCTTGTATGATGATTTTTTGACATGCCTAATTGAAAGTATATTTGTTTGACAAACCTACTGCTCAAACGGTAGTCTCCCGCGATTGAAATTGACATCTTAATTAACATTATAGTCAATACGAACGCAGGGGGAATATAGATTATTGATGAAAAATAGCACTGATGAGATTAAAAATAAGCCACGATCAAAATAACGCTCTCATTGACAGGTTAAATAATGAACAGCAAGTGTGCTTTTTACTCAACTGTTAACATTCATCAATAATTACACATAACACTTAATATTAATTGTTGTGACTCTGATTCCAGCATTTTAACAAACAACGTTTAATTAAACTGCGACTATAGGTTAAATGTTGATTTATAATTAAATAAGAAATAAAGAAACAGTGTTTATTATTTATGTGGGTAGATGAACACATTTTTTTATATTAATGCAGCGCTTAATTATTTGAATAAGCATATTCGACGTATTGTTACGTTTAACGCAAATCCATGGGTTGCCTAAGGTTATGACGAAAAAGAGCAAAATAATCTCAGAACTTGACCAGGTTGAAGTCCGTGCTTTTGATCTCGCAAGCCCTGAACACCGTATCGGTGCCTTGCAAGCCATCATCGATAATGTCTGCAAGCAATTTGAACGGTCCGCTCGCCAGTCTTTCCACCACCTGCTACGCCATCCTGTTGAATTCCGCTTCGAGCAACAAGATACGCTAAAGCTGCAGGACTATTTACAGCAGCTACAGAAACCTAGCCTGTATCGCGAATTTACAGTGAGCCCGCACGATTTACATGGTGCAGTCTCTATCGATGGTGATCTGCTGTTCTTTATGGTGGATCTATTTTTTGGCGGCAATGGCAATAATGTCCGACGCCACAGTGACATGAGTGATACTGAATTACGCTTGGTTGAACGCTTTTTCAACCTAGCCTTGGAACAGTTTGCTAACGGCTGGCACAGTATTACCAGTTGGCACAGCCAACTGACCGAGAAAAATACGCTACGTCTTGGCAACCCGATACAAAACAACCAGCTTTATCAAGTGTGCCGCTTTACCATTGATGTCTGCGGCCACCAGGCTGGTTTGATATCGCCCTGCCCTTTGCCGGTCTGGATTTTTTGCGGGAACAGCAATGCAAGCCAACCGATGTGGAAACCGACCCCCGAGCTGCAGGCGCGGATTCAAGCCAAACTGTGCCAAACCCCAATGCGGCTGATGACCACCCTTTGCGATCGCCGCCTGTCTCTTGGCGAGGTGATGGATTTGAAACAGGGTGATGTCATTCCTGTCGAGCTCCCGAACGAAGTCACGGTCAGGGCTGGCAAGACATCCCTATTCACCGCCCGAATTGCAGAAAACAACGCAAGTCTTGTACTTCAAATTCAAGATGTTATTAAACAGTAACAGGAACTACCATGTCTGAACAAAGCAATGATCTGAATATTGACCTTGATGAACTGGACTTGGGTAGCCTGGGGTCAGGACCCGGTTCCCGGCACACCAACAGCCGCAAAGGATATGTCGTTTATTCGCAATATCCCTGTGAACTTGACCCTGGAAGTCGCCAGCACCGAACTGATGGTAGGTGATCTGATGAATGTCTCGCTCGGCACCGTCATCGAGCTCGACAAACTGAGCGGTGAGGCCATGGATGTGAAGGTCAACGGCACCCTGCTCGGCCATGCCGAAGTCGTTATCGTCAACAACAAATACGGCCTGCGTCTGGTCAATGTCGTGGATGACAACGACATGCTAAAAGGATTAACCAAATAATGCGCTGGCTCGGGCTATTGCTGGCACTCCTGCTGTTCAGTCATCCGGCACTGGCGCAGGACTTGTCGCTACTGACTATCAACGGCCCCCCCAATGGCTCAGAGGAATACAGTGTCAAGCTGCAAATATTCCTGCTGATGACGGCACTGGCTTTTTTTGCCGGCCATGCTGTTGATGGTCACCAGCTTTACCCGAATCATCATCGTACTGGGTATTTTACGCCAGGCGATGGGTTTGCAGCAAAGCCCCCCCGAACCGGGTACTGGTCGGTATCGCCCTGACGCTTTCACTGTTCATCATGCGTCCGGTGATCTATGAGATCTACGATAATGCAGTTGTCCCCTACCAGAGCGGGGGAACTGACCATGCTCGATGCCTTTCATACCGCAGAAAAGCCCTTGCGCCAGTTTATGCTACAGCAAACCCGCGAAACCGACCTCGAGCAAATTCTGCGCATTGCCAATGAGCCAGCACCGCAGAACATGGACGATATTGACTTTCTGATTGTCATGCCCGCCTTCATTCTCAGTGAGCTGAAAACCGCATTTCAAATCGGATTCATGCTATTCATTCCGTTTTTGATCATTGATATGGTCGTTGCCAGCGTGTTGATGGCGATGGGGATGATGATGCTGTCGCCATTAATTATTTCATTGCCATTTAAACTCATGATTTTTGTCATGGTCGATGGCTGGTCAATGACCGTTGGTACGCTCAGTGCGAGCTTTGGATAGATATGGGTACTGAATTTATCGCCTCTTTTTTTGGAGAGGCACTACTGATCATCGTCAGTATGGTTTGTGTCATGATTATCCCCCCCAGCCTGCTGGTCGGCCTGCTGGTCAGTATCTTTCAGGCGGCGACTCAGATTAACGAACAGACGCTGAGCTTTTTGCCTCGCTTGCTAATGACATTTGCCATGCTGGGATTTGCCGGCCCTTGGCTACTGCGTACTTTCAGCGACTTGTTCAACCGTTTATTCCTCAACATCCCGCACCTGATCGGCTAATGCCATGCTAGATATCTCAGCGGCCCAGCTCACCGCCTGGCTCGGACAGATCTGGTGGCCTTTTTTTCGCCTCGGTGCCGCGATGCTCATGATGCCGATATTTGGCGGGTCTAACATCCCCTCTCAAATACGCATCGGGCTGGCATTGATGATCAGCATTCTGGCGGCACCGCTGATGCCCCCGATGCCAAGTGTTGATCCTCTCTCGCTTGATGCTCTTTTGCTCGGTGCCCAGCAAATGATTATTGGCGGCATCATGGGACTGATGCTCGAATTATTGTTTGCGGTATTCACCACCATGGGACAAATATTGTCCATGCAGATGGGGGGGCTGGGTATGGCGATGAGCAATGACCCGATTAATGGCGTCAGTATTCCCACCCTCGGCAAATACTATCAGCTATACATCTTGCTGCTGTTTCTCGCTCTCGACGGCCATTTAGTCGCACTCGATGTAGTGGTGCAAAGCTTTAAAGTATGGCCGGTTGGCCAAATGCCAAGCCAGGATGCCCTGTACAGCGTAGTCATGCGGCTGGGCTGGATGATCGCGGCCGCCTTCCTGCTCGCATTGCCTGCTGTATGTGCAATGCTGCTGGTTAACGGCGCGTTCGGCATGATGAACCGCGCCGCGCCGCAGCTCAATGTCTTTGCGCTGGGCTTCCCGATGACTATGCTGCTCGGCCTGATGTGCCTGCTCATTACGACTTCCGGTATTCCGGAGAACTTTACCCGCCTTTGCAGTGAGACGCTGCAAATGATGGCAAACCTGGAGGCGAGTCACTAATGAGTGACAATAGCAGCCAGGACAAAACGGAACAGCCCAGTGAACAGAAGCTGCGTAAGGCCCGGGAAGACGGTAACCTGCCCCGCTCGAAAGAGCTGGTCACGGCACTGATGACCCTGGGCGCCGCACTGCTGCTCAATGCCTTCTCGGGGGCGCTGGCAGAAATGTTTCAGGTGATCACCACCCTGAATATGAAATTACCGAAAAGTGCCGCCTTCGAACCCGAGTACATGATTAAACACCTTGGGATCAGCCTAAAGTCGATGCTGCTTGCCATCGGGCCGATGCTGGGATTACTGCTGCTCATCACCGTGCTCGCCAATATTGTTCGCGGGGGCTGGAATATATCGGGCAAGGCCGCCCAGCCTAAGTTCTCCAAGCTCAACCCGATATCGGGGGGTCAAGCGGATGTTCTCGACCAAATCTCTGGCCGAGCTGATCAAAAGTATCCTCAAAGTGACGCTGATAAGCACCACCCTGTACCTGCTTCTGAGCAGCAACCTGACCAAGATTGTCATGCTCCAGCGCCTGCCGCTCACCGAGGCTATTTTGCAGACCATCGATTTACTGTGGCAGGGGCTGTTCAGCTTCGGCTTGGCACTGCTGCTAATTGCTGTCTTAGAGTTGCCGTATGCCGGCTGGGAATACACCAAGCAACTCAAAATGACCAAACAAGAGGTCAAGGAAGAGCACAAGAACAGTGAAGGTAAACCTGAAGTCAAAGCGAAAATCAGACAGATGCAGCGCCAGATGTCACAGCGTCAAATGATGAAGGCGGTACCGCAGGCCGATGTCGTGATCACCAACCCGACTCACTATGCCATCGCCCTAAAATATGATTTGGACAAGGCTGGAGCTCCCTTTGTGCTGGCAAAAGGCGTTGACCAAATGGCCATCCAAATGCAGCAGGTCGCGCGCCAGCATGATCGCCCGATTGTCGAAATTCCGGCCCTCACCCGTGCAGTGTATTACTCCACGAACGAATGGCAGGAAATACCGGCCCCGTTATATGTCGCCGTTGCCCATGTACTGACCTTTGTTTTCCAGATGGAACAATACAGGCAGGGGGGGCGTCAATCCAATAAACCTGAATTCCCACAAGTCACAATTCCTACAGAATTGCGCCGCTAACCGGAACTGAGCTGAAATGAAACAAAAACTCACCCCCCCGTTGCTACAGCTACTCGCTAAAGGACAACTGGGGGGGATCCCTCTGCTCCTGATGACAATCCTGTCGATGGTGATCCTGCCTATCCCGCCGTTTGTGCTGGATATGCTATTTACCTTTAACATCGTCCTGGCCCTGCTGGTAATGCTGGTTAGTGTCTACAGCAAACGACCGCTCGACTTCTCGGTATTCCCGAGCATTCTGCTGGTTGCGACCTTGCTTCGCCTGATGCTGAACGTTGCCTCTACCCGGGTGGTATTGCTCAACGGCCACGAAGGTGGCGAGTCGGCAGGTAAGGTGATTCAGGCATTTGGTGATGTCGTGATCGGCGGCAACTATGTGGTCGGTATGGTGGTGTTCGTGATCTTGATGATCATTAACTTCGTCGTTGTTACCAAGGGTGGCGAACGAATTTCCGAGGTCAGTGCCCGCTTCACCCTTGATGCCATGCCGGGTAAACAAATGGCCATCGATGCCGACCTGAATGCCGGTATTATCGATCACAATCAGGCCAAGCGCCGCCGTGAAGACGTTGCCCAGGAAGCCGACTTCTATGGCTCGATGGACGGTGCATCGAAGTTTGTCCGCGGCGATGCCATCGCCGGGATGCTGATCCTGTTCATCAATATCATCGGCGGGATCAGCATCGGGGTGTTCCAATACGGCCTGTCTTTTTCCGAAGCCTTTGAAACCTATGCCCTGCTGACCATCGGTGACGGTCTGGTCGCCCAGATCCCGTCCTTGCTGCTGGCCACTGCCGCCGCCATCATTGTGACCCGGGTAGCCGACAGTAACGATTTATCAAAGCAAATCAGCCAACAGATGCTGGCCTCGCCGGTCATTATGTTTGTGGTTTCCGGCATTATGCTGATACTCGGCCTGATCCCGGGAATGCCGCATCTGGCCTTCCTGTGCTTTGCCGCTGTCATCGGCCTTGCCGGCTGGCGAATGCGCCACATTGATAACTCGGAGGTGAATGATGAGGATTTGGCCCGGGCCGAAGAAATTGTCGAGCAACATGACCTGCCGGAAAATAAAGAGCTGGCCACCGGTGATATACCTTTAGTCCATGGGCTGAGCCTGAATGTCGGTTTCCGTTTGGTGAACTTAATTGACCGGCGCCAGGGTGCCGAGCTGCTCAGCCGGCTGGTCGGGATCCGCAAAACCCTGACCGAACAACGGGGGGGATTTGTGATCCCGCAAATCCATGTCAAAGATGATCTCGCCCTGGAAGCCAGCCAATACAAAATCGCCGTCAGGGGGGGAGCGACTATCGTTCAGGCCGATCTCGAAGCCGATCGCTTGCTGGCAATCAACCCGGGGGGGCAGGTATACGGCAATGTTGACGGCATCATCACCAAAGATCCCCGCCTATGGGATGGAAGCACTCTGGATTCTGCCAACCGAAAAAGATAAGGCAGTCAATCTCGGCTATACCGTTGTCGACCATGCCACCATTATCTCGACTCACGTCAGCAAGATTATCAATGATCACATTGATGATATTTTGAGTTCGGAAGAAGTTACGGGGGTCATCGAACGGCTGGCTGGCCTGAACAATAAGCTGGCTGATGATTTGCAGCAAAAGCTGAACCCGCAGCAGCTACTGCGGGTGTTTCGCCAACTGACGATCGACGGCGTGTCGCTGGCCGATATCGTCACGATTGCCAACTCGCTGGTGGAATCAGCGGAGCTCTCCCAGGATCCGATTTTGCTGGCTGCCGATGTCCGCTGCGTCTTACGCCGGGTAGTGCTCGGGAGCCTGATAGGCATGCGCGCGGATGTGCCGGCAGTCACCCTTTCCGGAGAGTTGGAAAATATGCTGCTGGGTGCCCCTCAGCCAGGCGCAGTCGGGCGGACATGTCCAGTTAGACGGCTTTGCTCTGGAACCAACGGTTATTGAGAAACTACAGCGCAGCCTCCCTGAAGTATTGGACAATATGCGCCTTCATGGCCACAGCCCTATCTTGCTGGTGCTGCCTCAGCTGCGCCCGCTGCTCGCTCGTTATGCCCGGGTGTGTGCCCGTGGCCTGCATGTCCTGTCTTTCAATGAAATACCGGATGACAAAAATGTATCCGTGGTCGGGAATATGGGCTAACTTAGCCCATTTCTCGTACATGCTGGTTTAGCAGTGCCCGTAACTTCAACGGTTTTACCGGTTTGCTGATAAAGCTAAAGCCATGCCCACGGATCACCTTCTGGGTTTCCGCCGTCCGGTCAGCACTAATGACGGCTCCCCGGAAAGTCTTGCCCAGCCGCAAACTGCACTGTTGCAGTACCTGCAATCCCGTTTGGTCATTAGCGAGATGGTAGTCGCTTAACACAAAATTCGGCTGCCAGTCATCATCAAGCTGCTGCATGGCACCGGCCACGGTTTCAGCCAACCGGACATCACATCCCCAGCGAACCAGCAAGGTTTCCATTGCCAGCAAAATATCCGGTTCGTTATCGACACAGAGCACTTTGATATCAGCCAGAGGGGCGGCTTTTTCCTCGGCAGTTTTCTCCTGCTCCACCCGATGGGTAAGCACACCCCGCTGGACATCAAGACCAAATACCGTGCCCCCCCGTCCGGGCCAGGATCGCAGTGATAGCTGATGGTCCAGTACCCGGCTGATCCCGCGCGCAATCGCAAGCCCAAGGCCGAGACCATGATCGACGCCGCTGCGCTCGATACGGGTAAACTCATCAAAAATATGGGCCTGCTTTTCCTCCGGGATCCCCGGGCCATTATCCCACACCTCGATTTTCAGTTGCCCCCCCTGCTTCCTACGTACGCCCAGCACAACTTTTCCATTCGGGTTATAGCGAAAGGCATTAGTCAGGAAGTTCTGCAATGCCCGGCGCAACAGCTTGGGATCAGAAACAACCACCGCATCACTATTAACCACTTCGAACCTGATCCCCTGCTGGTGTGCCAATGCGCCAAACTCGGCACTCAGGGTATTAAGCACATCACTGACTGGGAACGGATGGACATTCACCTGCAGCTTGCCCGCTTCCAGCCGGGAAACATCCAGCAAGTCGCCAATCAGATCTTCCGCGGCCCCGAGGGCACTTTCAATATGGTGGGCGAGTTTGGTGGTTTCCTCCTCTTTGGCCACCTCCGTAAGAGATGACGAAAACAGCCGGGCCGCATTCAAAGGCTGCATGAGATCATGGCTTACCGCAGCCAGAAAACGCCCTTTCGAATGGGCCTGCTGTTCGGCCTGCTGGGTGGCAGAAACCAGCTGTCGGTTAAGCTGTTCTAGCTCCTTGGTACGTAGCCTCACCCGCTCTTCAAGGTTCTCATTTGCCTCTTTTAACGCCTGCTCAGCTTGGCGAAACGCGGTAATATCGGTAAAGCTCATGACAAACCCTCCGCCCGGCATCGGGTTGCCCTGTACTTCGATCACCTGACCATCAGGCCGGATCCGTGAGGAGGTATGGGCCGTACCTTGCTGGAGGTGCTCGACTCGCTTGGCGACATGCAATTCCGGATCACCCGGGCCGCATAGCCCCAGCTTGGCGTTGTGGCGAATGACATCGGCAATAGGCCGACCGACCTGGATCAGCCCCGGCGGAAAGGTAAACATCTCCAGATAGCGCTGGTTCCATGCCACCAGCCTTAGCTGCTTATCCACCACCGTAATACCTTGGCTAATATGCTCAATCGCCCCCCTGCAACAGGCCACGGCTGAAATCAAACAGCTCGGAGGCCTCATCAACAATCGTCGCCACTTCTTCCAGCTGCATGTTGCGTCCCTGCAGTGCAGACGTAAGCACCAAACGCGCCGAAGACGCGCCAAAAACCCCCCCGGCCAGTACCCCGTTCGGTATGGCGGATTAGCGCCGCGGTTGCCTGTTGCTGTGGCAGCAAGTCGGCCTGATGCTGATCGGCAAACTGGCGGAACGCATTGCGCACCCGCTTGCGACCGACAAATCGGCCGGCCAGCATTTCCAGCTCGGCAACGGTTACTCGGGTCTGGTACAGGCTACCGTTGTCAGATTCAGGCAACGGTGCCCCCACAAACGTCGCGGCCTGCAAGCGCTCAGTCAGGGAGGTTCGGGTGAGCAACGATATTGAGAAATACAAAGAAATATTAACAACCAAACTCAGCAACATGCCCCAATCAACGGCGGACAGCTCATGCAATATCGGCCATTGAGGAGGGGGGGTTAGCAGCCACAGCAACAGGTTAGTATCTGCATTGCCGGCCAGCATGCTGGTCTGGCCCATCATAGTGATCACCCACACCGCCGAGCCACCAAGCAAACCAGCATAGACACCATTGCGATTGCCCTCCCGCCAATAGATCCCCCCCAGCAGGGCAGGAGCAAACTGGGCTATCGCCGCAAAGGACAGCAAACCGATACCTGACAGCGACTGGATCTCATCCAGTACCTGGTGGAACCCCCCCCATGCAGCCATCAATAACAAAAGGATCAGCCCGCGTCGAATATTAAGCAACATACCGGAAAAGGCGCTGAAATTACGGCCTGACACCCGCAGCCGCCGTAGCAGCAGGGGCAGAACCAAATCATTGGACACCATGATTGCCAGCGCAATCGTCGAGACAATCACCATCCCCGTCGCGGCAGACGTTCCGCCGAGAAATGCCAGCAAGGCAATACTCTCTGCGCCCTGCAGCAAAGGCAGGTTAATCACATAGGTATCGGCGGAAATATGCGGCAGCATAGCCTGACCGGCCAACGCCAGCGGGACAACAAAAATCCCCATCAACAGCAAATACAGCGGGAAAACCCAGCGCGCCATGTGTAGATCCTGAGCCCGGCTGTTTTCCACTACGATAGTATGGAACTGGCGTGGCAGGCAGATAATTGCTGCCATGGTAAGCATTGTATGGATCAGCAGGCTACCGACATTCGGCGTTCGCGGCTGCAAATATTCCAGCTTCACCGCCTGTAGGTCGGGCAGCTCAAACAACAAGCCAGCGGCAAAGATCCCGACCACCAAAAAAGCCACCAGCTTGACAATAGACTCGAACGCCACGGCCATCATCATGCCACGGTGATGTTCGGTCGTATCGATATGCCGGGCACCGAACAGTACCGTAAAAACCGCCAAGGCCAGGGTAACCATCCAGGCGATATCAGCATCATCGATCCCGCTTTGCCGCCCAAGTTCAGGCGCAATTTGTTCCAGCCCCATGGTAATGCCGCGCAGCTGCAAGGCGATATACGGCAAGATCCCCACCACCGCAATAATCGTAACCAGTACGGCCAAGCCCCTGCGACTTTCCGTAACGGGCCGCAATGAAGTCAGCGATAGAGGTGATATGCTCGCGCTTGGCGATTAAGATCAGCCGCGCCAGAATACGCCAGCCAATGGTGAAGACCAAAATCGGTGCCAGGTAGATAGGAAGGAATGACCAGATATCCTGGCTGGCCTGCCCGACCGTGCCGTAAAAGGTCCAAGAGGTACAGTAGACCGCAATTGAAAGGCTATAAATCCACGGCCGCCAGCCAGCCATCCACTGCGGCTTTTTATCGCCATACCAAGCGATAAGAAATAGCAGCCCGAGATAAGCCAGCGAGACCGGCACCACGATCCATCCCTGTGCCATGATACGTCCTGATTGTAAATAAGATGTAAGCCTATGGTAACGAATTCACACCCACCGACTCAATCAAGATGATCACAGCTTGGGCCGAAACGTCCTTTTCCGGCCTAAATCTGTGATTTTTTACTAGCTGCTAGTCACGACACGCTGCCTAGGCCGTGATTCGATCTTCATCAGCAATACAGGCACACCCATCACAGCCATCAGCCAGAACAGGTCGGCTCCCCCCCAGATCCCGTATAGCCAACCACTCAGCGCCGTCATCATTGCCATAAAGGCCCCCCCCATCGGCAACGCGTTATACAAAGCCTGCAGAGCCACCATCTGGTTGCTCTGGGCATGCTGAATATAACGAATAGTGGCCAGATGACAGGCCGCGAAGGTGACCCCCCCGTGAAGGGCCTGCGACATCACCAATACCGGCAGCTCAGTCATCGTTGCGGTTAACCCCCCAGCGCAACAAGACACCAAACGCGGCCAAACGGAACATTGCCGTAATACTCCAGCCAGCAAACAGTCGCTTGCTAAGCGCAAACACGGCAACTTCCGCGACGACACTGAAACTCCATAGGTATCCAATCACCGCCTCGCTATAACCCACCTCTTTCCAGTAAATCGCACTGAAGCTGTAGTATGCCGCATGGCTTCCCTGCAGCAGCGCTACCGCGCCGAGAAAACGGACTACCTGGCTATCGCGCATCAGCTCCATCAGGGCCGGACGGGCCTGATCATGGCTAACTTCTGACTTTGGCAAAATAGTTGGCTGGCGCATCGACAACACCAGTGCCGCCGCCAAGCCCGATGCCGCCACCCACGGGATCACATCAGGGCTATATTCAGCCGCCAGTAGGCCAACCACGGTTGAACCGGCAATAAAGGCAACTGAACCCCCCAAAGTCGGGTACGACCATAGTCTAAATGCCATCTCTGGCATAGTGGTTAGCCAGCGCATCAGATAACGGAACAATCGGGCCAACCAGCATATTATAAATAACAGTGACGACAGTAAGCGCCCACAAACTTCCACCACAGTAGATATAGACAACACAGCTGATCAACGCAGCCAAGGCAAGCCAGCGCAGCGCAGGGATCAAATGCTCGGCTTTGTGGATACGCGGGGTGATCACCAAATTCGCCAGACAGCGCACGCCAAAGCCCAGACCCAGCAACAAACCAATATTCGAGGCACTCACCTCAAGGTGAGCAAGCCACAACGCCCAAAAGGGAAGATAAACACCATAGTTAAAGAAAAATCCAAGCAAGTACTGCGAGGTCCATCCATAAGGCTACTACGAAACATGCCAAGTCCTATATGCAGAGAAAAGAATAACGAGTAAAGAGCGCCTATTATGCCGAATTCGTCTCTGCCCCCCCAATGAAATTATCAGACAATTTCGCTTCCCCTTTTGTATACCAGACTAAAGTCGTCTGGAGCCAATCCCCCATCCTGGGGCGACACTGTCAGTATCGTTGCCAAACCCATTTTCCAGTGCGCAATGCACTCAATAAGCCGGATGGTTGCCATGCCTGATAAGTTTGACACATCACTGCCCCCCCTTTGATCGCCTCAGCAATGAGCAGCAGCATAGGCTCAAAGATGCGCTGGATGTTGCCTATTACCGGGTCGGCGACATCATCATTGATGCCGCGGAAACATGTTCCCAGCTCTACATCATCATCAAAGGCAGCGTTGAGGAGGCGTCGGCTGACAGCAAAGAAATCTTCGCCCACTATACTGCCGACGATATGTTTGATGTCCGCTCACAGCTCGAGCATCACAGCCGTCACCGCTACACCGCACTGGAAGACACCTTATGCTACCTATTGCCCCAACACATTTTTGTTGAGTTCTATCGGTCCTGCGACCAGTTTGCCGCCTACTTTGACGGTAACCTGGCTCGTCGCCAGCAGTTGCTGGATGAAGCCCAGAAACAGCAAAACCTGGCCGAATTTATTCTGACCAAGGTCAGTGACGACAACATCCAGCCCTGCCTGATTGTGCCGCACGACACCGACCTCAAATCGGTAACAGAACAAATGCGCAGCAAGGGAATAGATGCCGCCTTGGTCGAGCTCAATACCATGCCGCAGTACGGCATTATTACCCGTACCAACCTGCTACATGCCGTAATGCTTGACGCATTGCCTGCGTCGGCCCCGGTCAGTCAGATAGCAACCACGCCGGTTATTAGCGTCAATAAAGGTGACTTTCTGTTCAATGCCATGTTGGCCATGACCCGTAACAAAGTTAAACGGGTGCAGGTTCTCGATGGCAGCCAGGTTGCCGGGATGCTGGATCTCACTCAGGTACTCAGCCTATTTTCGACCCACTCGCACGTACTGACTCTGCGGATTGCCCGGGCAGAGACCATCGAAGAGCTGGCAATGGCGGCCGGCAGTCAGCACCGCTTGGTGGAAACGTTATTTAACAATGGGATCCATACCCTGTTTGTGATGGAGCTCATCGCCACGGTCAATGAACAAATCATTGAGAAAGCCTTTAAGCTGGTGGTTCCCCCCCCACAGATGCACGACCAATGCTGCTTGATGGTGATGGGCTCGGAAGGACGCGGCGAGCAGATATTGAAAACCGATCAGGACAACGGCTGATCATCCAGGACGGAATTGACTGGCCTGACTGCCAACAGGTGATGGAACAGCTTACCCACACCCTGTATCTGCTCGGTTATCCGCTATGTCCCGGCAAGGTGATGGTCAACAACCCCAAATGGGTCAAACACCAAAGTGAGTGGTTACATACCATAAGCAAATACACACAAGCCGGGAACGAAGCAACCATGATGGATCTGGCTATCCTGGCCGACAGTCATGCTGTCGCAGGTAACCGTGCCCTGCTCGCCCCCTTGCAGGCACACCTTCACCAACGGCTGGCCGAGCAGGAATTACTGCTGGCCACCTTCACCCGCCCGGCATTACAGTTCAGCGTGCCGCTGACCCTGTTTGGCAAGCTGAAAGCCAGCAAG
>LLEM01000135.1_pt1 | contig 16292 bp, 23 predicted proteins | sample 595841 | NCBI WGS metagenome assembly LLEM01 (sample SAMN02919313, study PRJNA255460) | bioreactor metagenome | biome: chemostat; feature: culture 2012_10.2; material: sediment; isolation source: day64 10degC chemostat 2012 inoculated with Wadden Sea sediment taken from... | place: Germany: Bremen ...
TCTCTTTACCTTGCCTGAGTCCCTTTGGCTGCGGAAATACTCGAATCGTTGGCCTCTACCGTTCTTCTGCTTACCTCTTCAACTGTCGCCAACATTTCTGTCATTGCCGCGGCAAGTTGTTCCACGTCATTCTGCTGCTGATTTAAGTTGTTATCGACGGTATTGATCGATAACGACATTTGCTGTGCTGAGGCTGATACTTGTGTACCGACGGCACTGATATTTTGCATAATGCTCTGTATCGATCCAACAAACTGGTTGAAGTGTCTGGCGAAATCAATGAGTTCACTTGTCCCCTCTTCTTTTAACCTTTGCGTTAGATCTCCCTCTCCCTTAGACAGCGCCTCCATTGCATTAACAGTACGTTTAAGCGGTAACGTAATAGACCGGATGAAGAAAATAACGATTAAGGAGAGAACACCAAGGATCATCGCGGCGTTTATCATGGAGACCACTTCGGAGCGGTGAATATCCGCCTGCAAAGCTTCCATGTTCATACCAGTTCCAACCAACCACTGCCAAGGTCCAAACTCAACGGCATAACTGGTTTTCGGCTCAAGTTGCTCTTTGTCATTACTATTCGCCCATACGTAGTCGACAAAGCCTCCGCCACTGCGGCCTTTGATATACATCTCTTTGACAAAAGCAACACCATTAGGGTCGACTAACCCCATGGTATTCTTGCCGACAAGCGCCGGAACACCACTGGTAAGCTGAACACCTTGATTATTGCCGACAAAAATATAATTGCCATTATCAAAGCGCATTGCAGCTACCGCCTCCAATGCACCTTGTTTTGCTTGCGCTTCCGTAAGCGTACCAGCCACACTTAATCCATAGTAATGATCCACGATACCAATCGCACTTTCTACTAGTGTGGCCACACCTCTCTCATAATTGTCTCGCGTATGTTCTCGCGTTTTCACAGCATTAATGAGTGTGCTGGCGACTAGACCTACGGCAAATAACGCGAGGATTATCCAGACACGAGTCGCGATAGTCATACTTGATAACTTGCTATTCATAACACTATTCCTTTTGGTTATCTTTATCGCTCATTAGGCCCGGTCAGACGTTTGTCGCGAAAACATCGGTGATGGTGCCGGTGCAATTCCTGCAACTTTCTCTTGCTCTCATTAACATCCTGTCCTTCATCCCCCCCAGACAAATGAGTGACGAGTTCGTCAAACCTCCCCCCCATCAACTGCTCTGAATGCTGCCGGGATTGTTCACAAATTGGATTCACGGAAGTATTCAACTTATGGTCTAGCCGTTTTTTTTGCGCACGCTTAAACACATTATTCATATTGAAACCTCAGCTAACGTATTATTCTTATTAAATTGGTAGATATTAATTCGATTCAACGCACAATCAGGCAAGTACACCTTGCTGTTATTGACATGCAATAGATAGGGCATCCACAACTGTCCTTTCTTCGGGTCTGCACCAAAACCACTAAAGCTATCGACAAAATCGCCTTCAAGATCAAAGACTTTTATCGACCGGTTTACCAAGTCAGAGATAAACAAATGTTCCGAGTCATAATCGATACTGGTCGGCAATAAGAAATTATCACCGTTAATGCCATACCCTTCTTGGCCGAAGCTCCATTTCCATTGATTATCAGAGCCATATACTTCGATCCGATTATTGTATTGATCTGTAACATAAAAAATTCCGTCATGCGTAGCCGCAATATCGGTTGGAGTATGAAATGCACCATGCTCAGCACCGAGCTTGCCGAACACATCCACCAATCCAGCAACACCTTCCTCATTGATACACCAACGAGATATTCGGTGATTTCCGGAATCGGCAATTAGGATATCGTTTGAGATCGGGTCAATCGTGATGCCCTGCGGTTTATTAAGCTGCCAAGGCTCAGCCCCCAATCCACCAAAATAGGTATAGGGCACCAACTCCCCAATTTGGCCGTCATATTGGAGTAGAGAAACAATGCCACTTAAATAGTTCCCCACCACAATCATAGGGATGTCATGATCAATCTGATCAGGTAACGGTGAGTTAGGTGTATAGGCAGCAATACCCAAAGAACCGGGCATCATAGGAAGGCTAATTGGCGATGCCGAGTTTTCATTTCCATTATCACTTGCCTGAAGCTGGTAGTTTCCTGCATCAACCATCCACAGCAGCGCTTTGGGATCTTCAAACCGATCATTGAGTATCACTCTTAGCCAAGTCTGCTGCCAGCGTTGCACCCACTCAGACTGTGCTGTCACGGCCAGACTCAACCATGAAGGCATACCAGCAGGCTGCATTGCTTTAAACCATTTGTCCTGTAGCGAGAATTGATGAGAGAGCCAACTTTCAATCACCGGAAATTTTTTCCGATAGTGTTGCTGACTATTGGGGGGGGCTATTCCACCAGCAACAGCCGTAACAAAATGAAACTGGCCAGGACTACCTCTATCGTCTCCAATTGCCTTAATCACTGTACTTTCACTAACAGATTGATCTGTCAGTGAAGATATCGAGACATGGTGGATTTGAAGCGAAGCCAAAACAGGCTCGGTAATCAGAATTCGGTTCTTTTCACGCATTTGGGTGATCTGAATGGGTGCAAAAAAGCCTTCTAGTGTCCCTTGCGGTACGCCTTCTATGTCATACACCGATATGGCATTGGGCTTTGCGCCCGGTATAAGGATTCGGTTTTGAATTACAGAGACATCTCGTGCCAGGTCTAGACCGTCGATATAGCATTTACCATTACGAGCAAAAGTAACCCCTTTGCCATGCCAATCACAGCGAACAACTGTATCAAACCCTGTATTGGCAACGTAGAGACGCCCTTCTGCATCCATACTCAGCCCTTGAGGCCACAAGAGGTGAATAGGCTCGTTACCACCTGTAATCTCATGGATTGATCTCAAGTACTCCCCCCCGATTCAGAGAAAATAACCAGTCGGCTAGCTCCCCCCCTTCCCCCCCCTCGAAAAATTCATCTGCCACGCAAAGCTCACCTTGATAAAAGGCGATGCCATTGGGGGGGCCTTTTAAGTCGACATCTGCCTCATCACCAAAACAATGGATAGACCGAATAGAAAGCTTGTCGTCGTACTGCAAAATATGGATTCGCTGATTACCGATATCACTCACATAGACCCAATTGTTATTGGGATGTGCCAGCAGACGAAAAGGCATGTTGAATTGCTGGGGGACCATCACCAGTCGAGCCAAACTCGGCCAAGACTTTGTTAAGATCACAATCAAAGACAAGTATTCGGTTGTGTGCCGTATCGGCAAGCCAAACGTTGCCAAACGAGTCCAGACAGCTTCCTACGGGGGGTGTTAAGTGATACATGATCTTCTACAGGGCAAGGAAGCTCTGGCAGACGAGCTATAGCACTGCCAATGTATGATTCAAATTCTATTCCCATCGCTCTAACCTACTGACTCTTTTATCAAAAGAATAATTATTATGTGTCTAGTTACATATTAGGTAGCGATAGTTAAGTGCACCTCCATTTGAAATGAGAATATTTATAAAGTTTGAACCAGTTCAAAATTTGAACAAATATAATTGGAACAGATGGGAAATTAGGCTGAATTCATGCCCAGAGAGACTATCGAGCAATAAAGCCATTCTCTTCAGGCCCGTGCAAAACGTACATTACTGTGAAATTAGCAAAACGCCATTCGAGAATGGTAAAGGGGGAAATTCAGGGGGAGAGGGGGGAAAAGTTTCTGGCATTCGACATATACAAGTGAAATTACACGCCGAATACCCTGTACTATTAAAATCTTTCTGTCGAAGAATAAGCTAAGCGATCTGTTGCTGTAATTCAGGCAGCAATTCAGCAGCGATACGCTTTAGCAAGAAAGTCTCTCGCTCAATCGACATGCCTTTCTTCTCACTGGTGGCTATCGTTTCTTCGTTATGAGCTATAGCATCATAAATATTAAGCCAGACAGGTTTCATACCATTGTTGATTTCGTAGTCTTCAAACTGTGTATCGCCCAACTCAGCATCTATCGTACATACAAAACAATATGATTCCATGTGCATGATATCAAAATCAGGCTTATACCAAGGACGATACTCTTCATAGAGACCAAATGCTGAAATATTACGAATATTGCGTGCGCCGGTCTCTTCTTTAAGCTCACGGACCAAACCTTGAATAGCATCCTCACCCTCATCAATACCGCCGCCGGGTAGGGTGTAGTCATGATAGCGTGCGGTATAGAGCATAAGGATATTCTCGCCATCCAAAATGATACCGCGAGCCGCTTTGCGGTGGAAAATACGGCCTTCCAGCTTTTCAATATCAGGATGAACAGTTGATTTCAGTAATCGCATGGCTCTATTTATCTACTTCTGCACAATAACAAGCCGTGCATTCTATCTGAATACCTATATCCAAACTACCTCAAGGTGCTGTTCACCAATTAAAGACGCGTTTAAAGAATTTCTCCACATTCTTCACACATCCCTTTTTAAGCGTTCCGTTCGGGTCCCACACTGGTAACTTTGTTGATCCGATACAGCTTTGATCCAACCTTCCACCTTGACCGTGTTGATAAGTGAAGTCTGATACCTGCGGTGGAGTCCGAAGAACCAACGGCTCAGGATCCCGCCGCTGAATGTAATCAGCATACAGGCGTAGTGGGGCCCGACGATCCCGTCAACTTGGCACTCTTATTGTCATCACGCCCCCATCCAAACAGTGACAACTTCTCTACCATCCACACCGACATACCAGCTATCGCGTCCCTTGTCAGACGTTCCTGTTTTACCGGCCAAGCGAGAAGAAGGTAGTATTGAATTCAAGTAACGTCCTGTCCCCCCCATTGTTACCACCTTCTGCATGCCATAGAGGGTTAGCCAAGATGCCTGCTTGGACACGACCTGAGATGATTTCGGCAAGCTTTGATACAGCACATTACCGCCGTTATCGACAACCGCACTCAGCGCGGTCAACTTGCTTTTTCGACCGCCACTGGCAATCGTCTGGTACATCTGGGTTACTTCCACGGGAGTAAGGGTAAAAGCCCCGAGCAACATCGACGGCAATTTGGGGGATTTCATTTCGATCAATACCCAGCCTTTCCATCGTATCGATGACCTGATCCAGACCTACCGCCATTCCGAGGTTCACTGTCGGAATATTGTATGATTTCGCCAATGACAAGTATAAAGGCACAGTCCCCCGGTATTGACGATCGTAGTTACGTGGTGACCAATTTTCACCATTCTGCCCTTTTAAGGTTAACGGGCGATCCTGAAGACTGGTTGCAAGCGAGAAACGTCCCGGCAGCTCAAGAGCTGCCAGATAAATGGCGGGTTTAACAACCGATCCTATTGGACGTTTGGCATCTATGGCCCGGTTAAAACCATCATACCCCGGACGACTTCCGCCTACCATTGCGCGAATTTCACCACTAAGACGATCTGCGATAACAACTGCGGTTTCCAGCTCATTACCAGCACGCTTTTCCAACTGAGGGATCATATGACGAACGGCTTGCTCAGCCTTGGCCTGCGAGTCAGGATCAAGCGTCGTAAATAGACGCAGTCCCTGACCGGGCTGATAATCGTCGACATATCTTTTTAGTTCACGCTGCAGCTGGCCAAAATAAGCTGGTTGCCGGTGGGCAATCTGCCCTTTTTCTTGCAAATCCAATGGTCTATCAACCGCCAGTTCGTAATCGGCTTCTTCCAGATCGCCATTTTCCGCCATTTGTCGCAGTACTAAATCTCGTCGGCGCTTGGCGCGATCAGGGTATCGCCACGGATTATAATAGGAAGGACCTTTTACCAACCCGACCAGCAACGCTTGCTGATCCACTCTCAGCTCCGAGAGCGGCAAATCAAAATAAAATCGCGAGCCCAGCGCAAAACCATGCACAGCATCAGCTCCACTTTGGGCTAGGTAAACCTGGTTAAGATAGGCATCGAGGATCTGCTCTTTGCTATAGCGATAGTCTATGATCAGCGCCATATAGGCTTCTCTGAACTTGCGCCACAAGCTACGCTCGCTGGTCAGAAAAAGGTTCTTGGCTAACTGCTGGGTTAACGTACTGCCGCCCTGTACCGTACGCCCCAGCTTTTAAGTTTGCCACAAATGCGCGGGGCAATAGCCGAGGGGTGAAATACCATCATGCTGATAGAACTCCCTATCTTCGGTTGCTATCAGCGCATCAATAAGAGGCTTAGGCATTTCATCTTTCGGCAGGTAAATTCGTTGCTCATCCGTCTTTGTTTCCAGCATCCCGAGTAACTTTGGTTCGACACTGAAAATGCCCAATTCACGCCCTGATACGGCTTCAGATATCCGTCTAACCTTCGAGTAATCAAATTCGACAACCACATGCCTCTGCTGTTGTTCCCCCGTCCCTAAATTCGAACGGACGACGAATAAAATCGACCTTCAACCGGCTGGTTGAATACTCTCCACTTTTCTTTGGACTGGCGACCTTGCGATAATTCAACACTTCCAGTTCGTTAACCAAGTCTTCATACCGGATCATTGCTCCTGGCTGAAGTGTTAACTCCCTGGCATAAACAACCGAAGGCAACTGCCATAGCTGCCCTTCGAACTTCTCTGTTACCATTTGGTTGAGCGAATTGCCCATCCACATCATACCGGCGCTGATCAGCAGCACACCAACCAAACAACCACGTTTAAGCCACTTACCTCTCTTAGGTGCAGCCTTTTTGGGAGATCTATCGGAAGAAGGTGATAAAGAAGAAGTGGTCGATTGAGCGTGTTGATTCTGTTTATTGGGCGACGGTTGTTGCTCTGTATCTTGTCGCGGTTGTTTATCTGACGTTGCCATTAAATTCTATACAGTCAATTACCGGGTAATTGTTTGTCCTCGGATATGAGTTCGGTGCAGACAATACCCAAGGCAGTCGGCTTCGATGTCATCCTAGTGTCAAAGAACAGCTCCCATTAATTCTAGGAAGTGGAAATAATCTGGAGTTTCACGGCAAAATCGCTCAGAATACGCGCCCTGTTTAGCTTACTGCCGAGAAAGAAAATGGAACGCGATTACAAACTTGACTGCCTGCTGACAATGCCACGCCACGAACTGGAAGAGTTCAGCATGAGAGTAATTGGCCGTATGGTTCCTGAAGACGTGATGCAGGAGCTATTTACTTTCGAACAAGAAGAAGTTGATAGCGAAGAACGCATGAAGTCAGCACAGTTCGATGCCATGTTACGTATGACAGCTATCGCACTCGGCGAGGTCAAAATGGCTTTCTCTGAATCCGACAATGCACTGCAAAATGCCGAGCGAATGACCCGTCTGATCCTATGGCACTTCTATGCCATGTCATTCAACCTTGAAGAGGCCGTATCACTGGAGCAGCACTGCGAGCAGGTAGAAAAAATTCTGAAAAAGACACCTGATGATGCTTTCGGCTGGGTAAAGGTTCTCACTGAATTGTTGCACAAATATGCCGAACTAAGCGAAAAATAAGTACTGTAATTACAGCTAGATAACGGCAAAAACCGCCGAACAAAATCTGATTCGGCGGTTTCTATTATATCGGTACCCAGTCTGAACCAATCAACCAGTCAGCGAACTTTGATGGTGACTGATTAACTCTTCCATCGATGCCTCAGCCCGCTGCTGCGCATGTTCCAGCGTATCTTCGTGGCTCATTGCCTCAACCACTTCATAGTAGCATTTTAGCTTTGGCTCAGTACCTGATGGACGTACCACGACGCGTGAATCATCATCAAGATGATAAATCAGCACATCGCTGGCAGGCAGATCAATCGACTCAACCTTGCCATCAGCAGCTATCCTTTGCGATGTTTTCAAATCATCGGTCACGACAATATGACGACCGGCAATTGTCTCTGGGGGGGGAGAAGCTCTCAAGCTATCACCAATAGGGGGAGAGCCTGGCTGCAGAGCAATACTCTTCTGTACATTGAGGTATAACCCCGTGCTCGCGATAAATAGCCTCTAACTGATCCCAGACACTCTTTCCGTTAACTGCCAGCTCAGCTGCCAGCTGGGCAAAAGCGACCAGAGCCGACAACCCATCTTTGTCCCCATACCTCACTACCAACGGTATAACCCAGTGCTTCCTCGTAGGCAAACAAGAATCGGCTCTCTTCCGTCTCTCGCTGCATGGCTACATTAGTGAGCCACTTGAACCCGGTTAGGGTTTGGAAGTAATTGGCCTCTACTGATTTTGCTACCCGTTTCAATAAGCTCGAAGACACAATTGTAGCCCCAACCAGATTTTGTTCCGGTTCGGCATGGGTCAGTAGATAATGGCCAAGCAGTACGCCAACCTGATCGCCGGTTAGCATCTGGTATTCACCCTCTTCCGTTCTGGCAGCAACCGCAAAACGGTCAGCATCCGGATCGTTGGCGCATGCCAAGGTCGCGTTGTGTTTTCTTGCCTCGGCAATCACCATGTCCATCGCTCCCGGCTCTTCCGGATTCGGGAAATTCACGGTAGGAAAACGCCCATCCGGCTCACGCTGCTCGGCAACACTATAGACCTTGGTAAAACCAGCATCGGCCAACAGCGCTTCCGCCATATTGGCACCTACACCATGCATCGCAGTATAGGAAAGGCTGATCCCCCTCAGGCTGAGTATGATTCGACAGTAACTTACTATTATTGACGGCCTGGCGATACGTGTCGTAGAACGACTCACTTAGCCAGAGCAGCAGGCCTTGCTGCTTGGCAAGCTCCAACTCGAGCAACTCAATATCACTTTGAGTCGCAATATCTATCTGCGCGGCAATGCCTGAATCGTGAGGTGGAATAATCTGTGCACCATTGCCCCCCCAGTAAACTTTAAAGCCGTTATATTCAGGAGGATTGTGACTAGCCGTCACGACCACACCAGCAGCCGCCTCAAAGTGCTTCACCCCCCGAATGCAACCATAGGCGTCGGTGCAACATGGGTTGTCATATAGACTTTAATACCCTGCGCCGTAAGCGCTGATGCCGTTTCGTGCGCAAATCGCTTCGAGTCCGGGCGGCCGTCAAAACCGATAATAACCCCTCGTTCAGCCGCATCTTGCTCTGTCGCCAGCAAATACTTACCAAGTCCCATCGCCGTTTCTTGAATCACCAGGCGGTTCATTCGGTTAGGTCCGGCCCCCCCCACTATTCCCCCCCTCAATCCAGCAGTACCAAACGCCAACCGACCTGAAAAGCGTTCTGCCAATTCCGATTCAGCATTTGAGTCAATAAGCTGTTGTAACTCACCGCGTGTTTTAGGGTCAGGGTCTCGCGCTAACCAACTAGAAATTTCTGTCTTCATTATTGATGTTCCTACGACGTTGATTACATTTACAACCTACTACAAATGATATTCATTCGCATTAAATTATTTCTTATCCTATCCTTGAAAACACCAAATGCTCAAACAATCACCTGTATTTTACTCTCACAGGTCAAAGTTTGTGCCTGGCTAAAAAGCGAAACCAATGGATGAAGTATAGAGGGAATACCGTGCTCTACCATTTTTGCAGGAATAACCGGTATTAAAAATGCTTGTAAAGCATTAACTAAGAGAGTGCTATATCAAGCAATTTAGAGAAGGCAGGAAGTCGCTTAGATTGCAGGCCGAATCAAAAAGTAAATTGAATAAAAGAAGATAGATCAGGTTAACAAATTACGGGGGGGGCCGGGCGGCACCCCCCCGATATAAAATTGTACAATTACCACATCAGATCATCAGGGATCTTGAAGTCTGCGTACGGATCATCTTCATCCATTTCCTGCTCGTCAGCTGTATTGTTCACGATAATCGTTGTTTCGTCGCGCTGACTAATTTTATCCGCAACCACACCTGGAACTATCGCGTAACTATCAAGGTAGCGGGCAATCGCCAAACGCCCCCCCTTCACCAGCTGATCCTGAATCGATTTGTCGACATAGACTTTCTTTACAAGTGTCCCGTCAGTAAAGTTATAGCCAATCTCACCGTCTTTACAGTCAATCTTGTTCATCTCAACCAGTTGCTTCACCTGTGAGGCTATCGCTTTTTTATCTGCTTCAGCCTGCTTCTGGCGGTTCAGCTCTTGATCCTGAGCGGTTTGTGCTACTCGGTTTGCTTCAACAGCGGCTTTTGCTTCTTTGGCTTGGGTCCGGGACTTCTTAGAAGATTTTCCGGCCTTTTTCATTTTTTTCTTATCAATAAGACCAGCTTTTAGCATCTGCTCTTGTAACGTTAGCTTTGCCATTTTGACTCCGTCGCGGGCACAGTTTCATTAAATAATGATAACAACCGACTGTGCCAATGAAAGGCTATGTCGGCTGCTTAAAATATATCGTTATATTATCACTGTGCAACGAGAAACAGGTCAAGTCTATGAAGCGCTAAAAGCGACCACTCAAGGTCGCTTATTAGCCAGAATCAGTCCCATTTCCAGAACGCTTTACCAATCCCTTTGATTTTGGTTGCTGAAGGCACCGTATACCAAGACTCATTTTGGGCACCAGAGCTTGATACATACCCTAGAAAAGTACTGTAAGCTTCACCTAGATCAACATGCTCCAACGGCGGCTCCCAGTCTTCAGGGATTATCACAACAAATGGATAACCCTGCTCATTTTTAAACCCGCCAACACCTTCGGCATTATTTACCGAGCTCCCCAACCTTGAGGCGTATTCAGGCAAATGAATTTCATAGCTGTATTGGTGACATGCAGATAGGGGGTCATAGGGAGGAAGAGCGATATCTGCAAGGTTCAATGGTGTATCGAAGTCAAACGAGACACTGAATTTTTGCCCTTGGATAAGAGACACTTCTGCTTCCGTATTTGCAAACTCAAGGCCCGGTACCTGCATCAAAGATTTAGTCCCCCCCTGAAGCAAACGTTGGTCAAAGCTGCCTGATTGAGAAATAGACTTTGGATACCCGCTCTCTTGTACACTTGATCCCGCTTGAAACAAGTTCACCATTCCTGTCCCCCCGATGCTTCATCGGGCAAGCCAATATGTAGGTACCAATCATGAGTGAACCCCCCCGATCCCCCCTGGCAATAATATAACCATAAATTAGCAAGGAACTCACTTTGTCCGCAGCCATACCAAGACCAACCCGGTAACCAACAACGAGATCGTTGAAGTCGTAGTCACTCTTTGCCGGATAGTTATCCTCATAGGCAGCTATATAATATTCAACGGAAGAAGGAAAATAGACCCACGAATCTATTGGGTTCAATACCTGTCCCTGAGTGATCACCAAAGGGGCCTCACTCTGACCGGGTGCCAGACCCGCCAGAAAGCTGGAGTCTTCTGCGCTAACGAGCGCAAGATCCTCAAAACCTGCCGTAAAATCATAAAACGCCTCTGGATCCCCCAAGGAAGTATTCGTTTCCAACAACGTAATATCTAATGTTGCCGAAGTTGCGCTATCCAAGGCAATATTTACCGGCATGGTGATTAACGCATCATACGAGCTTCCACTCAGTGCACTGCTACTACTCGGTGTGATCAATGATGAGCCAGTCTGACCAATCAAAGTATGATAAAGCTTCCGCTCTGTGGAGCCGAGCTTCGCCAGCATAGATTCAGTTGGTGTTGAATAATCGCTGAATGAAAAACTATTTCCACCTACAACAAGTGTTAGTACCGCAGATTCAATCGCCACACCTTGACAAGATGCCTTCTCAGAGCCATTTGCGGCCTCATTGACATCTACGGCAAAGACCAAAGAACCACCATGATCTGATCTCATTTCCTCAAGATCAGCGGCAGATAAATTATTTTTTTGCTGCTTGGCGCGGAATAAATCAATACTTCCACTTCCCTGCTTTATCGTATCTTTCAACTGAACGGATAATGCCACGGCATTCGCCTGTGATGCCACTAGTACGGCCATCAACAACAAGCCTAACAAACTTCGACTCATAACTGCCTCTCCCTTGAAATACTTCTATCTCCCTCAAAGTCACTGAATAGATCAAACTTCACCATCTTTTCATTATTCGGCAAAGAGAGAGGAAGCAGAATAGACTTCTGCTTATCAATTTGACCTAGATACAGCACGCTGCCTGACGACAAATAAACTTTAAGAAATAGCCTCTCTCCCGTTAACGCGAACTCTCTGGGATCAAGTTCAAACGCGCTGATCCTGTATTGCTCAAAACGTGCATTTGGAGGGGGGGCATTGTTATCGCTGAGGCGGGTACTTTGTAGAGTGCTGGGAGCCGACGGTGAAGATTCGCTGCCACAGCCTGCCAAAATAAAACAAAGAGAGAATAACAGCCTAGTTTTCATTTCCTTCCTCCGAAGTAATAACCTAGGCTCATGGAATCAGATCTTATGCCAATTTATTTCTCATTTTTAATCAACAAGTTATAAATATAAATGGACAAGTATTGCAATACACGATTGATTTTGCGAGAAAATTGGCATTTTAGATATCTCAACTATAAAATATTGCTTTTATAATCAAACAGTAACGTTCATTTCCTCGTCATGAGCATACAAGAAAGCAATGAAAAAAAGCGGCACAAGTGTACCGCTTATTGTTTATTGCTTTCTCTAACGCTGGAAAGGATAAACAGCGCCAAGAGAAAGGATTTGCGTCAGCTCATCAAGCGCTGTACGAGATTCATCAAGTAGCTGTGGGTCGGCTAAGTCCGCTTCAACCAGGCTATCCCGGTAATGGGTATCTACCCACAGGTTGAGGCGGTTAAACAACGTCTCGTTCATCAAGGTTGCCGGGGTCACTGCCTGTTGTTCCTGCTCGTTCAGAACGACACGCAAACGCAAACAGGCCGGGCCGCCGCCATTGGCCATACTCTGTTTCAGGTCGAAAATCTGAACTCTGTCGATACCACGTTTATCGGCCAACATCTGTTCAATGTAAGCCATACATTAGAGTTATTGCGACACTCTTCAGGAAGCACAAGCAATGTTTCTCCTGACGGCAAGGCAAGCAGCTGGGAGTTGAACAGATAGCTTGTTACGGCATCATCAACGGACACTGCACCAGTAGGTACTTCGATAATCTTAAAATCACCAGACATTTTCTTAGTCAGCTCATCATAAACGCCCTGCTGATTGTGAAATGCCTGCTCATGACAAAATAGAATGTCTTTGTTGCCGACAGCAATAACATCGTTGTGAAACACTCCCTGATCAATCACTGCCGGATTTTGCTGCGCAATAACCACCTTGTCACTCTCAAGCTGGTGCAGGCGAGCTACCGCTTCACAGGCTTCAAACGTATGCCGAGCCGGAAATTTCGTCGGAGCCGGATGGCGACTGTCAAAGGCATGGCGACCATAGACAAAAAATTCAATTCCCTGTTCATCATATTGATGGCAGAAGCGAGTATGGTTTGCCGCACCTTCGTCACCAAAATGTTCTACCGCCGGCAAGGCCGGATGATGTACAAAGTGTTCTGCCGAGGAAAATGTCGCCTTCAGAATTCGCCCAGTCACTTCGTGTTCAATCGAGCGATGAAACTTATTGGTCAAGTTCGCAGGCGTGAAATGAATTTTGCCGTCAGCCGTATCTGCCGATGGCGATACCGTTGCCGCATTGGCTGTCCACATACTTGAAGCCGAGCAACAAGCTGCCAGCACCTTTGGGGGCTTGTTTCGCCGCCTGCTCAATCACAGCTTTATCGCTTCCGGTAAAGCCAAGCTGACGCAATGTCTTCACATCCGGGCGTTCCTGCGGCGCCAATACCCCCCCTTGAACCATCCCCCCCATATCTGACAGGGCTTTCATTTTTGCCAGCCCCCCCTGCTTGGCAGCCTGCTTAGGTTTTGACGGGACAGCCTGGTTTTTTGCCGATGCGACATTACCAAATGACAACCCACTGTAGTTATGGGTTGGACCTACCAATCCATCAAAATTTGCTTCAAGTGCTTTCATAGACATTCCATGTTGGTGTACCACCCCCTTAAAGATAACAAAGCATTTACATTCACAACAAGGGCGGAACAAAAAGCCAGTCAGAAAAGAAACATTAGATATAAACACCAAATCTGAGCATGACTATTCATCTCTACCTACGAACACAGGCGCTAAATCATTATCAGGGCTTACTCTCGACACTTCAGACATCAGCAGTTCTTTCAAGCTCGTTACTAAATCGCGCCATCACTTATGATTAAAAGCAGAAAGCTAAATACATAATTACTCACACCACAAACGCAAAAAGCCAACCATATCATGGCTGACTTTTTTTCATTCTGTGTACCCGATCAGGCTTCAAGACCAAAAATCGACCACTTTTCTTCGGAAAAGCACTACATATCCCATTCAACGATATGCCCTTCGTCATATACGCCATCGCTATAGGCCGGGGGGGTGAAATTGATAAATATATTATTTTTGTCAATAGGCACCTGTTCAGCAACCGTATGGGCAATCAACTCGAGCATCGAAGCTATCTGCTTCTCGGTATTGAAATTGGGGGCGATTAGATCGATGAGTAACGGGTGGGTATCAACAGGCTGGGTATCGGCAATATTTCCATGATGGGCGTAGTGGGAATGAACAAGGTACTCCCATGTGACCATAATATGATGCTGCTCTATATTGGCAGCATCAGATATCGCCTGAGACAGGGCACTGATAACCTGCGGAATACGTACATCCTGCTCAAACGGTAATGATTTGATTCTAACTAATGGCATAACCTACCCCCTCATCGAAATCGACATCCCCACCCGGGACATATCAGGAGAGACATTGACAAGTGACTAAGTTAAAAGCCTAGTGAAATTCACCGTTAAGACGCTATCTCATTATTGAGACAACGATAATAAAATACTATTCCTGATATCAAAAAAAACTACTGGTGTTAAAAAACACCTGCAAGTTGCAGGTGTTTAAAGTTGCTCAATCACATTTTTTTGTCTTCGCAACAGGGATTGATTACCCGCTCAGCACAGGTGTAAGGTTCGATATGGATAATCACATCAACAACCTCATCAATCTGCATGAGAATATACGACTTGAAGTTCTCGCTTATCGTGTGGGCTTGATCGACACTCATTGTTGGCTCTACCAGCAAATGGAAATCCAACAAAATAGTGCTGCCGGTACGACGGCTGCGAATCGCATGAACTTCACGGATATCCGGATCAGACTCGGCGTAGTTCTGGATCTGTTCTTCTATCTCGGTGTCTGCTTCCGCTTCAGTCAGCTCCAGCAAGGCCGGCCATAGTATTTCAAACGCCGCTTTCAAAATCATCGCCGTCACCAGCAATGCTGCGACCTGGTCCAAGTAATGGAGATCAGGAAAAAATAAATTCGCTATAACTGCCACCGCAACCGGCAAAGAGCTCAGCGCATCAGAGCGATGGTGCCAAGCATTGGCATGCAATGCTCGACTATTGATCTTTTTCGCTTGTATCACCGTCCAGCGATACAATACTTCTTTAACCAAAATAGAAGCTATTGCCGCAATAAATGCTAGCAATCCCGGCTTGGCCGTCGACTCATGACCCAGTGAATTAATCGAATCCCACCCTATCCCAAGGCCGACAAGTGCTAGCAGTACACCGATAAAAATATTGGTTAAAGTCTCAAAGCGACCATGCCCATATGGATGGCCTTTATCTGCAGGAGCAGTCCAATACCTCGATCCAATCAGGATGGCTGTATCTGTCACCAAATCTGAAAAGCTGTGGACCCCATCAGCCACCAGCGCCTGACTGCCAGTTATCTTGCCCCACCGTAATTTTTAAAACGGCTAAACCCCACGTTAGCAATAGAACCAATCCACGTAGCTCTCTGAATAACTTTTACCGGTGTCTCTGACATCTTTTCAACTCATTATGAATCAGGTGATTATGATACCTGAATTATGACCATATCATGAATAATTCTAGCAACAGTCCATTAATGCAAAATTTGGCTCTTATAGGTATTTACTCCAATCAATTACACTTAACTAAATGCAACTGACACTATTTTCACCTAAGTTCTCCCAAGCTTCTTCTGGCTAACCTGGCGATTTTCTTGTCAATAGCGCTATATCAACGAGCCTTAGCAATGTGTAAATCACTGGTCACGATAATCTTTGGGCTGTATCTAATTGGTTGTACTTCACCTTCAAGCTCTCGCCCGCCAGAAGATCCTGCTGCACAGCAATTTCGTAACCAACATATGGAACTCTACAGGACGATGGATATGATGCCGCAGCCACAACCTATTATTATTTTAAAACCGAGTAAAACATAAAGGGAGATTGAATAGACCATGAGATTATATTCATCACTGATCCCGATGTTATTCTCATCTTCTACAATTTATTCTCTTCCTCCCCACCTTAAGAATTAAAATCTGAATATAATTCAATCTAGATTAAT
>LLEM01000136.1_pt1 | contig 16251 bp, 23 predicted proteins | sample 595841 | NCBI WGS metagenome assembly LLEM01 (sample SAMN02919313, study PRJNA255460) | bioreactor metagenome | biome: chemostat; feature: culture 2012_10.2; material: sediment; isolation source: day64 10degC chemostat 2012 inoculated with Wadden Sea sediment taken from... | place: Germany: Bremen ...
GGGTAAACTGATAATACTCATAGTCGAAACTGCCTGCCATGGTAAAGCGCCGAGAAAGGCGGTGACGTACAGCGATACCTATACCATCAACCTCGTCGTTCTGCTCCTCGTTACCGGTATCAAGTGCCTCGCGTTCGTCCCGGTAAATGGTGAGTTCATACTCGGTTCTCCTGCCGGTTAAAACCGATGACCATTCTAGTCGGCGACTGAGGGATATTTCCTCGATTGCGGAGCCTGTGGTGAATAAATCACGATCAAAACTTACCGCTTCTTCGGTATAGCGAATACTGTTGTTCACGCGTCTCGAACGATGTGACAACAAGACTTCATAGGCATCACCAAAGAAGCGTTTGTCATAGGAGCAAACAGCCGTGTTCTGGGTGTTGGGTTAATATTGACTGCACCAGCCCAAAAGTCCTGATTGTTATCATCTTCAGAGAAGTTGTAGCTTAGCTCGAAGTAAGATCTTTTGGTCCAGAAATACTTCAGGCCAGGCCCCCCCAGCTTAATGTATCAGCACTGTCAGCGTCTGTTGTACCTTCGTAGTCTTCGATGTTGAGACGAATAAAAGGTACCCAGCCTGACAAGGTCTGCAGGCCGAAGTCCTGTCTGAATAGGGTAAAAGCGGTGTCGTCTTCGTTATCTTTGCTCTCTTTATATTGATAGGAGCCGTCAATTTGCCAAAAGAGTTTTTTTACGGTTGAACCGTTGGCAAAAGAAAATTCCGCACCATAGCCGTTGTAGTTGCCAATATCGTCTTCGTTATTGACGACATCGGTGTAAGCCCTGGCCGACAGGTCGATTTTGCTGCGCGGGTTGGAGTGGTAATTTACCCCCAAGGCTGGCATCTTTGTTCTCAATGGTATCTCCAGAAAAAATATCGGCGTTGGCATTCTGATCGGCGGCTCTGGCAATATTTTCTATCGACGCATCGGCATTAACTCGAAACCCTGTCTTGTTAATCCCTTTATCCGCTGAGAATGAGAGTGTCTGATAGGTTTCATTGTTGTTTGAATCGTGGCTATAAATGAGTTGATTAAGTTCATAGTCGAGATCAATAGTACCGTCGGCTCCTTGGATATCGGTGGCAATACCTGCATTAATGTCAGAGATCAGGCTGCCCTGTCGTCCTTCGGAAACCCGGTCGATATTGTCGGTATAGGTGAATCCACCGCCAACATATGGGTGAAATTCAACATCTGCAGCCAGACAGTGAGCTGTCATCAAGGCTATGCTGCTAAGCAGCCAGCGTTTATGATTGGCTCTCTTTTGTATAGTCGTACCCATATCCATACTCATATTGACTATATGCACCTTGCATGGCTTTGTTGACAATAAACCCTATTGCCATGTTTTTGTTGAGCTCTGAAATAGCGTTTTCCACGTCTGCCATTTTGGTTTTTCCGTATTCCACGACAATCATCGCCTGTCCGAGCAACTTCGAAACGGTGATGGTTTCAACGACCCCCCCTAATAGTGGCGGGCAATCAAACAGGACAATTCGATCGGGATAGCGTGAGGCGAGCTCTTTGGTGAGATCTATCATCTTGTCGCTCGCCAATAGCTCATTGCTAAGGTGGTGGGCAATGCCCGCAGGCAAGATACGAAGGTTCGGAATGGTTGTTTGATAAATGATGTCTGAAAGCGACTCTGCATCACCTAGCAGATAATCAATTAAGCCCGGCTTTTTATCGACGTCGAGATCGAGCACTTTACTGACAGACGGCTTTAGTACATCGGCATCGACCAGCAATACTGTTTTGTCTTTTTCTGAGGCCAGGCTGAGTGCAAGGTTAATTGTTGTGAACGTCTTCCCTTCTGAAGGGCGTGAGCTAGAGACCATGACCAAGTTGCCATTTTCATGGTGGGACGCGGCTGGGCCGAAAGCATTGTGAATGATTTTTTGCTTGATTGAACGGTATTCATTGGTGATCTGCGGATTGGCTTTGTTATTGGTATGCGACACCATTCCGTTCTTTTCCAGTTTGTCGGTATCTATGTCTAAAAGAACACTATTTCGAGTTTGAGTCCGAGCCTGTGTGCTCTTTTCTTCAGACTGAGGTGCAACCGGCTTTGGGGCCTTGGTTGGGTGCTCTGTCATTGCCTGGCTAATGAGGCTTGGCTTGGCCGTCTTTTGCTGCTTTTGGAGTGCTTTTTCAATGATACTCATAGGTATTCAATCTCCTGGATAATACGAGAATGAATGGAAGGCGTTGAATTTATTGCAATAAAACCAACGTAGAAAGCAACCAGCGCGATGCAGATAAAGGAAAAGTACCAAACTTTACGTCGTTCCTTGGCGACTAAGCCAGAGCTCTCTGTAAGTGAAACGTGGCCGAATACAGGCAGGTTAGTTTGTCGGTATAATTGGACCGAAGACACAATAACAGGCGATAGCTGGCTCGCCACAAAGGCAATGCATCCTCCTGCACCGATAGCAGCAATCAGTACGACGGTTAGAAGTAATGGTCGAATGGGGCCTGAGGGGGCTTTGGGGGTACCAGAGGGGGGATCGATGACACGGAAGTTAATTTCGTCAGAGCTGGCATCAACGTTTTTTGATATGAGTGCCGCTTCGCGGCGTGAAAGTAAATCCTCGTATTTGGATTTGGTTATATCATAGTTGCGCATTAAGCTGGTCAGCTGCGCCTCAACATGCGGTACTTGTTCGAGCTTTTGGGCGAGAAGGGTATTTTTTTCGACTTGGTTGATCTCGCGGACCATCAGGGAGGCGAGTTGATTTTCAAGTTGGCTGATATTGAGTTTAATATCTTGCAAGACCGCGTTGGAGTATGGGGGAGCTGGACGACGCCCGCTGCTGCGAACCTTGTTGTAACAATTTAAGGTCGGCAATCTGGCGTCGGGTTTCTTTGACATCAGGGTGTTTGTCGGTGAACCGAAACAGCAACTCATCAAGGCGTGTTTCGAGGCTGGCTAGGCGTATGTCATACTCAGTACTGAAATTGGCCATTTGTTGAGCGGCAATTGCGGTTTCGTCACTGAGTTGCTTTCGCGCTGTTGCAAGCTGTATATCCGTCTCTTGGACGGTTAGCTGGGTATCTTCTAACTGATCCTGTAATGTTTGTAATCGGCGATAGTAGTTTTGTTCAGACCCCGGCATGTAACCTGTGTTTAGCCGCTTAAAATCAGCAAGTTGCACTTCGGCATCGATAAGTCGGGTTTCATATTCCTTTAATTGGTTTGTAAGGAATTTGTTTGCCTTATCAGTGTCTTGACGTTTTTGACCGATGGTGTTTTCAATGAAAACATCAATAGCCGCTTGGACAACTTCTTTGGTGTATTGCGGATCAGAACCTGAATAGTTGATAGTAAAAAGATTTTCTTCTCCTGCCGATTTTATTGATATGTTCTTTTTGAGATCGGAGACGATCTTTCCGAATTCTTGGTTGGTGCTGGCACGAATATCAGCGTCGGTGTAACGCGCAATTTTTTCAAGGTTCGGGCGGCTTAATAGCGTTTTTATCATCAATGCCAATTCCTGCGAAGGATCAGTATCAATGGCTATACCTCGAAGCAAAGGCTGTAAAATGGATTGCGTATCAGCATAGACACGTGCTTCGGCACTGTACTGGTTCGGCATCAAGGTCACGGTTATCCAGCCTAGCGGGCAAATTACCCAGAGAGAGATAACTATCCATCGACGCTGAAGCCAGATTGCTTGCAGGTATTGTATAAGGAGGTCGAATTGCTCTTTCATTTGCGCCTCCTCCTAAAACCATGCTTCAGGAATGATGATGATATCACCGGGCAAAATATCGATGTTTGCCTGGATGTCGCCATCTCGAATGAGGTCTCCCATTTTCAAGCCGAACTGGCGCTGCTGGCCATTGATGACTCGAATTAGGCGGGCATCGTTTCCGTCAGCGTATTCTGTTAACCCTCCAACTGCGACCATGACATCAAGTAGTGTCATATTCTCGCGGTAGTTAATTGCCTTAGGCTGGGAGGCTTCGCCGATAACACGGACCTGCTCGCTGTAGGGGCCGACAAAATCCTGTACGGTGACGGTAACAATCGGATCCCGGACATATTCTGCAAGGCGTGTTTCGATGCTATGTGCTAGCTCCGTCGGTGTTCTACCGGATGCGTCAATATCATCCACAAGTGAGGTTGATATTTTACCATCGGGGGGGCGGACATCAAATGTGCCTGATATTTCAGGGTTACCCCCCCAAACGAATATATTCAAACTATCACGGGCCCGATTAAATAATTGTAATCATTTATATTTTTAGTTAATGACGGGTGAGTAGTTGCTGACGGTAAATTTTGCAAGTTAGATGATGTACATCCAGCTAATAAAGTTGTGAAAATAAATGCAATTACTAATATTGTAAGGCATTTCCCTTTTTTTATCATAAACATACCCATCCTGCGTATTGTGGCATACTTGTTCAGTCTATGCTCTTCAGTGTAGTTGAATAATTTCGTTTAACTTATTTAACTATATAATACTTTTTTTATGGTGCAGCTTTTTAATTTTGTACAATAATCAGATGTAACAACAAAACGGATTGTTATATAAAAGTTCGGGAACGCCTATATGCGATACCATGATTTAAATAGAAGTAACACCGTCTTAATTGCCTCTGACTTTATCGTTATTTTTATTATATTTGCGTTAACTTTTAATTTTGCTGAAGAGTATTATGCTGATAGCCTGCCAAATGCTGGAGGATATCTTTATTTCATCCAGCTGTTCCTGTTTTCTTCAACGCTGCAGATTTCCGTACTGGCAGTCGGTTTATATAATGAAAAGCTCAGAGTGACATTCAAGGGTATTACACTTAGAATCATGGTGGCTATAAGCCTTGCCTATGTTCTCTCTTCTTTAGTGTATGTCTTTATACCAGTTCCGTCTTTTCCACCTTTACTCTGTGAACTATTATCTTTTTTTGCTGCAACAGGGTTGTTAATTAGCCGTCAAATAGCATTATCAACGGACTATACCAATTTAAACCGCCGGAAAGTTATCGTGCTTGGTTCTGGTGAACGGGCAAGCCTGATAAATTCCTGCATGAAAAGGCGTGCTGATCGAGTAAACTTTGATTTGGTTGGTTATGTTCATATGAATGACGATAGCGCCAATATTACCTCTACTGTTCCACGAATAGAGTTAGGCTCTTCACTGGAACAATACGTTATAGACAACAGCATCGAAGAAATAATCATTGGGGCAGATGAGCGGCGAGGTAATCTGCCAACGAACGTCCTGTTCAATTGTAAACTTAATGGTGTTTTAATTACAGATATTATTGACTTCATTGAACGTGAAACCGGACAAATAGCCGTAAGTCATATTAATCCATCATGGGTTATATACAATACTCAGTCACCGCGCAGTTTTATCGGCAAGTTTGGATATTGGCTTTTTAATTGTTTTATATCCTCCCTTGTTTTGCTGCTTACCTGGCCGTTAATTATCATTGCAATGCTATTTATTAAAATCGAGGATGGTGTGTTTTCGCCGGTGCTGTATTCCCAGCTGCGTGTCGGAAGGAAAGGCAAGGTTTTTTCTATTTATAAATTCCGCAGTATGTGTGTCAATGCCGAAGAAAACGGTGCGCAAATGTCACTCAAGTTAGATAAGAGGATCACCAGAGTCGGCGCTTTTCTGAGAAAGTATCGAATTGATGAACTACCGCAATTATATAACGTTATCAAGGGGGGGATATGAGCTTTGTCGGGCCAAGGCCAGAGCGACCTGAATTTTGTCAAAGGTTCGACAGCCGTATTCCCTATTATAGCCAGCGTCATGATGTGATGCCGGGGCTCACGGGGGGGTGGGCTCAGCTGAAATATCCTTACGGGGATAGCCTTGATGATGCAATCGAAAAGTTAAAATTTGACCTTTACTACATCAAGCATCGTAGTTTTATGCTCGATATTCTGATCCTGATCAGAACGTCTGAGATCATTCTGTTTGGGAAAGGAAGGTAACTATGCCTAAGGCTGCCGGGAGTAAGATTGCTGGGGGGGCTAAGGCTGCAGATCTGAGCCAAGTTGTGAATGCTATGACGATTGATGTCGAAGACTATTTTCATGTGGCGGCTTTTTCATCTGTCATTAAGCCTTCTCATTGGGGGGGAGAGCGGTACCCATTGCGTGCTCAGGTGAATACTGAGCGTGTTTTGACCATTCTTGATGAACATGATGTCAAAGCGACGTTTTTTGTACTGGGATGGGTGGCTCAGCAATGCCCTGCAATCGTTAGATCAATAGTGAACGAGGGGGGGCACGAGGTTGCCAGCCACGGGTATTTCCATCAGCGTGCCAACAGGCAGTCACGGCAAGCTTTTTATGATGACGTCGTACGCAGTAAAAAGTTACTTGAGGATATTGGCGGTCAGGCAGTATTAGGCTACCGCGCACCGAGTTTTCCATTGATACCAGTAACACGTGGGGCGTTCGAGGTATTAAAGGCGCTGGGGTTTTGCTTATTCCAGTAGTACTTATCCTGTAAAACATGACCTCTATGGGGTACCGGATTGGCCTCGGTTCCGGCATGTCCGTGAGGAAGGGGGTTGTTGAAGTGCCGATACCGACGCTTCAAAAGTTGGAAAGGAATATTCCAATCGGGGGAGGGGGCTTCTTTCGGCTTTATCCTTATTGGCTGAGCAAGTACCTCATCAATACATTCATGGCCGAAACGTCTCAGCCTTACAGTTTTTATTTCCACCCATGGGAGGTTGATCCGCAGCAACCGAGGATTATGGGGGTATCTGCAAAATCTAGGTTTCGCCACTATCTGAACCTGAGCAGTATGGAAGCAAAGCTTCATCGGTTATTAACTGATTTTCGCTGGAGCACGATGCGCAATGTTTATCAACTAAATGGATTTGAGAACGATGCAGGAAGTAGCAATCAGGAAGTTATCAAGGAACGATTACCCAGCATGGGATAGCTATGTTGACAATCATCAGGAAGGCAGCTTTTTTCATCTATCGGGCTGGCTTGATGTGATTGATTCTGTCTTTGGTCACAAACACCATTATATGCTGGCTGAAACAGAAGATAGCCTTGTCGGTGTGCTCCCACTTTTTGAGCAAAAAAGCTGGCTGTTTGGTCATACCTTAGTTTCCACGCCATTTTGTGTTTATGGCGGTGCCCTTGCCGACGATGCAAAGATTAGAAAAATGCTTGAGGCGGAAGCCTTGGCGTTGGGATGTAAGCTGAACGTTGACTATGTCGAGTTGCGAGACAAACACGATGTCGAGTCTGATGAGCTTGGCAGAAGCATTGCCACCATACCCGCTTTACACTCTCGTTGCCTGAAGAACCCCGATGCGATATTAGCCACTATAAAACGCAAACGACGTAACGTAATTCGTCATTCGTTGAAAAATAACCTGAGCTGGGATAATTCCGACAATATTGAAGCCTGTTATGACGTCTATTCAGAAAGTGTCAGAAACTTAGGTACACCAGTGTTCAGTCCTAAATTATTTTCGAAGTTAAAAGAAACATTTTCCGATAGTTGCGAAACGATATTGGTGCATGACAAAGATCAGCAACCGATATCCGGCATGCTGAGCTTTTATTACAAAGACCAAATAATGCCCTATTACGGTGGTGGCAACTATGAATCCAAGGCGTTGAATGGTAGTGATTACATGATATTTCAGCTGATGCACATCGCTCTGCGAAGAGGTGTAACGTTGTTTGATTATGGCAGAAGCAAGAATAATTCTGGCGCGTATAACAACAAGAAGCATTGGGGGATGGATCACCATCCGCTTCACTACAAGGTGGCGCTGGTAAATGCCAAGTCATTGCCGAATTTGTCACCAGATAATCCGAAATATAAGTACTTCATCAAAGCTTGGAAAAAGCTTCCTCTTCCGCTCAGCCGCCTTATTGGCCCGGCTTTATCTAAGTATCTGGGGTAGCAATATGAAAGAGCCATTATTATATCTGTGCCACCGCATTCCTTATCCTCAATAAGGGAGATAAAATAGCCAATTATCATATCCTTAAATATCTCAGCAGGCATTTTGATGTGTATCTGGGCTGCTTCATTGATGATCCATTTGATTTGCAGTATCAGTCCAAAGTTAAAAAATACTGCAAAGAGAGCCTGTTTATTTCTATCTCTCCGTCTTTTAGCAAGCTAAAGGGGGCAAGTGCGTTGTTGACCGGTAAACCGATTACGCTTCCTTATTATTCGCGAAAAGAGATGCGGCAGTGGGTCGACTCTACGATTGAGCAGCATCAGGTTAGTAAGGCGTTTGTTGTGTCGGGCTGCATGGCTCAGTACCTGCTTGCAAGTCGACACAAACCTCGAACGGTGATGCATTTTGTTGATATTGACTCTGATAAATGGCGCCAGTATGCCGAGAAAAAGCAAGGCATTATGCGCGCTGTGTTTCAGCGGGAGCACCGAACACTTGAACGATATGAGAAAAAAGTCGCCTCGACGTTTGAGATCAGTTGCTTCGTGACTGAAGCCGAGACGAAGGCCTTTCGGCACATGGCAGATAAGGCTATTCAGGACCGAATAAAGACGTTGGAAAATGGTTTAGATAGCCAATTCTTCTCTCCGTCGGTATCCGCTCTGCTGGCTGAGGCCTATCGGCTAGAAGATGAAAATTATGTGGTGTTTACCGGTGCGATGGATTATTGGGCTAACGAAGACGCGGTAGCCTGGTTTGCCAGTGTTGTCTGGCCAAAGGTACTGGCCGAAATACCGGATGGGAAATTCTATATTGTTGGCAGTTCGCCGACAGCAAGGGTCAAGGCCTTAGCTGAGATCCCGGGAATTATTGTCACAGGACGTGTGGCTGATGTGCGCCCCCTACCTTCAGAAGGCGAAAGCCGCCGTTGCACCGATGCGTATAGCAAGAGGGGTTCAAAATAAAATCCTGGAGGCGATGTCAATGTCACGGGCGGTTATTGCCTCACCGCAGGGCATTGAAGGGCTAGATAATTATCCACCTGTTATGTGGCTGTTTCCGATAGTCCAAGTGAGATTGTGGACTGGGTGGTCGACAAACTTAAAGCCAAGCAGTCAGTTGCCACTGAGTCAAGGGAATGGATAGAGCAGTACTACAGTTGGGATGCTCAGCTCTCTCCTTTGCTTGGCTACCTGGAGTCTTCCCATGATTAGTTTAAAGACTGCAGGGCGCATGAATACGGGACGATAGGACTTCACAAGGAGGTTGAAAATGTGTGGGATTTCTGGGGGTGTTTAATTTGCGTCAGCCTTATCGGATTGATAAGACCTTGCTCGAGAATATTAATCGGCTACAGAGCCACCGCGGTCCGGATGACGAAGGGTACTTCTTCGATGAGTACATCGGGTTGGCACATCGCCGTTTGTCTATCATTGATCTGGCAGGTGGCCACCAGCCGTTATTTAACGAGGATCAGTCTGTTGTCGTCGTGTTTAACGGCGAGATATATAACTATCTGGAGCTGGCTGATGAGCTGGTCGGGCTCGGCCACCAGTTTTCAACATACAGTGATACCGAGGTGATTGTTCATGCCTGGGAGTCTTGGGGGTGAAGACTGCGTTAAACGGTTTCGCGGGATGTTTGCCTTCGCTGTATGGGATAGCAACAAAAAACAACTATTTATAGCCCGCGACCGACTCGGTAAGAAGCCGCTGTTTTATGCGGTTACAGCGCATGGACAATTTCTTTTTGCCTCAGAGCTAAAGGTGTTGTTGGGGGCACCCTGAGGTCGACACCACGCTTAGGAATGAAATGGCGGAAGAGTTCTTTATGTATGGTTACATTCCCGAGCCATTCAGTGCCTACAAACATATATTCAAGCTCAATCCTGGCCATCACCTTACATTGAGCCCTGGGGAGTGAGATCGCGCCTAAGCAGTATTGGGACCTGTGCGCGCCGGATCAGGTGTTGTCCTGGGAGCAGACTCAAGAGTCGCTGATCAACAAGCTGCAGGAGGCGGTAAGGATCCGCCTCGCGGCGGATGTTCCCCTCGGTGCATTTCTTTCCGGCGGTGTAGATTCGAGTGCGGTGGTGTCGCTAATGGCCTCTTTGCAAACCAAGCCCGTCCACACTTGTGCTATCGGCTTTAGTGAACAGGCTTTCGATGAAAGCGAGTATGCCCAGCAGGTTGCCACCCGTTATCACACCGAGCACAGCCAGCAGATTGTCGATCCGAATGATATTAGCCTGATTGATACCTTGGTCGATATTTATGATGAACCGTATGCCGATAGTTCGGCTTTGCCAACTTTTCGGGTCTGCCAGCTGGCCAGCAAGTCGGTAAAAGTGGCGCTGTCTGGGGGACGGCGGGGATGAAATATTTGGTGGCTACCGGCGCCATCGAATGCACCTTGCCGAGCAGCGACTGCGAAATGCAATTCCTCGACCAATCAGGAAGTCTATCTTTGGCCCGCTGGGGCATTTGTATCCGAAGGCTGACTGGGCTCCGCGCCCATTGCGGGCCAAAACAACCTTCCAGTCTCTGGCAATGGACGCCGTAGAAGCTATGCCAACTCAATATCGAAGTTACGGCGTGATGAGCGTCAATCTCTATTTAGTTCCCGGTATCAGCAAAGCCTGAATGGCTATAACGGTATTGAAATTCTCAAGCATCATGCCCGTTTTTTTACCACCGATGATCCTCTTAAACAAGTCCAGTATCTCGATATGAAAACATGGCTGGTCGGCGACATCCTGACCAAGGTTGACCGGGCAAGTATGGCCAACTCGCTAGAGGTAAGAGCACCGATGCTGGATCACGAGTTTGTTGAGTGGGCGTATTCGATTAACAGCAAAAATAATATTCGAAACCGCGAGGGAAAGTACGCATTTAAGCGTTCGCTTGAAAACTATGTCGGCCATAACATTCTATATCGTCCCAAAATGGGGTTCAGTATGCCGATTTCAAAGTGGTTCAGAACCAGCCTCAGGGATACGCTTACTAGTCACGTTCTATCGACCAACATGTGTGATAGCGGATTTTTCGATGTTGACTGGCTGAGAAAAATGGTCAATGACCATCAGCAAGGTTACCGGGATCACGGCGCGTCATTGTGGTGCCTGTTGATGTTTTCTCTATTTATGGCGAGGCAGTAATGATGAAAATTCTGACCATTTCAAGTCTGTTTCCAAATGCTGCAGATCCTAAGCACGGCGTCTTTGTCGAAACACGATTGAAACAGTTGCGGCAGCGTTATCCAGATGTCGACATTACAGTGATAGCCCCAATCCCTTGGTTTCCTTTTAAATCGTCGATTTTTGGCCAATATAGCCTATACGCCAAAGCGCCCTATTTTGAAAAGCGCTTTGGCATGTCGGTCTATCATCTCGTTATCTGGTGCTACCTAAGCTCGGAATGACATTAGCCCCCAAAACAATGGCAGTTAGCCTTTACCGACAAATCAAGGCACTGATGGCAAAGGGTGAAGATTTCGATCTTATTGACGGACACTACTTTTACCTGACGGGGGTGGCGATCGCTGAGGTGGCCAGAAAGCTGGATAAGCCGTTTACCGTAACGGCCAGGGGCTCGGATATTAACCTTATTCCCCCAGTATGAAACGCCGCGACAGCAAATTCAGGATACTTTCCATGCCAGCGATCACAACCTTGCTGTTTGCGAAGCGCTTCGGCAGGAAATGATCGACCTAGGGGCCGATCCTGCCAAGGTGTCTGCCTCGCGCAACGGTGTTGATTTGGATCTTTTCTCATTTGCCGATGAGAGGAAACAGCAGACAGTGCGGCAGCAGCTGAAATTACCGCTAAGCATGCCAATATTGCTCTCGGTCGGACTGCTTATTGAGCGAAAGGGGGCATCATCTGGTTATTGAAGCCATGAAGGCCCACCCTGAGGCGCAGTTGCTGATCGTGGGCATGGGACCGGATAAATTCAAGCTAAAGCGACTGGCCAAAAAATTGAACGTATCAAATCGGGTGACCTTTCTTGGCGGGCTTTCCCAGCCCGAGCTTGCCCGCTATTTTCAGGCCTGTGATCTATCTGTGCTGGCTTCAAGCGAGAAGGGTGGGCAAACGTGTTGCTGGAGTCAATGGCCTGTGGAACACCCGTGGTCGCGACTAATATTTGGGGGAACACCGGAGGTCGTCAAAACATGTGCTGCGGGTGTGTTGGTTGATCGAAACAGCCAAGACATTGCGACTGCGATTGGTCGGCTACTGAACTCCCCGGCTCCGCGGGCTGAAACACGGCAGTATGCAGAGCAGTTTTCATGGGATGAAACAACCGATCAGCTATACCGAATATTTTCAAATTTGCTGGGTAGCGGTACGCACGATAGCTCTTCATCGAGCACGGACAATGACACGGTAGAAAACGACAAAGAGGTAACAGTATGAAAATACTTTATCATCACCGCGTCGCTTCAAGAGACGGGCAGTTCGTACATATCGAGGCGATTATTAGTGCGCTGAGGCAGCAGGGTCATGAGGTTATTATTGTGGCCCCCCCGACCATCGCTGATGCCACCGAGTTCGGTGATGATGGCGGCTGGATGTCGAGGCTCCGCCACGCTTTGCCTGGGTTTATCAGCGAACTGCTTGAGTTTGGCTATAGCTTCTATGATTTCATCAAGCTTTGTCTGGCTATCAGAAAGCACCGACCCGAGGCGATTTACGAGCGCTATAACTTATTTCTGCCATCAGGAGTCTGGGCCAAACAGTTGTTCAAGTTGCCGCTGATCCTTGAGGTTAATTCACCGCTATATAAAGAACGAGCAGCCTATGGTGGGATATCTCTTTCCATGCTGGCCAAATGGTCTGAGCTTTATGCTTGGCGTAATGCAGATCATATTTTGCCTGTGACACATGTACTGGCAGGCTATTTATACCGGGCTGGTGTCAAGCAGAATAATGTAACGGTGATTGCCAACGGGGATTGATGCCAGCCAGTTTAACGTAACGACACATCACGAGAGATTGCCTGAACTGGCCGATAAAACGGTGATTGGTTTTGTTGGATTCTGTCGTGAGTGGCATCGCTTAGATTTGGTTGTTGAAACGATAGCAGAGATGAACAACCCGAACATCGTGCTGTTAATTGTCGGTATTGGCTCGGTGCTGGATGATTTGCAACAAAAAGCCCGTGAACTAAATATTGAACAACAGATACATGTTGTCGGATTAGTTAGCCGTGAAGCCATGCCCAAATGGTTGGCGCAAATTGATATTGCCCTTCAGCCAGCCGTTACCCCCCTGGTGCTCGCCGTTAAAGCTTATCGAATATCTTGCGACTGGTAAGGCGGTGGTCGCCCCCTGATTCGCCCAATATCAGAGAGTTGCTAGTGCATGAATCAAATGCCCTTCTGTTTGAAGACGGCGATAATAACCAGATGCTAGAAGCTATCAAACAGCTGGTGGTCGAGGCTGAGTTAAAAGCCGAGGTACAGCTGCAGGCTATTCAGACGATTGAAACCAGGCAGCTAACGTGGCAACAGAATGCCACAAAAATAGTCAAACTTTTTGATGTTCTGTCGAAAAGGAAAATCAAAGCTGTTGATAAATACTACATAAAATCAAGTGTATAAATCTGTGTTGGATGGTGGTTGGCATGAACTATGTCGTCTTGCTTCTCACCATGATGAAAGGATATCTATCGGGATATGGTAGCCAAAAAACATATTTGTCACCTCGTTTACGGTTTCCATGTGGGCGGGTTGGAAAAGATCATTGTCAATTGTATTAATCAGTTGGGAGACCAATACCAACATACGATCGTGGTATTGACTCAGGCGGGTGACTTAGTCGAAGAGCTACCGTCTTCGGTAACCGTTATCGAGATGAATAAGAAGGCGGGCAATGATCTGTCGATACACTGGCGTTTGTTTCGGTTGCTGCTAGATCTGAAACCGGATGTTTTCCATACCTATAATTTGGGCACAATCGAATATCAATGGGTCGCATGGTTGGCAAAGGTGCCGAAACGGATCCATGCCGAACATGGCAGAGATACCTATGATCCGCATGGAAAAGTGGCTAAATATCGATATCTACGCCAAATCAGTTCACTGATCATCCATAAAGTGGTTGCCGTCTCACAGGATTTGTATCGGTGGCTGCAATGTGACGTTGGGATCAATAAAACTAAACTGGTATTGATCACCAATGGGGTGGATGTCGATTATTTCTCCCCATATTTCAAAAAAGCAAATTCGGCGAAGTTTACTGTCGGGCATGTGGCCCGCCTTCAGGGAATTAAAAACCAAGAGCTGTTAATTAATGCGTTTCAACAAGCTTGCCGCCAAGATTGCGATTTTTCACGACGAGCCGAGCTGATTTTGGTGGGTAGCGGAGATGAACTGCAAGTGTTGAAAGCGCTGTCTAATGCTGATCCTCTGAGTGCTGAAAAAATAGTATTTGCCGGAAGGCAGCAAAATGTCCGTGATTACTACTCACGTTTCGATGTCTTTGCCATGTCATCGATTGCCGAAGGGATCCCGGTTACCCTGCTTGAGTCGATGGCTATGGGCGTTCCTCACGTAGTTACCGGGTGGGGGGGATAAAGGAAGTTATTCTAGAGGGTGAAACCGGGCTGGGCGTAGAGAGTCAGGATCAGAACTCATTGGCAGATGGCTTGCTAATACTATTCCATGATCGCGCGCTACGTGAGGGCAATGGGGCAGTTGTCACGGGGCAAGAGTTGAAGAGCATTTTAGCCAACAGATAATGGTCGGTGCCTACGCCGATCTCTATCATCAAGGAGCTTGAATATGAATAAAGTCGAACTTCTTCCTCTGGTTATGGCCGGGAGCTCGTTAAGAAAAAGGCAGATGAAATAATTACCTTGCTATCGGAGACTACTCGGTGAAATTACATTTCACACTGAAATTTGCCTGATCCTCCCATCTCTCTTGATTGTTACTATTATGGCTTAACGAAGAGCTGCAGTTAACGCTTAATGAACTGATTAATAATACTAACAGAGGAATAATATTGATTAGAATTATTATAAATAGCTTTTTCATCGTACCCCTTTGTTTCCTTTGACCATAGCTATCAACAATCCATCCGCAGTTTATCTCCTTCTATACAACACTAGATAAATATTGTTAGTACTTTGAGTCATCATTAAGAAAACAGAAAAGAATGCACAGATGTCTTGAAATCTACCTTGATCATGCTTTCGGGGGATACTTGTTGCTGGTCTTATCTAGTTGGTAGGTTTACCTCTTGGATACCTTCAAGATTGCTTGCCATCTTCTCGAGGGCTAAGCCGTGTCTTAAGAGTTGGCTGAGTCTCGAGCAGCAAGTAAAAGTCTTGTTTGGGTAAAACCAGCAGCTCGCAATAGCCGACAGCAATGACGTCAGCATTACGTGTTTCTTGAGTTAGTAACGCCAATTCTCCGAAGAAATCACCGGGCCCTAGGCGGATAGGTGTTTGCTGATTCGAGGTGACTTCAACATTACCTGCCGCAATAAAGAACATGGCATCGCCGGACTCACCCTGAACGATGATTTTCTCACCCCGGAGCCGCCATTCTCGGCTTCAATTGCTTGGTAATTGCAGTGATCTCGCTGCTATCAAGCGAAGTGAACAAGGGCACCTTGGCGATCAGCATATCCAGATCCAATCGCTTGCCGGCAACCTCGGTGATCCGCTCCTGCAGATAAGGGTGGGCAGAAGTAATGCGGTTGAAATCGTCCAGTTGCAGGACCAGTAGCTGACAATAGCTAATGGCAGTGACAGTGGCACTACGGGGCTCTTGGGTGAGTAACGCCAGTTCACCGAAGAAATCACCGCTTCCAAGGCGGACTGGCTGATATTTTGTTGTGGCCTCAACAGCTCCGCTGGAAATGAAATACATTGCTGTACCGGGCTCTCCCCCCGGTTGATAATACGTTCACCCGGTACAACAAGCCGGGGGCATAAGCATTGATGCTATTTCGCTGATTCGGTGCGCACCTATCTTGGTGAAAAACGGCACTTTAGCCACGAGCTTGGTGGGTTCAAGCCCAAGGTCAAGTTTCGGCTGGCGATCCATGATGCGGTTGCGTTTGTCCAATTCCCGGACCAAGTCATTAAATACTTCCGGACTGATAATGTTCTCATCAAGCATTTGATGGTAGCTGGCTTCTTCAAGCCGCAGGGCAACGCGGACCAAGTGGCGCTTCTGCAATGTTTCCGCGTATTCCGGATATTGCAGCCGAAGGGGCATCAAGTGCCTGCTGAGTCGCTTTCAGGCGCCCGGTTAGCAATGGATCCAGGCTCAAAGCCAGGTTTTCGCCGAATAAGGGCGGGATTTTGTCTTGGCTATAGTCGATCAG
>LLEM01000137.1_pt1 | contig 16137 bp, 19 predicted proteins | sample 595841 | NCBI WGS metagenome assembly LLEM01 (sample SAMN02919313, study PRJNA255460) | bioreactor metagenome | biome: chemostat; feature: culture 2012_10.2; material: sediment; isolation source: day64 10degC chemostat 2012 inoculated with Wadden Sea sediment taken from... | place: Germany: Bremen ...
CCCTGATCCTTCAGCCTTGTATCATTGTGGCTGATGAAGCCTTGAACGGTTTAGACATGTCGATGCGCTCCCCAGATACTCAACTTGTTATTGGAACTTCAGGAAGAGATGGGATTGTCATATGTTTACGTGTCACAACATATGGGCGTTATCAAGCATTTCACCGACAAGGTGATGGTCATGCAAAATGGAACGGTTGTTGAACAAGGTCTGACGGCCGAGGTGTTTGCCGCCCCCCCAGCACTCGCTGACACAAAAACTGCTCGACAGCCATTTCTCGGCACCTTCGCATGACCGAACTAACCGCATTAGCAGTGCTACACCAAAAATTGAATGCAAATAACTTGTTATCTGGCGGGTTGGCAACAGCCCGTCACATGCAACTTGCGTTAGCCAAATGTAGACCACAACGCCCCCAGCACCTAATAACACTGAGCCCACAACCGGCACGATGACAAACTGACGCAACGGTTTGGCACCGATAACGCAAGCCATTCCCATTTTAATCAGACTGTTTACCGCAGCAGCAATAAAAATACCCAGCATCGCCGTGTTAGCCAATAGACCATTCGCACTTTGCCTGCCAAGCGCCAACGTAATAGCATCGACATCGGTAATACCGGATATGGCTGCTAGTAATAATGTCCCTGTATTACCAAACCATTCCTGTAACAGATTGGACAGCAGCATAATCAGCAATAGTACGATCCCGAAAAAGAAGGCTGAAGATAACGCCAGCGGATTCTGTTTTACTTCCGGAGATTCGTCAGTATCTAGCTTGTTATGAGTCCAGATCCAATACGCCGGCAGGTAGAAGCCAAGCATCATCAGCAGCATCGGCAACCACAGCATTTCTACCAGGGTATAGTTCACCACCGAGCACACAAACAAGATGCGTGGAAACATGGTTCCACAGCTAATCAAAATACCGCTGGCAAGCAGGCCACTTAAATGTGTCTGCTGCTTGGACAAGTGTGAAAACTGCAATGTTAGCGCTGTTGAGGAGCTCAGCCCCCCCGCAAACAGACAAGTAAACAAGATCCCCTTTTCAGCCCCACCGATCTTGATCGCAAAATAGCCGACAAATGAAATACCGGCTATTAGCACAACCATCCACCAAATCTCATACGGATTGATAGCCTGCCATGGCCCCCCCATTCCCCTGATTTGGCAGCAACGGCAGCATGACAACAGAAATCAACAATAAGCGTAGTGCCGCATCAAGTTCATATTCCTGCAGCTTCATTAGGGCAGTATGGAGCTCTTTCTTGTTATCAAGAATAATTGCCGTGATCACTGCCGCCGATGCGGCAATAACAGGCTCTCCGACAACCGCCAGGCTACCGAGCAAGAAGGTGATCAACATCCCCTACCAAACCGGTAATGCTGAGGTTTATCTTCACTTTCTGGCTCTTTATATAGGCAACTATAATGACGACAGAAAATGCAAGCAGTGAAAAGGCGAGAAAAAGCTCTGAAAATGACAAAGTCAGCAAGCCACATATACCCCCCCAACAATCCTATCAGAGAATAGGTACGGATCCCTGCAATCCGGGGAGCCAGCAGCTTCATTTCGATCAACCCAGCCCCCCCGCTGGATACCAATAATGGCCCCCCCGAGCATCAGGCGATGAACAAACGCCAGAACGATGAATCAAAATCGAATGCGACATCCATTTACACTCTCCCCCCAGCCAAATAAAGCCCACGGCTGACATGTCGAAAGAAAAACTCTCTGTTTGGTATAAGTGTATGAAAAAATGTATAACGGAAAATAGACGACTATCGAAACTTTGGTCTCATAATACGTAAAACCAAAACAACAAATAGAAACGCCCGGCAGATGCTGGGCGTTATTTAGTTGTTTGCTGTTGTCGATAAATAGCTTACGCCAAAGATGTATTTATCTCGGCTAACACGGCAGCAGGATCGGCAGCTTGTGTTATCGGGCGGCCAATCACCAGGTAATCTGAGCCTGCCTGAACAGCCTCGACAGGCGTCATAACGCGACGCTGGTCGCCTGCGGCGCTACCAGCAGGGCGGATGCCCGGGGTGATCAGCTTGAACTCTTTGCCTAGCTCCGCTTTCAGCATGCTTGATTCCTGAGCCGAGCACACTACACCGTCCAGGCCGCTGTTCTTGGTCAGCCGCGCCAGATTCAGTACATGATCCTGAGGCTCAGCCTGGATACCGATACCACGCAGATCAGCCGCTTCCATACTGGTAAGAACAGTAACAGCAATTAGCAACGGGCGGTCTTTACCAAACGGCTCTAAAATATCACGTGAGGCCGCCATCATGCGCTCACCGCCACTGGCGTGTACATTGACCATCCACACCCCCCCAAGCTCAGCCGCTGCGGCAACCGCTCGGGAACAGGTATTTGGGATATCATGAAATTTCAGGTCCAGGAATACAGAATGGCCTCGGTCATGCAGCTTACGCACAAAGTCAGGGCCAAAATAAGTAAACATCTCTTTGCCGACTTTCAGTCGACAACTTCCCGGTTCAATACGGTCAACGAACGCCAGCGCTTCGTCTTGGCTTGGGTAGTCGAGAGCGACAATCACTTTTGGGTCTAACATGGCATCTCCTGCTTAGTTATTGTTCAATCCTCCCCCCCAGCTCGCTGAGGGCGGTCAGGATTGTACAGTAAATTTAACTTTTTTCGAGAATTAATTGATTTTTCACTTGAAGGCACCAAAAGTAGACCTTTTCTCTACCAGCCAATCGTTTGACATAACGAGTAAATATATATCCCTACGAGCCATACCAAGCTGAATAATGATCTGGCCTACCAACAAGATTGAAAAGGCTATGATGCAAGGCAAAAAAAAAGCCCATTCACAATGAATGGGCTTTTTTCTGAGTTATTCACCATCTAAGCCACGGATCGGCTTAACGTCCCCCCCCACCCCCCCTTACACGATGGACACTGCCAGTATAAAGAATGCGTGGCAAATCCACACTTCCGACAGCGAAAATGCGGCTTTATCTTCAATTGCTCCCCCCCGACAAGAGAGCGTAGAGTCGTCAAGCTCTCTTTTGCCCCTGCCGTCTTCCGCCTCGTCCAGATGATAGTCCATCAATTGATAGAAGCCTTTCATCGTCGGGTTCTTAGTGAGCTGGCGGGTCATAAACATCTGAGCAGTCACAGAGCCTTCATGCTTAGAGATCTCGTCAGCCAGCATCAACTCAGCGGTAGCACCAGCCTTTTGCTCGACACACTGACGCAAGTACTTTAGCCAGCCTGTTTCGTTGTTGGTTGCTTCATAGCATTGCAGCAACATAGGCAGCGTTTCACTAACGTAGTCTATATCTTGTTCTGCAACACGCTCTAACTGCTTAGCAGCGGATTTATAATCCTCGCGTTGATCAGGATCTTCGCATCATCATCGATGCACGGACACAAGTTTTATCCGACGACAGGGCTTTTTTTAGATACTGTCTCGCTTTATCTGAATTCAAGGCGCTCATTTCGAGCATCGCCATTTCGCACCAATAGTGTGCGATATCATGCTTTAGCTTCGATTTACCCATCTTAACCAGATGAGAGGCCATCTCGATGGCTTTCTCCCATTCGCGGGTCTGCTGGTAAATCGTTAATAGCTGCTGCAGGGCCCCCCCTTTCCGGTGATCGGGCTCATCCAGTAATTGTTCAAATATTTTTTCGGCACGATCAAAGAATCCAGCAGCCATATAGTCTTTTGCCAGTTGCTGCAGAGCCAAATTACGCTGGTCGATGGTGAGGTTTGGGCGGGCAATCAAATTTTGGTGAATACGAATCGCACGATCGACTTCACCTCGGCTTCGGAAAAGGTTTCCCAAAGCAAGGTGAGTATCAATTGTTTCGCTATCAACTTGGAGCAGTTCTATAAACACATCAACCGCTTTATCTGATTGATCAGATAACAGTAAGTTCAAACCAGTAACGTACTGGCGTGACATGTGATGAGACTGCTCCTGTTGTTTGTTACTAGCGCTCCTGTTACCCATATACCAGCCATAGGCAGCTGCAATCGGGAGTAACAGGAACAACAGCTCTAGCATTAACGATTATTCCTTAACAGGCTCAGCACGTAGCTGGTTCAGCTCTTGCTGCTGCTTGGCCACTTTTTTGCTTAGGCGATTTCTAGAGAATCGAGTTTTTAGATACAACATGCCACAAATCAGCCAGCCAATTGCAAAACCGGCACCGAATGCGATACCAAGTAAAGTAGATAACTGGAACTCACCCTGAGCTACAAGAAAATCGAAATTAACCATCTGCTGGTTTTGCGCACCAAGAGCCAGTGTTGCCAAAAAGCAGACAGCTAATACAAGAAAGCTAATTATCTTCATCGTAAATCCTTCTCACTTGATCAAAAGTTTGATGGGTTGATTATGCAAGATTTTGACACATCAGACCATGATCAATAGACATAAAAAAACGGCATACTATCAGCATGCCGTTTTTTTGTTCTATTCGCGATTAACCAGCAAGTGCTAAGTTAACTCGGTCGCGCAATTCCTTACCTGGTTTAAAGTGAGGGACGTACTTGCCATCCAGCTCAACTTTATCACCTGTTTTAGGATTACGACCTACGCGTGGAGCACGGTAATGCAATGAGAAGCTACCAAAGCCACGGATCTCAATACGATCACCCTCAGCAAGAGTGGTCGCCATGTGCTCAAGGATTTCCTTGATTGCATCTTCTACCTGTTTGGCAGAAAGATGTGTTTGTTGACTACACAGTCTTTCAATTAATTCAGACTTTGTCATAAACACTCCGTTTTTAGTATGTTTCTCAATAGTATAACCGCTTAGGGGGGGGAAAAATCTTCCCCCCCTAGCTCAATTATTCGCCTTTAGCCGCTTTGAAAGCGTCAGCCATAGCGCTACCGAAAGAAGTATCTTCTTGCTTGTTCAGAGTAGCCATAGCTTCTTGCTCTTCAGCAACGTCTTTAGCACGAACAGATAGGTTGATAACGCGGTTCTTACGGTCAACGCCTGTGAATTTAGCTTCAACAGAATCGCCAACAGACAGAACTAGAGTTGCGTCTTCAACACGGTCAACTGATGCTTCAGAAGCACGTAGGTAACCTTCAACACCTTCAATTAGCTCAACTGTTGCGCCTTTCGCGTCAACTGCAGTAACAGTACCAGTAACTAGAGCACCTTTCTTGTTAACTGCAACGTAGCCGTTGAATGGGTCTTCTTCGATCTGCTTAACGCCAAGAGAGATACGCTCACGCTCTGCGTCTACTGCAAGAACTACTGCAGAGATTTCGTCGCCTTTCTTGAAGTCACGAACTGCGTCTTCACCAGAAACATTCCAAGAAATGTCAGATAGGTGAACTAGACCGTCGATGCCGCCTTCAAGACCGATGAAGATACCGAAGTCAGTGATAGACTTGATCTTACCAGTTACGCGATCGCCCTTAGCTTGCATTTCTGCAAATGACTGCCATGGGTTAGCTTTACACTGCTTAAGACCTAGGCTGATACGACGACGCTCTTCGTCGATATCAAGAACCATAACTTCAACTTCGTCGCCCACGTTAACAACTTTAGATGGGTGGATGTTCTTATTAGTCCAATCCATCTCAGAAACGTGTACAAGACCTTCAACGCCTTCTTCGATTTCAACGAAGCAGCCGTAGTCAGTTAGGTTAGTTACACGGCCAGAAAGCTTAGTGCTTTCTGGGTAACGCTTAGCGATTGCTACCCATGGATCTTCGCCTAGCTGCTTAAGACCTAGTGATACGCGAGTACGCTCACGGTCGAACTTAAGAACTTTAACGTTGATTTCGTCGCCAACATTAACGATTTCGCTTGGGTGCTTAACGCGTTTCCAAGCCATATCAGTGATGTGTAGAAGACCGTCAACACCGCCAAGATCAACGAATGCACCGTAGTCAGTAAGGTTCTTAACGATACCTTTAACTTCCATGCCTTCTTGTAGAGAAGCAAGTAGCTCGTCACGCTCAACGCTGTTTTCAGATTCGATAACTGCGCGGCGAGAAACAACAACGTTGTTGCGCTTCTGGTCTAGCTTGATTACTTTGAACTCTAGCTCTTTGTTTTCTAGGTGAGCAGTGTCACGAACTGGACGTACGTCAACAAGTGAACCAGGAAGGAACGCACGGATACCGTTAAGTTCAACTGTGAAGCCGCCCTTAACTTTACCGTTGATGATACCAATAACTGTTTCAGCTTCTTCGTAAGCTTTTTCAAGCTGGATCCAAGCTTCATGACGCTTAGCTTTTTCACGAGAAAGTTTAGTCTCACCGAAACCGTCTTCGATTGCGTCAAGTGCTACGTCTACTTCTGCACCAACTTCGATTTCAAGTTCGCCAGCAGCGTTCTTGAATTCTTCAACTGGGATAGAAGACTCAGACTTAAGGCCAGCATCAACAAGAACATAACCGTTCTCGATAGCTACTACAGTACCTTTAACAATCGCACCTGGGCGAGTTTCGATTTCGTTTAGAGACTCTTCAAAGAGTAAAGCAAAAGATTCAGTCATTATTTAATCTTCAATTTGATTAACAACCATGGGTATCCTACCGCATGGGGGGGTTGGTAGTAAAGTCAGTATTCATCCGTGATACCGACGCCATCATGCTGATTATTCAGCCGATAATTTCTGTTCAATATATACCAATGCCTGGGCCGTAACTTGCTCTATTGACATCTCAGTAGAGTCTAGCACCAAAGCATCAGCTGCGGGACGCAACGGGGGCCACCGCACGGTTGCGGTCGCGATCGTCGCGCTCCTGAATTTCGCTTAAAAGGCTGCCAAAGTTAACATCTAAGCCTTTCTGTTGCAACTGATTCATGCGGCGATTTGCACGTTCTTCCGCACTTGCATCAAGGAAAATTTTCACTTCTGCACCCGGGAATACGACAGTGCCCATGTCGCGGCCATCAGCCACCAGACCTGGAGTTTCGCTAAACGCGCGTTGACGGCGCAGGAGTGCTTCACGTACGCGCGGTAGGGCTGCAACTTTTGAGGCGGCCATGCCCGTTTCTTCTTTACGAAGTTCACCGGATACATCTTCGCCTTCTAAAATAACTTTGACCAGCTCGCCTTCGGCTTTGAACTGGACATCAAGGTGCGCCGCCAGCGGAACCAGTGCTTCTTCAGATTCAAGATCAACACCATGGTGAATCGCTGCCAGTGCCAATACGCGGTAAATCGCACCGGAATCAAGCAGCTTCCAGCCCAGCTTTTCTGCCAATAGCATACATAGCGTCCCTTTGCCGGCGCCGCTTGGCCCATCAACAGTGATAACTGGAGCATGATTAGACATAGGTTTTCTCCGAATTTGTTCAAATATAGAACTTTAATACCAAACATTTGCCCATTTATGTTTCGTATTACAGCTCTCAAACGGGGGCGTATTATACTGGAAAAAAAACGTGAGTACTATCAAATCAGATTGGTGCTAGACCGTAACCTCCCAATCTGTCACTCCTGCAAGCAACTTAGATCCACAAACCCGCCAGAAGGCGGGTTTCGTTTTTGGAAGAAAGATTTAGCGAGTTAGCTACTTGGTTATTTTGGCTACTTAACTAGCTACTTAGCTGGGCTAACTTGTCAAAATAATCAGGGAAGGTTTTCGAGGTACATTTCGGATCATTGATAGTAACTGGAGTATTGCTAAGCGCCACTAACGAGAAACACATTGCCATCCGGTGATCATCATACGTATCAATAGCGGCATGTTTTAGCTGCAACGGCGGAGAAATAACGATGTAATCATCCCCTTCCTCGACCTCTGCACCAACTTTGCGCAGCTCTGTGGCCATTGCAGTCAGACGATCAGTTTCCTTAACCCGCCAGTTATAAACGTTGCGAATCGTAGTTACACCATCAGCAAACAACGCAGCCGTTGCAATTGTCATTGCTGCATCAGGAATATGGTTGAAATCCATATCCACGGCTTTTAGCTCACCACGACGGGCAATCACATAGTTGTCGCCCCCACTCGATTTCCGCCCCCCCATAGCTGCCAGTGCATCGGCAAACTGAACATCGCCCTGAATACTCTTCTTGCCAATACCGGTCACCTTGACCTCACCGCCTCTGATGCTGCAGCCGCCAGAAAATAGGAAGCCGACGATGCATCGCCTTCGACCAGAAAATCACCCGGCGCTTGGTAAGTCTGTCCAGCCGGGACAAAAAACTCTTGGTAATCACGATTTTCAACCGTTACACCAAACTGCGCCATGATATGCAGGGTGATATCGATATAAGGCTTAGAAACAAGGTCGCCTTTAATGCGGATCAGGGTATCGGCCTTGGCCATTGGAGCCGACATCAAAAAAGCGGTCAGAAACTGACTGGAAATAGACCCATCAATTTCGACTTCCCCCCGCCTTGCAACCCTGTACCCTTGATTTTCAGTGGTGGGTAGTTGTCGTTTTCGAGATAAGTAATATCGCTCCGGCCGTTCGAAGAGCCTCGACCAAATGGCCTATCGGGCGCTCCTTCATGCGAGGCTCCCCCGTCAGAACAAACTCCCCGTCGCCAAGACACAATGCCGCGGCTAGTGGACGCATCGCCGTACCGGCATTGCCCAAAAATAGCTCCAGCGCCTGCTCGGGTTTGAAAGCCCTACCAAGCCCATTGACTTCACAAACGGTTTTATCTTCCGATAGTCGGTAGCTCACACCCAGCTGTTTTAAAGCATTCAGCATGTGGCGGATATCATCACTGTCCAGCAGATTAGAGAGTCGCGTGGTTCCTTGAGCTAACGCAGCCAATAGAAGGGCACGATTCGAAACACTCTTCGACCCCCCCGGTAGATTTACTTCGCCATTGATCTGGTTTATCGGCTGTAACGTTAAACTTTCCATCTGTTATCTATTCAATCCTGTATTTTGGGCGTTCCAGCAGATTAGCGAATAATGCCTCAGTTCGCTAGTACTGATTCAACCCAATCGATATCACAGAAAATGGTAAGATGAGTGGCCCTTCAAATCGAAGGCAGCCTGATTTAGTTCAAAACAAGGAGCAGAGTGTGGCAGCAGAAACACCTAAAGTCGGTATCGGAGTGATCATTGTTAACGCCAAGGGAGAAGTGCTCATTGGCAAGCGGAAAAATAGCCATGCGCCTTACTATTCGATACCGGGGGGGCCATATGGAGATAGGAGAAACCTTTACCCAATGTGCTGCTCGCGAGATAGAGGAAGAGACGGGACTGCTGATACGAAACCCAAACGTTATTGCCGTCACCAACAACTTGCAAACCTACCAGGAGTCCGGTAAGCACTATATCAGTGTTACGGTGCTGGTTACTCAATTCAGTGGCCACGTAGAATTACGTGAACCCGACAAATGCGAAGGCTGGCAGTGGATTGATCCCGCGCACCTCCCTTTGCCGCATTTTGATGCCAGTGAACAAGCAATTCGCTGTTATCTGGAGAACCGCTTCTGCCTCGAGTAACCTCTTGGCAAACGTAACGGTGTCAGTGGCACCGTTATCTATTGCGGTTCTTATTTCAAGAAACTAGCTCAAAGAGCTAGCACTCAAACTTGAGCGAGGCATTGTCTACCCAGTCTTCACCCAGCACATCTTTCGACAACGCCGAAATACGTTCCATTGTAGGAAGGGACGACAGTCCGGCAAAAATAAGACCGCAGCTGTCAGCAACAAAGAAACGCTTCAAAAGATTAGTCAACAAACTGATATAGACTTCTTGTTGATCGTCGAGTTTGCCCTCTAGCGACAAGGTAAGATTATCGGCGCCAGCAACAATGCATAGCTTTGCGATATCATTGAGCTCGTACTCAGATGTAATTTCCAGCAAAGGCAGACGCAGATTAAGAGTGTAATGACCACATGACTCTTTGAGTGACAGTAATCGTTCAAAGATATCTTGGCGAGCGGTCGAACGATACAGAGCAAGAGGGAAATCAACCTCCACCTCCGAGATAACACTGTCACTAACTGCAGCTGTTGCTGGAATGGCGCTTTCGTCGAGAGTCTCTGTACCAGAGAAGTAGCTGACATCTATTCGGTGCTTATTTAACGAATAGAAGTATGGCTTCTGCTGCTTAAAGACTAGGTAACAGGTTGCATCTTGCAGCTGCTGACTGGCCTTGTGTGCGCTAAACAGAGATGTCAAACATTCCTTGTCACGGCCTTGCAAACTCAGTAACTGAAAATCTGATGCTTTCTTTTGGTACACATTTGAGCTCATCATAGTTCTAGCTAATCCCTCGCAATAATTTCATATATGATACAAGAAAATAGCCTCGAGACTGTTTCTGCTGAGGGAAACTGTGTTTATAGTGGTGATTGATTTTTGTACAATCTTTGTGATTTATATCTGATGCTGTTTGCATAAATATATATAAAATGTTGTGGGATATTTCCATCCGTCCGTAAACCTGCAAGTATTTACCGAGGTAATAAGATGAATATAATCTCCCCGGTTGCTAGCTACTGTTACCCTATTCGGCCTAACCGGCTGTACCGGGATGCCGGAACAGGTAACCCCCCCGATCAAACCATTCAGCATAGACAGTTACCTAGGTACCTGGTACGAAATTGCGCGCCTCGATCACAGCTTTGAACGAGGACTGACTAAAGTTTCTGCAACGTATAGCCTTAATAAGGATGGCTCCGTCAAAGTTATTAATCGGGGGGTTCAATAAAGAGGCGAGCCAATGGAAGGAAGCTGAAGGTAAGGCTAAATTTGTCGGCCTGTCCGATACCGCCCACCTCAAAGTCTCTTTTTTCGGACCGTTCTACGGCAGTTACGTCGTTTTTCATCTTGAGCCCGACTACTCCACCGCTTTGGTTAGCGGCTATAACACAGATTATTTCTGGATTCTTTCCCGCAACAAGTCACTGCCACAAGACAAGGTGCAATACTATCTGTCGATTGCCGAACAAAAAGGCTTCGATACCAGCAAAATCATATTTCCGGGTTCGTTATAAAAAAGCCTCTCAACAGAGAGGCTTAGATTTATTGAATCAGGGCTACTGTGCGTTTCTACGTGTTTTCTTGCTCAAATTTCGTCATAAAGTCGACCAACGCCTGTACGCCTTCGAGCGGCATGGCATTATAGATAGATGCCCGCATACCACCAACAACACGGTGCCCTTTCAACGCCTTCAAGCCTGCAGCTTCAGCCTGCTCTAGGAACAATGCATCCAATTCCGGCTTTTTCAACTGGAACGGTACATTCATCAGTGAGCGGTTTTCCGGGTGTACCTCATTGCGGTAACAGTCAGACTGATCAATGAAGCTATACAGCACCTCGGCCTTGGCTTCATTGCGCTTTTGCATCGCTTCAACGCCACCAAGATCTTTTAGCCATTTGAACACTTCTCCGGCAAGATACCAGGCGAATGTCGGCGGCGTATTGAACATCGAGTCTTTATCAACCAAAACGGTGTAGTCAAGAATACTCGGCAAAACCTGCTTAGCCTGCCCCCAGCAGATCATCACGGACGATTACGATAGTCAGACCGGCTGGTCCAATATTTTTCTGAGCGCCGGCATAGATCACACCATATTGCGACACATCAATTTTACGCGACAGAATGGTCGAAGACATGTCGGCGACAATAGGTTTGTCTGTCACAGGCAGATCGCGGATCTCGATACCGTCAATTGTTTCGTTCGGGCAAAAATGTACAAAGGCAGCCTTGTCAGATAATGGCCAGTCCGAAGCCGATAAAATCGCCTTCTTACCCTCACGCTCGCAGGTAATATCAACAACATTGGGCTGACAATACTTCTGTGCTTCCTTCGCGGCACTGTTGGCCCAGTAGCCACCATCCATATAATCGGCCGATTCAGCCCCACCCAGCAGATTCATCGGTACAGCAGCAAACTGACCACGTGCGCCACCATGGCAAAACAGTACATGGTAGTTATCGGGAATTGATAACAATTCACGCAGATCTTTTTCTGACTGTTCGGCGACGGCAAGAAACTCCTTACTACGATGACTGATTTCCATCACAGAGGTACCCAGACCGCTCCAGTTAACCAATTCTTCCTGTGCTTTCTGTAAGACATCTGCTGGGATCATTGCCGGACCCGCACAAAAATTGTAGACCTTTTCCATGATGTAAGACTCGCTCCTGCTCTGCATCGGGGGGGTAATATACGAAATTGTCACATCTGACACCCGTAGGCTAAGTGTGACAATGATCAACTACTTCCGTTTTTACACCTTTATGCTTGCGCTGAAAACCTTAGCGGCAAGTATTTCCACAAAAAAGAACAACCGACCGGATATTCAGAACAAACTGAACAATTCTCTGACTCAACAGCAGCGATATCTGCAATTTGGGCTTCTCCAACGATTACTGGATACTCACCGTCAGCTTAGATTCCATCACCCCCCCTTCTTGACCCGTCTCCTCATCAACAAGCTGCAGCTTGCTCCTCGCAGACATAATACCCATCTTCACTTCCTGCCACACATAATAGAGATGCCCTTTGACGACATCGAGCTCTAGCTCAGAGGTGTTTTCAGCTTCGGAGCTGATGGTATGTTTGCCTTCTGGAAGCTCTGCATATAGGTATGTTTTTGCTGCCGTCTGTCCCAATGGATCACCATTTACAGCCACGTCCATCGTTATCGCCGCACCAAAGGTCTCATTTCGATATATATACACCCCAGCCTTGTCAGAGTTCGCATTAAAACTCTTCAACTCCGCATCTTGCGAAGAATCAGCCAACGGTACACTGGCACAACCTGTCATAATGAGTGCCAAACCTGCAACGGCGAGTAGTCTCTTGAACATATCCATTCCTTCTTTATCAATAACCACATAGCTTTTGTTAGTGTCAGCCTGATTTATATTTTCATTATTCAATAAACTTACAGCTACCAGGCGCTATTGATAGTAATCAAATCATCAAGCAGAGCCATATTAGAGAGCGTGTTTTGCGAGCAATTTATAACAATTTCATATGTTTAGTACGTTATTTGATGTTAATTCGTCACATTTAGACATAAAAAAACGCAGCCCGTAGGCTGCGCTTTTGATAACAGATATCTAGTAAAGCTTATTCTTCGTCAGAAGATGGCGCTTCATCAGTGTCAGGTTGAATTTGCCCGGTCGAGTCGGCGTTTTCAGTATCAGTGGCTTGCGCTTCTGTTACTTCCGCGTCTTCGATATCAGCATCACTGATATCTTTCTCTTCAGGTTCATCGATACGCTGTAGACCAACAACCAGCTCTTCGTCAGCAGTACGGATTAGCGTAACACCCTGGGTGTTACGGCCAACGCGGCTTACTTCAGAAACACGAGTTCGTACTAATGTACCACCATTGGTGATCATCATGAACTCATCGCCGTCTTCTGCCTGAACTGCACCGACAACTTTACCGTTACGCTCAGAAACCTTAATAGACACAACACCTTGTGTTGCACGGCTCTTCGCTGGGTATTCTTCTAGAGAAGTACGCTTACCGTAACCATTTTCAGTCACAGTCAGTACATCACCCTCGTTATGAGGAACAATCAGTGATACAACTTTATCGCCTTCAGCCAGCTTCATACCACGGACACCCGCAGCAGTTCGGCCCATACCGCGTACTTGTTCTTCAGAGAAGCGAACCACTTTACCCGCTTCAGAGAACAGCATGATTTGGTCTGCGCTGTTAGTCACATCAACACCAATCAGTGAGTCACCTTCGCGTAGATTCACCGCGATGATGCCCGCACTACGAGGGCGGCTGAAATCAGTTAATGGTGTCTTCTTAACAGTACCGTCTGCCGTTGCCATAAATACGAACTTGTCTGCTTCGTATTCTTTTACTGGCAAGATTGCAGTAATACGCTCGCCTTCTTCCAGAGGAAGAATGTTGACGATAGGCTTACCTCGAGCTGTTCGGCTCGCCAATGGTAACTGGTACACTTTCAGCCAGTACATACGGCCGCGGCTCGAGAAGCACAGAATAGTATCGTGAGTATTGGCCACCAGCAGACGTTCAATGAAGTCTTCTTCCTTCATTCGCGTCGCTGCCTTACCTTTACCACCACGACGTTGAGCTTCGTAGTCGCTTAGGATCTGGTACTTCACGTAACCTTCGTGAGAAAGCGTGACAACAACATCTTCCTGAGTGATCAGGTCTTCAAGATCGATATCATGGCTTGCTGCTGTGATCTCAGTACGACGCTCATCGTTAAACTGCTCTTTAACTGCGTATAGCTCATCACGAATGACTTCCATCAGGCGCTCTGGACTACCAAGAATAAATAGTAGTTCTTCGATGATATCAAGAAGACCTTTGTATTCATCAAGGATCTTCTCATGCTCTAGACCAGTTAGACGATGTAGGCGTAGCTCAAGGATTGCTTGTGCTTGTTGTTCTGTCAGGAAGTACTGACCACCATGAATACCGTATTCTGGCGCCAGCCAATCTGGACGTGCAGCATCAACACCAGCACGTTCTAACATTGCAGCCACATCACCTAATTGCCACGGACGAGCAAGGAGCCCTTCACGTGCAACCTGTGGTGTTGGTGCGTTCTTAATTAATTCGATGATCTCATCGATATTAACCAACGCAATAGCTAGACCTTCAAGAAGGTGCGCACGTTCGCGCGCTTTACGCAATTCGAAGATTGTACGACGCGTCACCACTTCACGGCGATGATTTACGAAGCACTTCAGCATTTCTTTCAAGTTGAATAGTTTAGGCTGGCCATGGTCTAGTGCGACCATATTGATACCGAACGTAGTTTGTAGCTGAGTTTGCGAGTAAAGGTTATTCAGAATAACTTCACCAACAGCATCGCGCTTACATTCGATAACAATACGCATACCATCTTTATCAGATTCGTCGCGTAGTCCACTGATACCTTCGACTTTCTTATCTTTTACTAGCTCGGCGATCTTTTCGATCAAACGGGCTTTGTTCACCTGATATGGAATCTCGGTAACAATAATGGTTTCTTTACCATTTTTGTCCGCCACAATATCAGCTTTAGAGCGCATGTAAACTTTACCGCGCCCAGTGTTATAAGCATCAATGATACCTTTACGACCATTGATCAATGCAGCCGTTGGGAAGTCTGGGCCAGGAATATAATCCATCAGCTGATCGATAGTGATCTCTTCATTATCGATATAGGCCAGACAACCGTTGATGACTTCACCCAGGTTATGAGGTGGGATGTTAGTCGCCATACCGACGGCAATACCAGATGAACCATTCACTAGAAGGTTAGGTACTCTGGTTGGCATAACCGCAGGGATCTGCTCGGTACCATCATAGTTAGGTACATAGTCGACCGTATCTTTATCAAGGTCAGCCAATAATTCGTGAGCAATTTTTGCCATACGAATTTCGGTATAACGCATTGCCGCCGCCGAGTCACCATCAACGGAACCAAAGTTACCTTGGCCGTCAACAAGCATATAACGAAGCGAGAATGGTTGCGCCATACGTACAATCGTGTCGTATACCGCACTATCACCATGTGGGTGATACTTACCGATTACGTCACCGACCACACGGGCAGATTTTTTGTAAGCTTTATTCCAGTCATTGCCTAGCACATTCATCGCGAATAATACGCGACGGTGCACTGGCTTTAGGCCATCACGCACATCCGGAAGAGCACGACCCACGATAACTGACATCGCGTAGTCGAGATACGAGCCTTTCAGCTCTTCTTCAATATTTACGGGCGTGATCTCTTTTGCAAGATCGCTCATGGAGCCAATATCCCTCAGGTAATTTCTGTCGTATTTTCATACGTGCAAGGTGCGAGAATATAGCATAAATGAGCCTAGATAGGCACACCTTTCACGACTTATGTTGTGAGTAATTTAGCGGATTTACCAAAAATCAGACACTACCTTGACGCCTTAGTGGCATCAATCGCACTCAAACGGTTATTTTTCACTCAATTCAATAGGCGCAGATTTTTTCCCAAAGAAATAAAGTGCTACCAATTGTAAAAAATCGACCTAGTCGCTTTTTATGCAACTCAGGGCGCACCCTGGCTGTAAGCTGAACAATTCTCTGATCAAGGTCACTTTAATCACAAAACTGCCGCGTAGAATTGTCTTTGCACCCAACCGTTTAGCTGTTTGAAACGGACCTGCACACGCATATTTTTCAATTGAAAATAAGTGAGGTCACTATGTTAGGCAAGGCTATCAA
>LLEM01000138.1_pt1 | contig 16089 bp, 18 predicted proteins | sample 595841 | NCBI WGS metagenome assembly LLEM01 (sample SAMN02919313, study PRJNA255460) | bioreactor metagenome | biome: chemostat; feature: culture 2012_10.2; material: sediment; isolation source: day64 10degC chemostat 2012 inoculated with Wadden Sea sediment taken from... | place: Germany: Bremen ...
CCCGATTTGATCACTCCCAAGCACTTTCAAGATTCGATCATCTCACTCCTTAAGGAAGGTCCGCTGGAAGATTTATCGGTGTCCAGAATTAACAACTCATGGGGGGGCATAACTGTTCCTAACGATAAAGATCATACTATTTATGTGTGGATTGATGCCTTATTCAGCTATATCACTGCGATACAGCAAACAGGAAATACAAACCAGTCAATCTCTCAGACGGTCCATGTACTGGGGAAGGACATTTTCAAATTCCACGCATTATATTGGCCAGCCTTCCTTCTTGCGCTCAACCTGCCTTTACCAGAAAAGCTAGTGGTTCATGGCTGGTGGACGATTGACGGAAATAAGATATCAAAATCGAATCCAGAAACAACAGTTAACCCTAGTACCTTTAGTCATCAGCTTACCTCTGACGGCCTTCGCTATGCGCTGGTAAGACAGAAACCCCCCTTTTCCGTGATGGCAATGTAGCCATTGAAGAACTGGTTGAGGTGATTAATGCCGATCTCGCCAACAACCTTGCCAATCTGGTGAAGCGAAACAATACGTTGGTGCTGAAATATTTCAACGGTCAACTGTTTGAAAGCACGAAAAATGCTCTCGATGGAGAATGTGAGCAATTGCTTACGGCATGTCATTTACAGCTGGTGAAAGCCATTCACTATTACAAAGAGTACGATTTGTATCAGGTCACTTTGGTCTTAAAGCAGGTACTCGATCAGTTAAATACGTTTTTCCATCACAGAACACCTTGGCTTCTCAATAAAGGGCAGGATAACCAGCATTCAAAAAGTACCTGCTTTGTGGTGGGCAATATTCTCCGCCAGGTAGCACTGAGCTATGCTCCCCATTATTCCTGAACTTGCAAATAGTATTCTTACTGAATTAGGAATTGATATTTCAAAGTGCATTTTACAGCCCCCCCGTATCGTATTGAGCGATGTTGATATCAGCCAAGCCAGTAGCCACTTTGCACGAATTCGGTTAGATAAATAAGCAATCTAATTAGACATTTTTCAGACCGCAGGACAGAATCACAATGTTCTCGGTCTGATTCATTAGCTAAGCTTGCCCGTAACTTAAGCTGCTGTAATGTAGCCTCTTGAAAATCTATAGAATTCTGATTTGTTTAACAGAATTTTTCCAAATAATTGCCCCCATAATGGTTTTACCGACACCAAGCAATCGGCCATAAATGACTAGGGAACACAAGCATGTCAGTTGACCAAATGCCGGATCTATTAATCATTGGATTTGTATTCCTTATTGGATGGATTGCCCATGTCATCAGTTCAAGAGCCCATATTCCACGCGTAACTATTTTGCTTTCTATTGGTGTTATAGCAGGACCTGCTGTACTTGATTTGGTTTCACCGGAATTTACACAACACTTTTCGACAGTGTCCCACTTAGCACTGGCCATGATTGGCTTCTTGCTGGGCGAAAGCTTTGCTGGCCGCGACATTAAGGCTGAGAGGCGACAAATCCTTTTTATATCTCTAGGCGCATCACTCATTCCTGCTATGGCAGTTTTTAGTGCTGTATTACTGGTTACTTCAGATCTCGTCTTAGCACTGGTTCTAGCAGGTATTGCAACAGCAACAGATCCTGCTGCAACTGTGGACGTGATACGCGAGTTTCGAGCTCGCGGACCTGTCTCAAGGATACTTAAAGGGGGTAGTTGCCGTAGATGATGCCTGGGGGGATCATTATATTCTGCCTGCTACTAGCCATAGCAACCGCCTTATCCGGCGAAGGTACCAGCATTGTAGATATAGCGCATGGTGTCTGGGATGTCTGTGGTGCTTTGCTGCTTGGGGGGGTGTTGATTGGAATTCCAATGTCGGTTGTTATTGGGCGACACCGGCCCGGCGAACCTACTATCGTCGAGGCTATGGGGTTTGTATTTATCTGCGGAGGTTGTGCAATCTACTTCGACGTATCCTATTTGTTGGCTTGTATGATGCTCGGGGCAACGGTCGCAAGAAGGGCGAAACATATCGAAAGGCCTTTTCATGACATAGAAACAGCCAGCGATCCGTTTCTTATTATCTTTTTCATTCTATCTGGAATGAACCTTGATCTGTCAGCACTGAATACACTAGGTATCGTCGGGATTGTGTATGTGGTAACCCGATGTGTTGGCAAGGTGCTTGGTGCTAAAATTTTTGCACACTTTGCTCAGTCATCACCGCAGGTTACCAAACATTTGGGTTGGTGCCTGTTGCCTCAGGCTGGTGTTGCTATTGGTATGGCCCTCTTGGTAGGCGAGAAATTACCCGAAATTGGCGAATCAGTATTAACCTTAGCAGTGACGACAACGGTACTCTTTGAGTTACTAGGTCCACTTGTTACACGTTGGAGCCTACTTAAGGCAGGGGAAATACCAAGAGAAGATTAACTCATCTTGACTTGAACAAAAATCACCGCCGTTATGATTCAGGAAATTCTGACAATACGAGGAAAGACTTCTTCTATTTCGCGAAACAGCTTTTCAGGATCGCCTTCATAACGACGGGAAAAGTGAAAAGGCATTAACTGATCAACATCGGCCGCTGCAGCAATTTCACCGCACGCAGTGGTGGTCAGGTGGCCGTTGTTCACTCCCCCCCGAAAATGATCATCTCGGGAAAATGCTGCTTCGCAAATCAGTGTGTCGGCTTTACGCGCCAAAGCAATCAGCTTCTCTCTATTGTCGGCAGTATCTGCCAGATCTGTGGCATACACTAATTTCTTGCCAGCCTGTTTATAGAGCAAGCGGCTTGCCAGCACGCCTACGGGCAGGCTGTCACCGTTAGGTAATGCAATCAAGGATGAGTGATCACCTGCCATATAGGTGTATTTGAGTTTTCCCCAGCCAGCGTCCGGGAGATAAATGAAGATCTGAAAGTGCCTCTTCGCTGACGACAACGGCAGCCACAGGCTCATAGGCATAAGCAAGAACAGGCGTACCGTGGTCCAGCTCTACGGCACGTATCAAAAAACGCTCCTCTCGATAAATGATACCGTCTTTGACTACTCTATCGGGCAGAGTAATCATTTCATTTCTTCCCGCCTTTAGCCGAAAACATCGCAGCTGTTCCCCATGCAACTCAGCAATATTAAATTCAGGTCCGCTATCACCAATACGATCCCATAGAATGCCGCTTAGCATACCAGCAATATGCCGGGCCAATCCGGGTGGGCCGTACAAGGTACAAGATGTAGGCGTTCCCAATCGCACCCGAAGCAGACCCATGAACCCGCCAATATGATCAAAATGCGCATGAGTAATAAATATGTGACTGACATTATGGGTGTGACGCATTGGCAACCTGGAGGTATTGCCAAGATCAAAAAAGAGGCAACGCCGACTCCAGTTGGTCTTTATCAATAGCAGAGGATCTTCAAAGAGGCTGTTTACCAGCTCTGCAGTAATATCTCTTCGACGTATCTGAGTACTGCAAACTGGCTCTTTATGATCTGATGAGTAAACCAGCGAAGAACCAGAAAATGTAGTCACATCTGTTTTTAACTTTTTCCGGTGGTTGACGGTGACCAACTTCTGGCCAGGTAAGTGCCAGGCATCCCGTAGTAGCAGTTGAGAAGGCGAACGCCCTACATTGTGACAGCGTAACTTAATATTGTATTCTTTAAGACCAAGAACTTCTCCCATGGTGATCAGGCCGTCGGCATCGCTCAGACTTATCAGCCGGCCACACCATTTTTCCTGGCTTTCAAGAGGAGGAGGTGTACCAAGCAATGCTATTTTTTCAACAGGTAATATGACTTCTTCGGCCCCCTCCATGTAGTAATCCCACAATTGCGTTCGCCATGCCAAACGCTCTGAACGACTGGGAGAGTGTGCCTCATCAGAGGTGGAGACCCGTATTACAGGTAAGTGAAGACTGTCAATTTCCGGCTCCAGCGTGATTGAGCCATCTTGGCTATCAAGTACAACGAGCAAGGTGGCTGCAGTCAGGTTTACCAGTGTTGTCAGCAGTTCCGCAGCTGCTACTCCCCCCCTTGTCATGCCTGGCGCATCGATGAGCAAAGACTGTTGGATAGACGCTCTTAGCAGCAGACGACTAACGGCCTCTGCTAGCGGCAAACGAAAGCGTGCCGCATCGAGCTGCACAAGGCCTCAAAGTCTTGTAATTGCCAGTGATTATTAGTCCATACACCCAAGTTGACCGCCGCAGGCACACCAAACTTCGGTGAACCGGGATCCGCGCTAAGACAAATACACGACTGTTTCTCCGCATCAAGCCGTCTCGCCAGCTCGGCTGCCAGGTAACTTTTCCCTGCCCCTGTAGGACCAAACAGCAGTACCCGCTCGGGCTTATGCAATAGTGCTTGGCTGAGGTACTCCACGCCTTGTGCATAGGTGAGTTGCTGTTCCGGTGTTTCCATAGTCAGGTCTACTATACATTTGCGGTTGATTAATCAACCTCTCTGCTTTAAGTATACTTAACCCTTGATATTTACTATCTGACGTAGGGTATGAACCACCTCAACCAAGTCACTCTGGTTTTTCATTACCGTATCTATATCTTTGTATGCTGCGGGGATCTCATCGATCACGCCTTTATCCTTACGGCATTCAACGCTTCAGTCTGCGCGATCAAATCCTGTACTGTGTATTGCTTCTTGGCCTGGGTACGAGAAAGCCTTCGACCAGCGCCGTGACTGCAGCTAAAAAAATGACTCCGGGTTACCTCGTCCGCGAACAATATAGGAACTGGTTCCCATGCTTCCCGGGATCACCCCAAGATCGCCAACCCCCGGCCCGAATCGCCCCTTTCCGTGTAACCCAGACCTCACGACCAAAATGCACTTCTCGATCGATATAATTATGGTGACAGTTAATCGCCTCTTGCGTCACTGAAAATGCAGGCAGATAGCGCGCGAGGATCCGCAAAGCAGCCTCATCATCAGTTCCCGATTAATACGGGCATATTCCTGAGCCCAACTCACCGCTTCTATATAGCCGTGATAATGTTTTGCCCCTTCTTGAAAATAAGCCAAGTCGGCATCAGGCAAGTGGATGTCATGACGTTCCATATCCCGCTTTGCCTGCGCAATAAAATAACGACCAATAGCATTCCCGATACCGCGGCTCCCCCCCGAGTGAAGCATCACCCCAAAGGTTCTCTGACTCGTCCAGGCAAAGCTCAAAAAAGTGGTTTCCTCCCCCCCAATGTTCCGGCCTGATGCGCCCCAACGTCCGGGCTTCACCATTTTTCGTAGTTCAGGATTAGCCTGCAAGATACCATCCAGCCTCTTAGCTAGAGGAGAGTCTCCCCCTGATCTTGGCTTTCTGATGTTCCTGACCGGGGGGGCCAATAGGGATCACAGATTCGATAGCATGACGAATCTCTTTCAGGTTATACGGCAGTTCAGAGGTAGTCAGAGACAGACGAGCAGCATTGATACCGCAACCGATATCGACGCCAACAGCGGCAGGTATTATCGCTTTCACTGTTGAAATAACGCTACCGATTGTTGCTCCTTTCCCAAGATGGACATCTGGCATTCCGGCAACATGATGATAAATAAAGGGTAAGGCGGCCGTTCTTCTAAGCTGTTCCCCTGTCTGAGAGTCTATATCATCAGTCCAGATTTTAACCGGATGGAGCTGGTGTTTGGTCTGCGGATATACAGTAAGCACTGGCATGGTGTTCGCCTCGTTGCGTTATTTCTCACAGCAACTACTCATCATTATAGGTCTATATGCTTAAATACCTAAGTTGCTAAAAAACATTCACAACAACACCTTAAGCCTCAACAATTGACAGGCTTAACTAAACCTCCAACTAACAAACGGTAAATTTTTGGTTAAAAAAATGATAGGGGGATTGCGCTATATCACGCATTGTTGGTACTCTTTTAAATAGACACTGACAGCACATCACAAAAAACTGTTAACTCTTGATGCCATTACATGGCTTATTGACCAAGTCCTAATATGCTTAAAAGGTAGTTTTTCTTAAGATACAGATTCTTAGGCTGGTTTAGAAGTTTACATACTGACTATGCTAGGGATGCAACATGTTATCGAAACTATTTGGTCGCACAAATAAAAAGACCAAACAAAACAAAACAGCCAAATCGAACAAAATAAAAAAAACCGACCTGGATATTGTTCGTTGCATCCATTCCAAAAACGCTGTGAAGCAAATAAAACCCAATGCATACTGCCATTTCGGCCAGCATAAAGCAGTGACGGTCTGTTCAAAGTGCAACCGTACGGCTATGGCATCAGCCCAGTCAGATTTAAAGCCCTGCCCGGATTGCGGAGGAAAAGTTCTACGTGGCACAGGGAGGCATGTAGATGAATTAGAGAAATTTGTTGCCAAATGGGGGAACACAACCAATGGTATTCGCCCCTTCAAGCCCGCTCCCCCCCTATCTTGACCGCAGTAAAAATGGAATTTCTACCTATAAGTCACGAAGAGTTACAACACAGCGTATCAATTAATAGCGATATGCTGTGTTTATATTTATCTCTTGTATTTAGTTCTAATATCAGCCGTTATTAGGCAGGTATAACACAGTCATTCGACTAAATATTGGAACCACTGACGTTATCATGCTTTTCAAATAACGCATCAACAACTCTTATTTTCTGGCTCTTAACCAACGGGCATAATGGCAACAATAAATTAAGCGTTTTTTCTATGGTAACGAGAATTCAGGATAACCAATCGTTAACCTATAAGGTGCTAGCCTAAGCTTTGCAACAACCAGAAGGTAATTCGTTCTAAATCACTTAAGCAATACTGATGAAAGTATTAATATCATTCCCTATAACTATAGTTTGCCTGATTAAGGAATCACCGGATGACGATTGAAGCACTCATCATTGAAGATGATAAGGATCTAGCAGAGGCCATCAGTGACTACATGGAGCTGGACGGAATGGCGTTCGATTTCGCTTACAATGGGGCTTCTGGGCTTACACTGGTGCTAGAAAACAGTTACGACATTGTTTTGTTAGATATATCTATGCCAAAAATGGATGGACTGACGGTATGTCAGCAACTCAGACAAAAAGGCATCAGCACGCCCATCCTCATGCTGACGGCAAGAGACACCTTGGAGGATAAACTCAAAGGGTTCTCGGCCGGGACGGATGATTACCTAGTAAAGCCATTTGCAATGGCTGAGCTAAAAATGCGGATTCAGGCTTTGGTCAGAAGAACACACGGGACTGTTCAGAAACTTACTGTTGCTAATCTGACTGTCGATATAGACAAGCATGAAGTAACACGTGCAGATAAATCGATATCCTTGTCTCCAGTGTGTTGGAAAATACTTGTTTGTCTCATTCAGCATTCCCCCCCTAACGTGGTTTCGAAACATGAAATAGAAAAGAATGTATGGGGGGGAGACGATCTACCAAGCGCGGATAGTCTCAAGGTTCACTTACATAAGTTGCGCCAACATATCGACAAGCCTTTCTCCTCCCCCGCTAATTCACACTGTTCACGGTGTCGGTATCGTCCTTAAAGAGTAATCGTCATGCCCACAATTAAACGAGATATCTATCTATTTTAGGCGGTTTGGCATTGGTACTGGCGACAGTATACAGCCTGCTAATGAACCAAAGCTACTTGCTGGGGGATGGTTGAGACAGAAAAATACGTCTTCATGTATGAGATTTCCTTGCTCGAGCGAGAATATACCACCAACGGGAAATTGCCGATATTTCAGAACGCAGAGACGTTTCAAGTCTATACCGATCTTGCTCAAGTGCCGGAGAAGTATCGCCTGCAACTGGACTGGGAGAACTTTGAACCAGATACTGTATATGACGGATACCTCTACCCGACGTCGGATCAAAATGGACAGTATATTTATGCAATGATGCATCCGTTTAAAACATCCGAGCAGACTTTATACGTCGTTTCTCAGTACGATGAAGACGTTCTCTATAATATCTATGAGCAGCACAATACGTCTCAATCGAACAACCAATTGATTGGAATAGTAGCTGGCATATTGATTATTATTGTTTTCCTTATAGTCAGAGTGCTCATCAATCGCCTGACTCAACCAGTCTTCAAGCTACTTAGCTGGGCTCAAACCCCTAGATACCGAAGCACCACCCAAAGCGCAGGAGCTTCGCTATTCAGAATTCGAACAATTAGCTGATCAACTGTCGAGCAGTGTTAGAAAACAAAGAGAAGTCGTCGAAAGGGAAGAGTTTTTTCTCCGTGCTGCCAGCCATGAAATGCGCACTCCCGTAGCAATAATCTCTGCAAGTGCTGAAATGCTAGAGCGTATCGCGCAAGGCTCTAAACCCAGCGCTCAGCGAGCGATTGGCAGAATTACACGCTCTACGGCCAATATGCACAGTCTCATTACAACTTTGCTTTGGATAGCTCGTGATAACAACAATGATCTTGCTGTCGAGAATATCGATCTTCCCCCTGCTGGTAGATAACGTCATTCACGAGCTCGATTACCTGGCAGAAGGTAAAACGGTAGAGATTAATATAGAAGGTAACCAAGAGCGGCAACTGCAAAAGCAGGTCCGCGAGCTGGTCAGAATTGTTGTGGTCAATCTAATCCGAAATGCTCTTCAACACTCCCAGGCTGAAGCTATCAAAATCAAATTGTCAGGCTCTTCGCTGTCGATAGAAAATACCGCGGCAAACACCTCAGATAACACTGCTGATGTACACAGTACAAGCTTTGGCGTGGGCCTTTATCTGGTCGAGAAAATTTGCACCAAGCAAGGTTGGTATTTCGAAACCATATATAATGGAAACATGTCTAATGAAACCACAACGAATAAAACCACACCTGATAAAGATACCTTCAGGGTAGTCGTTAACTTCTGCCCTCACCGTAGAAATTAACCTAAAATTAACCCTTCATCTTTTAAGCTGGCGATACACACGATTTGAGACTTTCCGTATGTATCGCTTCTTACTCGCTCCACTTTCGCTAGTGCTATCAGCCCTGTTCGTTGTCTGGCTTGTTAAATCGACATGGGTTAATTCCCCATCCTTTAATAAACTTCAAACTCGATATTGAGTCTGCACTGGGTATTACCAGAAAACCAATAAAAAAAGAAAACACCCTCCCTTTTCAAGTTCCAGATAGAAACAAGGCTCCTCAGCAATATACGGTCACAACTCAGCCAACCATGTATTTTGTTGGAATAGAAAAGAGAATAAATTTAAAAGGCTATCTGGGAGCAAGCGATATTTTCAACGCATGGAAAGAGTATGCCAAAAATAGCAAGACACTTGGCATTGAAAACAAGATAAGTAACAGAGTCTATATTATTTATACTGACTCTTCTCAGTATCCGATAGGTCATATCACCATATTCCTAGCCTACCGGGTATCGGAGTTTGCTGGTATCCCTCTAGACTTTGACACCCTTACCGTACCCAAGCATACCTATGCCACCTTTAACATCAGAAGTGACAGCTCATCACAGGTTGCTACGTTTTGGGACAAACTAGATAGCCTTAACCTAGACAGAACATACCGCTACGACATGGAGTCCTACGACAGCTCCAGCCTAATCAGCTATAAAAACCCAGCCCAAGTAATGATTTCAATTCACTAGGATATAAGTTGCGATGTTTATGACGAACTGGATTTACCTTGCCGCATCAGAGCTATTTTTCGTGAGCTCAATAATACTACTTAAACTTAGCCTTAAACTACCGCCAACTAGCTATATCGGCTTGGCAATGTGGTTGTGCTCGGTGATTTCCTTCTGGATGTTTGGCCGGGGTAATGACTTACTTTGATCTTGGCAGCTTGCTTGCACTGTTTTTGGGAATCGGGCTATTGAGTATCACGTTTATTTCCTATTTTGTGTTCAATGAAACGTTAAGCTTCTGGAAAACCATATCAATAATCTTCACCACATTTGGCGTTGTTGGCTTGTGCTTAACCGCATCTAGCCAGCCATAAAATCCCGGCCCCCATATTACAGGCCTAACGGTAACCAAACGTTAACCTGCCATTTTTTATTCTGTTGTTATCGCATTATCAAAGAGGTTTTAAAATGGGTACTTGGATTCTAGAAACGCTAATCTGGGCAATGGTTACCGTCGCTGTCTGTGTCGCTATCTGGGGGACTTAGCACGGCAAATGTACTTATCGGGCTGGGCCTGTCCGTTGCGATCTCTTTGCTTATCGGCAATAGCTGGCGTTCATAACAGGAAGTATCACAATGAAAATAACTTTGATTAAAGCTAGCCAGGATAACTACTTCAAATCTTATAAAAAGTACCAAGGCTCACCTCCGCAGAATATCTTTTCTGCAGCTGCTGCATTACAGGGAAAAGCTAAGGTAGAGATGTACGATGAAACGTCAGGAATGAAGGCCCCAAGTAGAATTAACGGTGATCTTGTTGTGATCTACATGTCGACACCTGATGCTTACCGAGGCTATGAACTTGCTGACAACTACATGCGACAAGGCACTAAAGTAATCCTTGGCGGACTGCACCCGACTTTCATGATAACGGAAGCCTTGCTGCATGCTCACGCAGTCATCAAAGGTGAGTCGGACTTGCTCTGGGATGAAATTCTGGCAGATATCTCCATTAATAAGCTAAAGGCCGTTTATGAAGCAACACAGCTTCAGGACCTATCAAGCCTTGCCCCCTACTCGACTAACTTAATTTCACCCGACGTATATAAAGGGGGGTATGGTCTGTCATGGTTTCCAGGGGGGGATGTCGCTTCAAGTGCCACTATTGCACGGTTCCTCGCTTCTTTGAAAAGCAGACCTATCGCCCTATCGGTCACATAGTGGATGAGATCAAGCAAAGTGGACAGAAAATTTTTGAGCTAAAGGCCGATAACCTGACTTCCGACCGAGACTATTGTCTGGAGCTATTTGAGGCTCTGACACCGCTGAATATCCACTGGGTAGCCGAAACTAACCTTCGCTTTGCCGACGATGACGAACTGCTGAATGCAGCGTCTCGAAGCGGGTTATGGTACCTGCTCGTTGGGCTGGAAACCCCATCGAAGTCAGCACTCAAAGAGGCTTCCAAAGGATTCAATAATATCCACAAATCAGCCGATTACATTCGCAAGCTCCACGAGCACAACATCGTAATAGATTCATGCATGATTTTCGGCTTTGATGAGCACGAAACATCCATCTTCGATGAGACTTGGGGACTACATCCATAATGTTGAGCTCGATGTTTGCCACCCGACAATAATGATCCCTTTCCCCGGGACGCCGCTTCACAAGGAACTGGACGAGCAAGGCAGGATCCTGACCAAAGACTGGTCCAAATATGACGGCGATAATGTGGTCTACCAACCCAATAAGATGACAGTCAGCGAACTCGAAACCGGCTTGAGCAATTTCGTCAACCGATACTACTCTACCAGCAACAGCCTCAAGCGTAGGTGGCGTCATACGAAGCGCTTCGGTGCCGAAACTGCATGGTATTTACCTTAGTGCTTGATACCTGACACATTGCAGGGATACCTGTTGGTAACCTGCAGTACCAAATGAAAATTCAAAGGACTCGCCAAAAATAGGCGAGCAAACAATATAATAAACGGAGAGAGGAATGACAGATAGCCAACCCAAGGTTAGCCGTTTCTTAATGCAGGCCACGCTCGGCGCTGACAAACGATTGATCGATCAGGTATCAAGTGTTGGGATCAATAAATGGCTACAGAAAGAGCTTGAGACGCCAGTTCCCCCCCAAGCCAATACCTATCAGAGCCTAACAGAAGAAATATGGCAGACCTTTCGCCATAAGCTTGTCAACAAACACGGCCAAAAGGCAATTGACGGTGACGGCAATAACCCGGCACTGCCCTACAAATGGTATTTTCACATGGCGTGGTGGCAGCAGACCCTCGGCAGCCAGGAGCACCTGCTACGTCAACGTATTGCCCTGGCCCTAAGTGAAATTTTGGTGATTTCCGACAGCTCTGCCCTGGAGCTCGATGCAGTCGGTATGGCTAGTTATTACGACCTGCTCTACAACCACGCATTTGGTAGCTATACAGACCTTCTCTATGATGTTTCGATGCATCCATGTATGGGCGTGTATCTCTCCCACATGAACAATAGAAAAGCCAACCCGAGCGCGAATATTCATCCCGATGAAAACTACGCTCGCGAAATTATGCAGTTGTTCTCGATAGGCCTTTACGAACTCAACCTTGACGGGTCACGTAAGCTCAATGTGTCGGGAACGCCAATCCCTACTTATGACAACAGAGATATCAAAGAATTAGCCCGCGTATTTACCGGACTGAAAGCACGCAGCTACCAGTTTGAATGGAACAACAGCTTTTGGAACCGTGACTTTAACGGCTACGAGGTCGGTTTCGAGGACGGCATTGATAAAACCTACAAGACCGTCCCCTTTGTCGAAATGACCAAGCCGATGTCTATCGACGAGAGCTATCATGACCGAAAACCCAAGTCCTTGCTGGGCAATCACATCAAACTTGCTGGCAACCAACCTGCCGAGCAAGAAATCCGCTTGGTTGTCGAACGCCTTGTTGCCCATCCAGGTACGGCGCCGTTTATTGCCAGAAAACTCATCAACCAGCTAGTTACATCGAACCCAAGCCCGGAGTATGTTGAATCTGTCGCCAGACGTTTTGGTAAAACCGGCAACCTCAAGGCTGCGGTCGAAGAAATCCTGACCTTCCCGCTGAAACATCCGGTCGGAAACAAACGATTTGTCGCCAGTCGGGTGCAAGACGGTAAGCTGATCCAGTCGCAGAAACTGAAATCTCCAGTATTGCGCACCTCTCAGCTGCTGAGGGCTTTTAATGCGACGAATGAATCTGGGCGCTATTGGATGATCGGCGATGACATTCAGGACCAATTGAGCCAGCATCCTCTATCATCACCGACAGTTTTCAATTTCTACAAACCCGACTATACCCCCTCACGGGTCAATTGAAGAGATGAAACTGCTAGCTCCCGAGTTCGAGCTGCATACTTCTGCGACATCCATCGCATACGTAAATCTGATGTACTATTGGTTCTTCGGCGCTTACCTACCGGCTGTTAGTACTGCAATCAGCTCGCTGCCGGGGATCAATAACGTTGCCGAACTAGATATCGACACACTCTCAGCAAACACAAAAGATAGACTGAAGTTCGATTTCAAAGCAGAGATAAAACTGGCCACAGATCCCGCCAACCATGACTTACTGATCGACCAGCTTAGCCTGATTTTAACCGGAAAAACGAATTTACCGACCAAACCGCAAATTAAAGCTGCGTTTTCAACTTACAAAGATCACCCCGACTGGGTCGTCGAAACTATTGTTTTTCTTATTAGTATTTCACCTGAATTCACGGTTCTGGAGGCCTAATCATGATTGATAATAAAATATCCCGAAGAGGCTTTATCAAAGCCAGCGCCTCCATCGCGGCCGGTACTAGCATAATGCTAGCGGGAACAGCACCGAGCTATGCGGCTCCTCAAGTAACAAAATCTAAAGCAGTCCAGATAAAACCAAGCAAGAAAGCGCTGGTATTCATCATGCTAGACGGCGGTAATGACAGCTACAATATGCTGGTTCCTACTTCCTCAAAACACTATGAAGAATACCAGTTCAGCCGAAGCAATCTTTCCCTAAGCCAGCAACAATTACTTTCACTGGACGGTTACCGAGATAGCCAGGGACGAACTTTTGGCGTTCACGAAAGTATGCGCGATGTACAACAGCTGTTTAAGCAAAAAAAGCTGGCTTTTGTTGCCAATACAGGGCCGATGATAGAGCCTGTAACCAAGGATAACTTCTATGGCGGAGGAGCAAAACTACCTCTCGGGGTTGCTATCTCACTCCGATCAATTTAAACACTGGCAGACGGCAAGGCCCGAGCTGCGCATTAATCGAGGCTGGTTTGGCTATTTTGCCGACGCACTCCAACCAGATCGTACTATTGACCAAATCCCAATGAATATTTCGCTCTCGGGGCAGCAATATCATGCAAAATGGTATTTCTTCCTCCCACTATTCCATCACTCAAGATGGTAGTGTCGGCTGATCGTAAATAAAGACAAAACACCACTAAACAATGTCTTACTAGATAGCTTCGAGAAATCATTGAACTTCCACTACCGAGGCGATCCACTAAAACAGTCATATCTCTCGATCACGCGAGAAGCACAGGCTCAACATGAGAAGTTCAGTAAAGCGACGGATCAAATTAATGTCCCGACGTCATTTTCTGATACCGCGTTATCCCAGCAGCTGAAAAAAGTGGTGCAATCGATCAAGGCTGCCGATTCACTCGGACAACAGCAACAAACTTACTTTTTGCGCTATATCGGTTGGGACCATCATGATGAACTGCTCAACAACCACGCCAACATGTTAAGTGTTTTGAGCAAAGCACTTGGCGAATTCCAGCGAGCTTTGGATGAGCTGGATATTGCTGACAAGGTGATCACCTTTACCGGTTCTGACTTTGGCCGTACTCTTACCTCAAACGGTAACGGTACTGACCATGGCTGGGGGGGAGGCAACACCCTGGTAATGGGAGAACCCGTTAACGGCGGCCAAATATTTGGCGAATATCCTTCATTGGCTTTGGGGTACAGATAACGCGCTAGATGTTGGAGATGGCGTATTGATCCCAACCACACCGATAGACTTACTGTACGAACAGCTTGCACTGTGGTTCGGCGCTGAACAATCCAGCATCGAGGCTTTATTTCCCAACCTGTCAAACTTCAAAGATATGACGAATAGAAGCCGATTACAGGAGCTCATTCACAGTTAGCCAGCTACTAATAATCAACAGGTTAGATTAGAGACGACTTTCTAACAACAAACACTAAACGTGAAAAGACGGGAATCCAACCGTCTTTTCGCATTGTTAGTACTTCAGGCTTCTTCTCATCTTCTGTCAGCGTAAATCCCAAAAAATTTTAATTCTTATTTATCAGAAGTTTAATTGTAAACTCACATATCATTTCGATAAATCCAGAAATAGCGTATTGACAGGGAGCACCCATAAATCTATATTTCCAAATATATCGAAACATCACTTCTTACAAGGCAACAGCTATGAGTCCTGAAATTATTACCATGCTAAAAGAAGCGGCAGACATGTTTGTTTTCTTAGCTGCAGAGCTAACCATCCTTTTTCTTGTCGTCAGCTATCTGGTTGGCATTTTGCAGGAGTTCCTGACTCCCGAGAAAATCCAGTCAATTCTGAGCTCGCGCAAAGGCAAGGGGTACTTTATTGCAGCATTGCTTGGCGCCATTACGCCGTTCTGCTCCTGCTCGACGATCCCTTTCCTGAAAGGCCTGCTTCGAGCCCGTGCCGGTTTTGGTCCGATGATGGTATTCCTGTTTGGCAGCCCGTTACTTAATCCTGTCATCATTGGTCTGTTTGTTGTGACCTTCGGGGGTAAAAGTCGCTGTATTCTATTTCCTTGTTGCGATGGTGGTATCAGTAACAGCAGGTTTTGTCTTGGAGAAACTGGGCTTCGAGCGATATGTACGTAAAGAAGCTTATGAGACGGCAGATACCGGCTCAAGCTGTGGCACATCTTGCGGTGAGGCTGCGCCAGCACCCTCTTGTGGTGATACCAAGCCAGCAGCAGTATCAAGTTGCGCCGCAAAATCTGCACCAGCAACAACATCATGCTGTGATTCAAGCGCTTCAGTCGAAGTCAATGCGTGTGGCGAAGCTGTTTTAACCGTCAAAGAAGAGAGCCGTTGGTTGCATGTTTGGCGTGCAACATGGAAGGACTTCAAACAAGTATTTCCTTACTTGCTTGCAGGTATCTTGCTGGGCTCGTTCATTTACGGCTTCATCCCAACTGACATGATTGCGAAATATGCGGGTGCCGCAAACTGGTATGCAATCCCTGTCGCGGCGGTAATTGGTATTCCTCTATACATTCGTGCAGAAGCCGTTATCCCGCTAAGTGCTGCACTTGTTCAAAAAGGAATGGCCCTTGGCTCGGTAATGGCACTGATCATCGGCAGTGCAGGAGCAAGTTTAACTGAAGTCATCCTTCTGAAGTCTATCTTCAAGAACCAGATGATAGCTGCTTTTCTTACCGTCATCCTCGGTATGGCAATCGGAGCCGGTTACCTATATACCTATCTATT
>LLEM01000139.1_pt1 | contig 16073 bp, 19 predicted proteins | sample 595841 | NCBI WGS metagenome assembly LLEM01 (sample SAMN02919313, study PRJNA255460) | bioreactor metagenome | biome: chemostat; feature: culture 2012_10.2; material: sediment; isolation source: day64 10degC chemostat 2012 inoculated with Wadden Sea sediment taken from... | place: Germany: Bremen ...
CTCAGTTCGTCAGCTAGCTCGCGTACAAAACTTACTATTGGCGTCTCTGTATCGACCCTTTCAAAGAGTGCTGAATGTAAATTTGTTTCTCTAGTGTTGTATTGCTTGAATAGGTAAACAAGATCTTCTGAACTCAGTCCCGAGGTATCATCCCAAACGACCGTGACTAAGACCTGTAATGTACATAGCTTTTGACGAATAGTGCTGTCTTGTAAGATCCTTTCTTTGGTCAATTTTTTTGTCACAAAAGGCTCTTCAAAACCGAGTAACAAAAGGATGGCATACAAGACCAAGATTCCATCGACAACAAGAGTATTTTTTGTTGGTAGCTGAGTAGGGCTAACTTACCAGAAATAGTGGTTTTTATATTGCCTTTGCCCATAAGTGCAAATGTGAGCTGTAATTGAGGTTCTGGTACATCCCCTTTTAAACCACTCCGAATTTGCTCACAAATTGCACCGATTCTTTTTTCATTGATTCTATTGGTGATGTCTGACAATGCAGACTCTAACTCCGTGGGGGGGACGTCAAATACTGAAAAATAATCCTGTAGTTCTATAACAGGAACTAAACTCGTTAGACTTTTTGCCTTACCAAACCTTTGTTCAGAGACGATCCCTTCCAACACCAAATTTTTTTTATCCACAAATCAAAACTCTACACCCCAACATATGTTGCATTATAAACTTTTTTATTCCGCTGGGTTGATCGGGCGACTTGCCCGATCAATAATTAAGCTATGTAAACGCAATAGGTGTCGTGTCGTTATGTCCAGTAAGAATAAAAACTCCGAAGAATTCGAAAGCTCAATTGTCGATGGATTGATGGAAAGGTATGAGCGAACGTCCTACCTAGCCAGTTCTCCCCCCCACTTGATCCAATCTTCTATAGAGCAACTTTCTAGAGATTTAATGGACGAGATTTTTCAAGAAAAATCGAAGTATTACCCTCAATTGAAAAAGATTGAAACTTCAATAAAACATGTCACCGTATTCATCCCACCAGAGGTAGCAAGGGATATGCTGAGGTTTTCTGCTAGGGGGGGCTATCAACCCAGAGCATAAAAACCGGAAAATAAGTAAAAAAACGATTCAGGCATACGCTGAGGCAATGAGAAATTCGAAATGGTGCTTAACTGGTGAGCCCATCATCCTTAGTGCTGATGGCGAAATTCTCAATGGGCATACTCGTTTAGAAGCGGCTGCTGAGTCAGGAAAAGGCTTCGTGACAGTTTTAACGTATGGCGTAACAGACGATTTATCTTTTGCTCATATCGATACGGGCAAAATCAGATCAAGAGCCCAAGTTTTGGAAATGGCAGGAGTAAAAGTAGACGCTAGCACTCTATCCAAGGTCGCGATGCTTGCGAAAGCATTTGATCAAACTAAAAATCCATATGCATTTCGTGGCACTCAGGGGGACATCATTTCAACAAGCCGAAATCCTCCATTATGTTGAATCCCCATGAAGAGCTTGCTCTTTCTGTTGATTTTGTATCGAAATTAGCTAAAAAACATAAACAAGAAATACAGGCATCTCAGCATATTTATGCTTTTGCACATTATTTAATTAAAGCGAAATTAAGAGAAAGCTCTATAGATGAACTAACTATCTCACCTGAAAGCTACTTATCCCGCGTGATTTCAGGAATTGGAATACAAAGCGAGGAAGATATTGAATATCAAGTGAGGAACTTCTTACAAACTCTTGCGGGTGAATCAAGCTCTTACGCATTGTTGTGTCGTCTATCTTCAATCTTTAAAGGCTGGAATCACTATCATTCAATTCCCATTGTTGGCAACAGGATTACGGTACGTCGAGTAGCTAAATATACAAGGGGGGAAGATGGCAATCGTATACCATCCAAAGGGGGCTGGCAATATTAATGAGGCATTTACGATCCCATGTGAAAAGAAAGGTAGATTACCTCTACGCATTCAGTCACAAGCTAATGTGAAGGTGCTTTAACAATGTTTTATTTCGGTATTTTCGTTTCATCAGGAGCACTTGCGTTTTTGCTACTAAGATTATGGCTAGTCATTGAAGTATTCAAAGCCCAAAGTAGTGCAACAATCACGATTGCTCCCATATTTTTAATTGGCCCACCTTTGTGCTTTGCTGTACTGGTTACATTGTTATCTTGTGTTTAGAAGAGCGGTTACATGCTTTTTCGAACTAGGACTATGGTTTTGACTGTGTAAAATTGTATGCTGTGCCGATAACTCTTAGTCGGTATGGTATACAATGAACTAAACAGAATAACAATTCTTAGAAGCACTCGAAAGCAAGCTATGGAACGCAGCAGATAAACTGCGTTCAACTGTACTGACTCATCAGCCTAAGTTAGAACACGATGTAGTCTGGCGGTGTTATGACGCTCAGAAACTCCCAGTTGCGAATAAAACCAATGATACTAGTCCAACGCGTGATAATGAATAAGCTATGATGGATCAGCCTTACTTTTGCCCATTGTTGGTTAGTGCTGACCCTTGAGCGCATTTGAGCATTCTGTTTTTACAATACAGAGACTAATGAATAGACAAAACGCAAGTCTTGATTCCGTTGGCTCTCGTCTTATGAAAGATAAAGCTTTTTAAGTATAAACTAGATTGATGTAAAATCTGATGCCTAATGGTAGTGTGACTACATCTCTCAGCTAGGTTTATTACAATGAAGCTAAACTCCATTTCAATTAAGAATTTCAGACTATTAAAAGACGTTACTTTATCCCTAGAGCAGAATTCAACCATTGTTGTAGGTAGAAACAACAGCGGCAAAACATCGCTTACTGAATTTTTGCGAGTACTTTTAGGCTCAAAAGGGGACTTTAGATTTGAAGATTTCTCTCTGTGTTGTATCGATGACTTTCTACAGGCTCATAAACGCTACCGAGAAAGTGAAGAATTAGGTCTAGTTCGTGAAGTACTCCCTGAGATATCTGCAAGTATCATTATTTCATATACGGCGTCGGAGGAATTGGGGGGGCGTTAAGTCACTTTGTAATTGACTTGGATGAGGATTGTAAGGCAGCTCAAATCAACATTCGATTTGGTTTGAAAGCTGGAAAAATCGAAGAGTTTTTTGCAGAATCTCCTGAGAGTGTCGATGCTGATAACCATGTTGTCGTTGCATCTATCAAAGACAAGGTTGCCTCTCTTTATGAGTTAATAATTGAAGCGCAAGACCCTTCAGATGCTGAAAATCGAAAAGTAGTATCTTTTAGTAATCTTGAGTCAATAATTAAACTGGACTTCATTGATGCACAACGAGTTTTAGATAGTGGTGATAAGCCGATCTTAGGTAAAGTCTTAGAAGAACTCTTTCAATCTGCCACTAAACATTATGCAGGTTCTGCTCGAAAGGACTTGGCAGATGCTTTGAATACGGCGACAAAGAACGTTGAGACTGAGGTTAATAAACAGTTCAACGGCAACTTAAATAATTTAGCTCCAATTTTCGATAAATTCAATTACCCGGGCTTAGTAGATCCACACCTACAAACTGAAACAACTTTAGATGTAAGTAAGCTGTTGAGTAATCATACGATAGTCTCATATAAAGGTTATAACGGAATTAATTTACCTGAAAGTTTCAACGGTTTAGGAAGTAGAAACTTACTATTTATGCTTCTTAAGTTATACGAGTTCTATCAAGCGTTGTCAGTAATGCAACCCCAACCCTGTGTACACCTTATAGTTATTGAGGAGCCAGAGGCGCATTTGCATCCTCAAATGCAAAGTGTTTTCATTCGTCAACTAATCGAAATTAGAGACTCATTTGAAACAGACAACCTCTGCTCTAGCCAATACTTAGTTACAACACACTCCTCACACTTAGCCAACGAAGGAGGCTTCTCATCTATCCGCTATTTCCTGACAAAAGGCCAAAGCACGAATGCTTGTTCACGTTACACTGAAATCAAAAACTTGAGAAATCTTTATCAAGATTCTACCGATGAAGCAAAGAGCAAGAAAAATGAGGAGTTTCTCCACAAATATTTGACTCAAACCAAATGTGACTTGTTTTTTGCAGATCAAGCAATCTTGATTGAAGGTGCAACGGAACGTTTGATGCTGCCAGAAATGATCAAAAAGATTGACGAGACTAGTGGCGGCAGTTACGCCTTAAATAGAAGCTATATCACTACTATTGAAGTAGGAGGTGCTTATGCTCAAATCTTCTTCCCTTTATTGAGTTTTTTAGAACTTCCATCTCTAGTCATTACAGATATTGACACCACACATAAGCCGCAAGACGCTACAAGAAGGAAAAAATGTAAAGTTTCAGAAGGCGATGGAACAAGCAATAGCTGTATAAAATATTGGTTTGATAAGAGTGTGACGCCTTCTCAGTTATTAGCTGTGGACGGCAACTCTAAAATCAGCGACAAAATAAGAATTGCATATCAAATCCCTCACACCTCCGGTGATGCAAGTGCTCGAAGTTTTGAAGATGCATTCATTTTAGCTAACAGTGAACTCTTCGAGGAAATGGGCGGAATTGCTCCTTCGGCGCGAGAGTCCAAAGCTTGGGAGATTGCTAAAGATGAAGATAAAACTGATTTTGCAATTCGCTTCAGCGTAGTAAACACTGATTGGGAAATTCCATTATACATTAGAGAAGGACTTCAATGGTTAGCGGGGGAGTTTTGTGCTCCTTTACGAGCCATCTCAGAAGGGATCGGAACAGAATCAATCATTGCACCGACAGTATCAGAAGCTGTAGCTGAAGAACTTGGAGTTAATTAATAGATGCCTAGGATTATAGATACAGCTGAGATTGCCGCTGAACGTGCATTGCTAGAAATGTACTCATGCATTAGAAACAAAGAGCACTTTAAGCTAGAGGCTGGTGCTGGAGCAGGTAAGACTTATTCGTTAATCAAAGGATTAAAACTCTTAATCAACGAGCAGGGTAAAACACTATCAAAACGTGCTCAAAAGGTAGCTTGTATTACCTATACGAACGTTGCGACAAATGAAATAAATGCCCGAACTGATAGTCACCCTGTTATCCATGCATCAACAATACATGGCTTTTGTTGGTCGTTGATACAAGACCATCAGTTATTTATATGGGAACAAATTTCTAGTATTCATAGTAAATGGCAAGAAATGCTAAGTGAGTTACCTGACGATGATAATGAACCAAGAAAAGTTTGTTATTCAACAGGACGCCGACGTTTAACGGATAGTGAAGCTCAGCTTAGCCATGATGACATTCTTCCTTTGATGGTACTGCTGTTAGGGAAAGCCAAATTTCGCCGAAATCTCTCTGCAAGGTATCCTGTAATCTTCATAGATGAGTATCAAGATACTAATAAGGAGTTTGCGGCAGCTCTTGTTGAGCACTTTATTGATACTACTGAAAGTAGCTCCTCTCCTTTAATTGGCCTCTTTGGCGATAGTTGGCAGAAAATTTACCGGACAGGTGCAGGTGTAATAGAGCATCCTAACTTGGTGACAATTAGTAAACAGGCAAATTTTCGCTCAGCTTCTAAGATCATAGACTCATTGAATAATATAAGACCTACCTTACCTCAATTGCCAAAAGAGAGCGCTCCTGAGGGGGAGGTTACTATATTACACTCTAATAACTGGATAGGGGAAAGGCAGACAGGTGCGCAGTGGAAAGGAGATTTGCCGTTAGAAGAGAGCCACCGAGCTTTACAGATAACAAAAGATAGGCTGAGTAGTTCAGGCTGGGATTTTTCTTCAAATGAAACTCGTATATTGATGCTTACTCATAAAGTAATGGCATCAGAGCAAGGTTACGAGATGCTAGCTGGTGCGTTTTCTAACAACGATGCTCTTATCAACTTGGAGAATGCACATATTAGTTTTATGACAAACATTTTAGTTCCGGCGATCAGTGCGTTTGAAAGTGGTCGCTATGGTGAAATGTTTTCTCTTTTGGGGTCTAACGCGCCGAAGATAAAAAGAGCTGAGGACAAATCTATTTGGAGGCGTAACTTTAATAGCATTGTTGAGGTTAAGCATACTGGAACGATTGGTGATGTGTTAGAACTGTTGAAATCTATGTCACCGTCTATTCTCCCAGACAGGATCATTTCTATAGAAGAAAAGTTAGATGCAGCTGAAGACACTGAGATACAAGAGAGGCGAAGTCTTAGAGAATTAGCCAATCTGAAGACGGTTCCTTTTGAAGAACTACTTTCCTTTGAAAGGTTTATTAAGAACCATACTCCATTTTCAACTAAACATGGTGTTAAGGGCGCTGAGTTTGACAATGTATTAGTTGTTTTAGGGAGAGGCTGGAACTTATATAACTGGGATCAAATGCTAACATGGATAAAAACGACATGCCCAGCAGGCAGACAAGAGGCGCTAGAGAGAAATAGAAACCTGTTCTACGTTGCATGTTCGCGACCTAAATTGAACTTGACGGTACTAATTACACAAAAATTAGCAGAGGATTCTTTAGCTCTACTTAGTGACTGGTTTGGTGAAGATCGTATCCAATCTTTATATTAAGCAGCTCAAAAAACAGTGCGTATAAATGGGACAGGTCTGTGTTTTGCTAACAATAAATTTGACTTACTTTTCTTAATCTAAAACACCCGAGCTAGAGTAAAGCTTCTAGCTCACTTTTTTCCAAAAGCTTGATAGCGATGACAACCAACTCTTGATTGTAGGCTTGTCCGATTTGGTCGAGTCATTCATCCAAAATGGTAAGATCGTGTATGAGTAAGTACACCTGACCTACTTGATGCTTCGCATCACTGCCGTTCGGCAGAGTTTTGGCACTCGCGCCGATTGAATTGTCTCCGCTGCGCTTAATTCAAGCGCCCCCAAGTACCTCATTGCTCAACGGGCTCAAGGTGCTCCTTAAGTAAATTCGCAAGATATGTCTGCCTCTTATACTTTGCGCTCAGACCTGTAATAGCGTTAATTAACTTATGCTTTGCCCCCAAACAAATGTATTTCTACTTCTGCTCTTGTGATGCCTGTATATACCCATGAACGGTTAACTAGACCACTATTCTCGACAGCAACTATTACCCCGTTGGAATTGTGAACCTTGGCCTTTATGCAGCGTAATACCATATGCCAAATCCAATTTCGCCAACAATTCTTGGGTTAATAAAACTTTCCTTCCACCATCAAGAACAACCTCACCAAATGACCCCTTCTTCTCATCAGGCGTTACACTAATGAGCTTTCCTAATGTCCCATTCTGAATGTCGACCTCATAGTTGTTCTTAGTAAATATTACAGGGTCACCTTTTCTAAACTTAGTACCGAATTTCCTGTAACCCATATCAACTATTAAGGGTTCCGCTGACCCATTAATAGTATTTTGGCAATACTTATTGATGGCATCCTTCATATCGTTTGTTGCGACTATAATCTGGCTGTTTAGCGGGTCTTCAGCGTAAAGCATCGCACAGGCTTCGATAATCCTTGTTGGGTGACATTCATGAAAATGGATATTACCTGTCGTCAATTCGCTTGGGACGATCCCATCTTTAATGAGCGCAGAATAATCTGGGATACCCGTAGTTCTTTCCTGCCGTTGCACTATATCTAACTCAGTTACAGGTATCACTCCAGAACGAACCATATCAGTTAGAATCAATCCTGCTCTAATAGATGCAAGCTGGTTATCATCACCTACCAATATAAAACGAACGTCTGGGCTACAGTGAAGCACTATCTGGAACATGGTTGGTAAATCAACCATTGATGCCTCATCGATAATAACAACATTTTTTCCTTCTACCAGTGGCTTCTGACCGAGAAATCTTGCGATGGTTGATGTATGAAAACCAACCGACTTTTTTAACGTCATCGCAGCTTTACCAGCAAGCGCAACTGCATGGATATTGTAGCCTAATTTATGAAAGGCTCTTAAGACAGTACGCAATACCGTTGTCTTACCTGTGCCAGCACCACCAATTATTGTAGCGAGGTTGTATTCAAGAGCCTTAAATACAGCTTCAGCTTGCTTTTCAGTGAGTGTGAAAGGGTTATCCGCCATCGCCTTATTAATAACTTCAGGGTGCAAGTCAGTCCATTCTGCTCTTGTCGAAAGCATGTTTTTGAAACGATGAGTTATCACCTTTTCCATAAACAAGTAGGTTCCGTGGTGAAATCTGCCGTTTATTTCAGTGAAGCAAAATTTGCGAACGGCTAATGACATTGCGCTTTCGGCAAGATCAAATTCATTCACGTCAAGTTTGAGCCGTTTTCGAACTAGCGGTAATACTTGGCCTGCCGTTGCCCATGTGTTTCCCCATTTTGATATAGCCTTCAAGGCGTCATTAGTCGCACCGATAAGTCGATATGGATGGTCTTCAGAAAAGCCAAATGACTCTTTTGCTATTTTGTCTGCCTGCTCAAAGGATAATCCTAGTGTCACTAACTCATAAGGATTGTTCTTTATATCTCGCGGGGTCAAATGATTTGTTTAGCTTAAAGATCTTCTTTTGGATGAATGGAGGGATGCGATGCTGTGAGAGCCATATCGAATGGCGTAAGTTGTCAAAACGCTCAAAGCCATTGAGCAAGGTTTCTATTTGCTTATCGGTAAACGCTGTCCTTAATTTCGCTAGGTCTTTATTGATAAGTGAAGGGAATAACTCTTCGCGTAATAATTCCTGTGCATCCAGCAAAGTCTTCCTGCCAATTCGATAAAACTCTTTGCTATCAGCAATGAAAGTCATCATTTCTTCAATATCGTTTGGCATTGTTAGCTTAAAGCGAGAAGGATTATCGAAATAAACCCTTGTTCGCTCATAGTTGTTTGAATATGTCTCAGTACGATATTCAAATGTTCCACAAACCTCCCAGTAGTCTCCTTTTTTAGGTTCAGTATGAAGACAATCGACATGCACGTTAACGGCAACATAAGATATAACAGTAGCAAGCTGCAAACTTTCACGTCTGACTATTTTTCCATTCAGGAAAAAGCGGTCACCTTCTTTCCAAATTGTACTAACTCGGATGTATGCTGTTAACTTACTTTGCATTAGTCAAGCTCCTCAGAAATAAGCGAGCCAAGTTCGCCAAATCGTTTTAACTCGGCTTTAAGAATCATATTCTCTTCTTCTAGATCAGCGTTTTTCTTCCTGAGATAGAGGAGTTCTTCGTTGGAGCCATCAAATTGAGGTAGCTCTTCACCTTTATTGGAATTAGAGCCTTTTTTGTTTGAGGCTTTGCTAGCACTTTGCTCAGATTTCTTGGACTCTTTAGGAAGAATGCCAGCTTCTCGCAACTCCTTTTCGAATTCAGCAATTTCCCTTTGCATCCTATCTGAATAAACAGCAGAACGAGAGCACTCCAGCGCCTTCTTTATTTCAGTTTTGTTCAGACAACCATCTTCGTTGGTAATTTCGCGGATTTCATCATCAGAGACATGCTCTTTCCATTCCAGAAAGTCTGCGTATATTTCATCAGACCTGCTTGTGCCATTCTGACCTTTACTATTCGACATCATCATCCTCCATACTTTCTGCCTTTCTAAGTTCCTTAACCAAATAAGGAGTTAAGATTGCTTCGATAGGGGATAGTAGTGTTAGTTTTAATCAGCCGTATAATTGAAATCATTGTGTATGTGTTAGTTGCTAGTTGGTCAGCTAGAACTTGTTTTTCATCCTGAAGTCTTTGTATGTTCTCTTTAAAGGCGAGCTTATTATTTCTGGATTTGAAAAGATCCATCTCGCGCTTAGTGAAACCAAGCTCACTTAGGTATTCGGCATTTGCTTTTCAATCATTTCTTTTCTAGGAGTAAGGGTACTAACCTGACCCGTAATGAGTCCTTTAGCGACAAGACGCTTATGAACCAATATCGGTGTTATTTCTTCAACATTACCTTCAGCCTTGATTAGCTCTAACTCAACAGTGACTGCTTCATCGAGTGCAGATCCTCTTAAATCACCCATTATTTATCCTCTTCAACAATCGTATCATCTAAAGAATAGCCTTTCTTGTTGCGCTGATGTTCAATGGCAAAATAATCAGCAAGCGTTGTAGGCTTTTTAAAGGCACCAAGTTGCTCTGGAGTAGGTTTATCAATAAGCGTGACAATAACACCTTTGGCTAATGCCTCCTGAGATTTTTCCTTCATCTTATCTAGCATCGCAACTGATTTACGTGCTTTTTTTAGTGAGCTGCTAAAGGAATTATCTTTTTCAGCAATCTGTTCTAACTTCTGAAGGTTGTTCTTGGCGTCAATAGAATGTTTAACGATGGTTTCTAATTCGCCACCTCGACCAGTCATTGCATGATATCCACATTCTTCACCATTCACACATTTCCCCGCCAAATGGACATCCCCCCCATAAAGCCAAATTACGAGTACAGGTGCCAAGGACTAGTGGATTAAGTTCAGCATGTCGCCTTAATAATTCTTCAGCTTCTTCTTTCTTACCTTCATTCAATAATTCATTATAGGCATCGTTTAATTCTGGTAGAAAATCTTCGGATACCATATCTGCAAGATACTTTGCCTGTTCATCTTTATCGCCGTAAGTGTGAAGTGATTTTTTAAAATTGCTCTCCAATGAGATATCTGGGTCAAATACCATTTGTCCTGTCACTTTTGTATATTTAACAGGGTTGGTCATCTCCATTTCATCTAACGGTGAGTCACTAAAGAGTTCATCTAGATCATCGACTAAAGCATTTGACTCACTTTCTTGAATAACAGGGTGGGGGCTTTCTGAGAATAAATCAAACTGATGCCCATCATCAAAAGCATCTAGAGGATCAGGCAACGGCAATTCTAATTCCTGAGCTAGACTAAGATGTTTATAAGCCTCATTTTGCCTTATGTCACGTCGGCCCATAAGCATAGCTTGCAAATGGTCAGTAATACCTGCTATTGCAAGAAAGGTGTTAATATTGTGGCGCGGCATGTGAGTTAATAGTTCTGTAGGGTTGCCATCCTCGTCAAATAACTTGTATTTCTTGAAGATAGACATTCCTCCCGCAGTGCCGAGAAAACGTTGTATTGCTGGATGAGTGATATAAATAATTAAATTCTTATATATACGACCACGACCAAGGTTTGAACCACCATAGGCACTATGAACAAAAGCTCTTCATAATCGACAGGGTATTTCTTTTTCTGGTGAACAAGCACTTTATTGAATTGACTATTTTCCTTTAGGTGCTTTTTATCTTGAGCTAATTTGATAAAGCCCTTATTCAAATCATCTTTAGAATAGTATGTAAGCGCTTTGCTTGAGGCTTTTACACCGAAATTCTTTTCTTGCTCGACCGGGAGGATGCCAATATTCGTTAGCGCTTTCTTACCTTTATCGCGTATATCTGACCAATATTTTCCGCTTGCTGAAGACTTAAGTAAATAATTACAAATATCATCAAGCTCAACAAATTCGCCATCAATTTTGTGAATCTCAGGCGGCAAAAAATCAGCAAATCCAGACTTTCGCTCCCGAATAAGAACTTTTCTATAAGGCTCAGTCACTTCCTCTACGGCAGCAACAATTGCTTCCACCAAGGGGATTGCATTAGGCTCAACCCAATGGACAGTTTGTTTAGAGCCTTTCATCCCAAGGTAATTAATTTTTAAGTTGTATTCGCACAGATTAAACTTTTTCGCTAGTTTTAATGCATCACCCTTAATAGGGACACGCTCGGTGCAGCCATTTTTCAATGAAGCTGCCTCATCAAACCTAAAGCCAGTGATAATTAACATGAGCAACAGGTTTAACAGAATAATCTCACCATCATCTTCTACAATATTTATCAATGCAATAATGTTGAGGAAAGCCTTCATTGATATTAACTTATCTTTGTCATCATCAGCATCGTTAATATTTAGCGTGCCTTCTTCGGCCAGTTTGACGTCTATCGCTTTCTGTCGCTTCTTGGTGTTAGTAGTGTTATGTGAGCCATATTTTGAAACGAAACTAATTTCAGTTAATACGAACTTCTTCTCATCTAAAAATCTTGATATTGACTGCAACCCCAATAGCAGAGTTCTTAAGGTTAGTTATGTCTTTGGCTTTAGCTACAGCAATCATCCCCCCCATTGCATGGTTGAACACCTCACTAGAAAGATAAATTGGATTTGATTGTCCCCGTTGTCATTTTCAATGAATAATATAACTGGCGTAATAATAAGTTAGCGCCCTCAACTTTGAAGCTGATGGTGTCTCCGCATCTTTGTTTGGGTTAAAAGATGATACGAAATACGCCTTCATAAAGTTCTGATAGGACTTATCAGTGATATCGAATGTTTCTTTTATCTTGTTAATCTTTCCAACTTGATGGAACTGAGCTTTCGCACCATTTCCAGTACCACTTAACCAAGCGACACCTTTTGCTCCTAGAGGTTGCTTATCTTTATCCCAAGAAACATTTGAATTATACGCTTGATTCATTAAGTCCCAACGAATCTTTTGCTCGGCAATAAATTGTCCAAGTATCTCTAAGTTCTCTTTCATTATTGAACCTCAACAAATTCGATATCATTATAATTGCCGAAGCCTTTACCGTATCGCTGTTCAATTCGCTTCATTACTGACATAACATCATCCCTCATTAATGTGAGTAGGGGGGGGATAACTGGATTACCCATGTCGCCAATATCATCAGATAAGGTGACAGTCTGTACAATCTCTTTCTGGATGCTATATAGAACTGCAAGATGTTCACCATCAACAAATGGCCTGAAGAATAAACATGAATAACAACTTCGAACTTCACCAAAAGGGCATTCTGCACAATCCCTGTCACAACCGCCTATGTGATAGTGAAGCTGTCCACCTATAACTCCGGCAACTTTTCGTCCTGACCACTTATCTGAAAAAACCAATTCGCCAGTCGTCATTAATTGAATGATACTTATCCACGCTTGATTCATCCCAAGCGCTCTTAAGCGAACCAATGCCAAGTCTGGTGTTGCCATAATATAATGCCTAGCAACAACAAGAGAGGAGTGACCAAGTATATAAGCGATATCTTCGGCTGAAGCTCCCCCTCATTGCTAATGAGTGGGCAGCATTATGCCTAAATTGACTTAATGAAATTCTTACTTCATCCCCGCAATAAACTTTCAAGCACTTATTTATGCATATATTTATTGATTCACTCGATTGAGCAAAGCTAGGAAAAAGTTTTTCGTCATCATCTAGTTTATGGGCTGAAATATATGCCACAAGTATTACGCCGACTTCTTCTGGCAGAGCGATATCCATCCTCTCAGTATCATCAACAACACGACCCTGTTTTGCATAAGGGATTTTCAGTGAATATCGGCTAGCTTTTCCTGCCTTTTTTATTGCGTCTACATGAAAGTCAGATACCTTCAATTTATCGAACTGCAATGGGCGTGGACCTGAAACATAGGCGACTCCCAAGTACGAGTTATTTCGTAGCTCCATTTTAGAAAATTCGGTGCCTTTCTGGATATTATTGCTCATCTGCCAAAGCCCTTTGACAATTTGAGAGATTCGCCGCTCATGGATTGCATCACCTGCATTCTGATAGATACCCCCCAGTTGTCATTATCAGGTCGAGGCAATAGTACCAAGTCATCTTCAATATCTTCGCCAATAGCAGGGAAATCAATGGTGCCTAACTCCTTTAACATGAATAGAGCATAATAGAATGTTTCATTCCCTGTTTTGAAACTTGAGTATTCACCGCTCTGGAGTAGTGGTATGAATGTTTTTGCTGAGAAAGAAGCTCCTTGTTCTTTGAGCCAGATAAAAATCTGCATTAAAACCATAGAGCAATTTACTGATTGAATATGGAATATGCTCAATAACGTATCTACGTATTAGGTATTTGCATAATTTCTTCTGGTATCCACAATCAAAGCTACTGAAGTCAAGGTGTAAATCAGCTCCTGAATAGCGAAACTTCCATGAATCACCAGTCGTCTTAACGTATTTATCATCAAATTCATCTGCCGCCATAAAAACCATTTTGCTCGGTATTTCAAGAGCATTTATCACCTTCTTCTGAGCGGCACTAAAACAATCAAAGGAGGGGATAACTATTGCACTAGAACGCATCGAAAATATCCTCAGTTTTCTCAGTTTCTATGATGGACTCTAATTCATCCTTTACCTTCTTGGCATCTTCATTATTCCTGTTAATATTTTTCTGATTTGCCTGTTCAGCAAAGAAACGCTTGCCGTAATTTCTCGGCATGTTACTGTAATCAGACCAACCACCAAGATTTTTGAGAGAATCAACAACGTTTTCCATAATCTGTTTCTCACTAATAAATTCTCCACCTGTATGAGCTGCTATTTTTATTGCGGTGTCATATTCCTTGGCATAATTGTATTTCAACAGTTCGTATGCCCAAGTATGCCTTGCAACCTTAGGAGAAAGGCGGGGGGGTAATGATTCATAAATGGCTGTGTTGCGGAAGTCTGGGTAGTGTTTTGTTATTGTTTCGTCGAGAATATTGAAGATATCCTTAACCCTAGACACTGATATTGGCTTAAATGGGTGCTGAGATGAGGTAAACAACACCTTATGATTATCGCTATCTTCATCAAATATTTTTGAGCGGTATTGATTAATAAAACCCTTCAGATGCTTGTAGTCTCGTTTGGTTAGACTTATCACCCGATGTGAATATACTGTCTTAATTGATGGCTCATAGCTTCTAGGATCAATGTAATCATCATCAAGGCTAGTCACGGCAAGGAGATACTTAACCTCACCAGCAGGTGTTGGCGCTGACATCTTTACCGAATCAATATCGAGGAGTAACAGTTCTCCACGCCTTAAGCCATAATTGAAAAGTAGCCGTATCATAAGATCGTTTCGAAGCTGGATGAATTGCTGCATCCACACATCTTTATGTTTAAATGGATTACGGTTATTTGGACGAGATGGGGTAGATGGGGGTGGAAATTACAATAATCGCCCTGCGCATCAAATCTGGAACACTATTATAGATTGAATATGTGCCAGTGCCTTTGCCGCCTTGCTTCAACAGTAGCTTTAACTCTTTTTCATACTCAGCTAACTCATCACGGTAACTCTGCCGTATCTCGCTGCATTCTTTAACCGATAAGTCTTGGTATTTTGTTGTAACACAGTGAGAAATGAGATATTTGAAGAAGCGACCTACAACTTGGACACGCTTCGCATTTGTCTTCTTAAACTTTGTTGGTGCAGTATTTAAATAATGTACGGCTTCATCAAAAGGGGATATCATCTAAATGCTGCTTGCTGCAAAGCCAATCAAAGAAAGTCTCCAGCTCACTAATAGGCTCACTGAGATCATATTTATTGGTGATTAAGTAATAGCAGAAAGAGTGCCCAAATTTACGCTCCCAAAAAGTATAAAAGTATTTGATCGCGTGGAGTTCTGCCTCTTGTGTTGACTGAGCATTGCCAGATTTGGACAGCATATACAGTGTCGGGTGTAAGACTGGCATGCAGGTGTCGGTGTCCGAAAGCACCCAAGTGGAGTGTCGCTGGTCTTCACTGTAAACCTTACTAACGCTGTACATTGGCGATCCTGTATGTATCTATCTGCATAATCCCATGAACTTATAGTAGACAAACAATACCATTTCGCCAATGAGCTTTTTGGCTATATAAGTCATTAATATATGAGCGATATTGCTTATGTATGGGTTTTGCGGGCGGAATTCAACATCTGAACAATAGGAATTACTTCATGTGTGAATGACTGAAAGCCAGTAGAGTAGGGGCTTCAACAGCCTTATTGTTGAAAAAGCACTCTATGAAGTTCAATCCTCACTTCACAACTGCCATTCGGTAGATTTTATACGGCGTGGAAACCTTTAATTTTTATGTGATTATTGCAATAATCAACACAAGAATGATTATGAGTACAAAATGATGCGGTTGTACGTTACGAATGAAAATAACGAAAAAGTTACATTGCAGTATGATGCATTGACCAGAGCTGAGTTGGCCGAACTGATTGGCGGTAAAAAATTCTTGTATGACAACCAGCAGTATTCTGTGGACGATGTAAAAGCAGAAGCAGATACAAAAAGTGTTGGCCCTGCTGCTTTTGGGGCTGCAATAGGTGCTTTAGGTGGCGGCATTGGCATTGCAATTGGCGGTGCTATCGGGGGGGCT
>LLEM01000140.1_pt1 | contig 15979 bp, 18 predicted proteins | sample 595841 | NCBI WGS metagenome assembly LLEM01 (sample SAMN02919313, study PRJNA255460) | bioreactor metagenome | biome: chemostat; feature: culture 2012_10.2; material: sediment; isolation source: day64 10degC chemostat 2012 inoculated with Wadden Sea sediment taken from... | place: Germany: Bremen ...
GTCAGACCAACCGGGCGAACGGCGGGGATCGGGAAATTTGTATCTGGGCGATTAGAGTTTAAGTGGTTCTGACTTTTCCACTAAATCGTTAAATCTTTCAAAAAGAAAATCCAAAAAGAGCCGTATTCGTTTGGGCTGATACTTCTTACTAATATACACAACATTCAAGTCAGCACTTGAGACTGACATTGATGTATTAAAGTTCTTCATGTGTCCGTTGAGCACGGTGACAAGACGTTGGTTATTAATGTCAGCTTGCACGTCTAGGACTGATTTTAGCGCTATCCCAGCCCCCCCTCTAATGCCCAGCGCCTAATAACCTCACCATCATCTGAAAATCGCCGAGGTACAACGGTTATTGATTTCTTCTTGTCTCGTTCCTGAAAATGCCATGTCTTTAGCTCTTCGTTACTGCGAAGCATAACCAGACAATCATGATTGACCAAATCCTGTGGCTTTAATGGCGTTCCATGTTTTGCCAGGTATTCAGGCGATGCACATAGTACTCGTCGGCTTGGTGACAACCGTCTTGATATCAAACTGCTATCAGTAAGCTCTCCATATCTAACAACAACATCCATACCAGATTCAGCTATGTTGGAAATCTGATCGTTCAAATATAAATATGGCACGACATCTGGGTACAGCTCAGAGAACTCATTCAATATAGGAAGAATATATTGCTTACCAATATCCTTTGGCGCGACTATCTTTAACGAGCTTTAACCTCTTTCCCCCCATTCTGGATAAGGTTCTCTGCTTCACTTACATTATCCAAAATCTCAATACAGGCTTTGTAATAAAGCTCGCCAGAGTCTGTCAGTGACACATGCCTTGTGCTCCGATTGAGAAGCTTTACACCATACCTTTCTTCAAGCGCCTGGAGCCTTGCCGTCATCGTAGCAGGAGATAGGCCGAGGTCACGCCCCGCAGCTGCCAGTCCCTGATGCTTCACAATGCTCACAAACATTGCCATATCAGAAAATTTATCCACTTACTCCTCCTACTATTCATCTCACCCGAATAATGAATTCGTATTTTACTCAATTATCAAAATTTAACGAATAAATATAATGGCAGTCATTAACTGAGGTCTATCTGTTAAGAGGTGGAGTCAGTAAGCAAAAAACTAATGTTTAACGACTAAAATAAGATGAATATCATGAGCAAATTATTCCAGAAAACAAACTTAAAAAGCTTGGATTTACAAAACCGAGTAGTAATGGCGCCAATGACTCGCGCTCGCACAAGCCAACCGGGCAACGTACCAAATGAAATGATGGCTACGTACTACAGGCAACGTGCTACTGCCGGTTTGATCATCTCTGAAGCGACACAGATTTCAGATGACTCTCAAGGTTACTCATTCACTCCTGGAGTTTACACTGACGAACAAGTAAAAGGTTGGCAACCCGTCACTAAAGCAGCACAAGACCAAGGCGCTGCTATGTTCTGCCAGCTATGGCATGTTGGTCGTGTTTCTCACCCAACATTCCAGCAGGGTGAACTACCTATCGCGCCTTCTGCTTTAGCTCCCGTTGAGACTAAGGTTTGGATTTCGGATGACAAAGGTAACGGCAATATGGTTGATTGTATTCAACCTCGTGAGATGACTCAGGCTGATATCGAACGTGTTATTAAAGACTTTGCTTACTCGGCAAAACGAGCAGTCGAAGCTGGCTTTGATGGTGTTGAGATCCATGGTGGCAATGGCTACCTTATCGATCAGTTCCTTCGTACCAACTCAAACAAACGTACTGATAACTATGGTGGTACTCGTGAGAACCGTATACGCTTCCTGCTTGAAGTTGTTGATGCCGTGATTGAAACAATCGGTGCGGATAAGGTTGGTGTTCGTCTTGCTCCATTCATCACATTTAAAGACATGGATTGTCCGGATATCGTTCCAACAATTCTTGAGGCATCGAAACAACTGCAAGCTCGTGATATCGCTTATATGCACTTATCAGAAGCTGATTGGGATGATGCTCCAGTGATCCCTGAAAGTTTCCGCATTGAGTTGCGAGAAATTTTCACTAACACAATCATTGTCGCGGGCCGTTATACGCAAGAACGCGCAGATGAGGTGCTAAGCAAAGGTTACGCTGACCTAGTCGCCTTCGGTCGTCCATTCGTGTCGAATCCAGACTTGGTTTCACGCTTGGCGAATGACTATGAACTCGCTGACCTGGATGGAGCTACTTTGTTTGGTGGTAACGAACATGGCTACATTGATTACCCAGCATTTAATGAAATCTAATTCTTGTATTGGAGAAAAAATTGAATTGCACATCACCTGTTTACATGACTGGCGCATTGCATTTCAGGTGCTATGTGCGACTTAACTTGAAGTTCTGTGAACCAGTGTATTGTGCAACTCACTATGATTAGGCTGACATTTACTATCTATGCCGTTAGATACAAGAACCAAAGGTGACGAAGACGAATCTATCGGTTCAGTCACGATTCTTTTATCCAAGCCGCTTAGTTCTGGTCTATCCAAAGCTTTGTAAAATCACACCATCCAATAGAGTTTATTTCTACGTTTCGAACCCTTGATGGGACGGTTAACATGAGATCTTCTGACTTTATGATCGCGAGTACGTTGCTGTCATAAAGTGTTTCAAGCAAGCTATCGAGTAATGCCTCCCGCTGAACAAGGGACACACAACTGCGAACTGATTGCAAAACGAGCAGTAAATTCTCATGTTGCTTCCAAGTCAGGTTTTTATCCCAATAAGGGTAAAGTTTAAAGAAGGCGAATAAACTGGTTGCTCGATCACCTTCTAGCCGAATACCGCCGATAGCTAGATCTTGGTTTGAGAGGGGCATGACCATATACTACCTGACTGCCCGATGGCTTAGCGCTTGTCGGAGAGCATATATTCATTAACTTATTAGCAAAGCTGCGGTTGTCATTGTTATTCTCGTAACTAAATGAAATTGGGAAGGGCAAGTCAAAAGAAGTGACGTCATTATTTTCTAACAGCCTAAGCAGTGCATTTTTTGTGGCTCTGGTTTGTAAATCTCGATGATTTAAGAGAATAAAAAAATATCCAATATTGGTCGTAGATACCTTATAGTTTTTCTCATCACCATCTAGGAAAAAGAAATTTTCGGCACATTTTTTATCCAGTGCCCATTCTTGATGAATCCAGATTTCGATCTGTTCAATTAGTGCATTCTGGCCGTTGTAGTAATTGTTTCTCTTAAGCCGAAGCACTTTATTCGAGTTAATATCAACGATAAATGGACCAGAACCAATAGGAATGTAGGCCCCCCCCTCTGGTTGGTAGATATTGCGGTGAGGAATAATTGAAGTTTCGGCTCTGCTTAGCAAGTAAGGTAAACAGGGATCTGCATCCTTTAAAGTGATAACTACGCAGTACAGTGAAGCCGTTTCTATTACATTGATGTGGTCATAAAGTCGTTGCCAATATGAAGATAGAGTCAAAGCTTTGAGGCTTTCAACGACATCTGCTGCAGTCACTGGGGGATTGGTCATGAAATGTTGCCCCAGATCTCAGATGAAAGGTCCATCGCATATGGTCTTTATCACTTTCCCAGTGGTGAGCAAGTTCTCCTTTGAGCTCAGAGCCATGATAAGTTACCAGTGTCTGGAATACCTCGTGAATCAGGTGCCTTTCTGTCCGCTCCATTGAGTGATGAGGGTGTAACCAGCCTAGCTTTCTATGAAAGGGGGGGCATATATGGTTTTTTTTCACTATGCTGGATGCCTGACCTAAATAATGCTTTAAACCGAAAGCAACGTCACGTCCATTGAAACCAATGAGCTGATGTGCGAGCTCATATTTTTCTTGTTCAATGGCAATATCTACTGCCTGATAGCACGCCTGAATAGGTTCGATATGGCAGTTAAGTTCTCCTTTCTGTCCTCGCCCTTTTATTGGATGCCAAGTTAACCAATTGTTTTCAGACATTTGTTTGAGTAACGTACGAGCGTGTCTGTCACTGCAGTTGAAAGCGCTAGCAATGTCGCCAATGGTGATCTTGTTAGCACCGGGCCCTACTTTCTTAAATAGACCTTCATAGAGTTCTAATTTACGTTTGCTCATCTTTGCTCGATATACCTTTGTTTAGGCTGTTGTTCCGACACTTGTGTTTGAGGATCACTGAGAGCCGAGGTGTTCTCCCAAAACTTGTTTGTATCGAATATTTCGTTTAGACGCTGAACTCTTTCAGCTGGTGATAAATAAAACAGCCGAGCCCAAAAGCCTTGGGTTTTATCATATTTATAAGTGGATTGGATATAGTTTGCAACGTAGTCATAGATAGTCATCATGTTTACCTTCTGAACTTAAACACAGGCAGACTATATGATTCGAGGAAAATAAAACCGGAACAGATTTCTGCACTGTTCCGGTTTTATTGTTCAGGAAAAAGTTAAGTGCTTTGAAGACAGCGTATGAGCCAATGTAGGCCTCTAACCAAACATCGTGTTATCAGTGCCGGTAAATAGAGGCGAAATCCCATGAGTGCGTATCAACACCACATATGACAAACCAACGCTTTCTTCTAATAAGATGACTCATTGCCAGAAGTGTCCAGATTAAGCACTTAGTCAGGAAAAATAACAATACCCAGCGCTTCGAGAAGCTGTGCTTGTTGCCAGGCGGCAATTTTAATACCCGATGTATCGACTTTGCGAGGATCTAAGCCATCGAGTTCAGCGTGGCATAAATTTGCGCCCTGTAGGCTGAATTGTCCCCCCAGACATCTTCGGAAAAAACACCTCGACTTAAGTCTGATTCTTTCAGTGATGCCCCCCCGCGAGGTGAGTACCTATCCAGCGATTCTCAAACAGTTCACACTTTTCCAAACAAAGCCGCTCCATATTGGCATAGGAAAGGTTACATCCAGTTATAAAGGCAGAGCAAAAGTACATTCGGTTACTCACCTGGTTGGTAAAATTTGCTCGGGAAAAGTTGGCCCCCTTCAAGTCACACTCGCGTAACTCAATACCGTAGCAATTAGCGTTACTAAAATTAGCCATTGAAAGCTGGCATTGTTGGAAACTAGCATCGCGAAGATCTGCGACATCAAAATGGCAGCCTTCGATATCACCTTGTTCAATGAACTTACAGTTAACGAATGTTGTATCGCGTAAGTTAGTACGTCGAAAATCGCAGCGAATAAAAGTGCAAGTGGTAAAAGAAAGATCGCTTAAGTCTTGATGAGAAAAGCTGTGGTGCCGATAGGTATGATTGTAAGTTTCCATGGGGGCTCCTTGTATGAACTGAAAGCAAGACTACCACTATATTCATACGGGAACACTAAAATAAAACCTCATAAAATCATGGCTTTAAAGGTGCTTAATTTGCCTGTTTTAAGGGGTTAAATTGGCACGTAGCACCCTTGTCGCTCGCCTAATAATATGCGGCGCCGTTGAAAAAAATTAACCGCCTTACACTGAGATAGGCGAGCTTGCCCAAGAGCAATGCGTGCAGCGTTAAAGGTGAACCAGCGGCTCGCCTAAATGTTTTGTATGATTACTTTGACATACTTTTTGACTTAATGGACCGTGCGGGATTACCAGCAACTCGGTCGCCGGGGAGCGACATCCCGAGTAACCACAGAGCCGGCGCCAATTACCGCTTCGGCCCCCGATTGTGATCCCAGGCATCAAGATGGCGCCACCGCCAATCCAGACTTTGTCTTCGATTACTACAGGGGTGAGCCGTTTCATCTCCTGCCAAGCGTCGTTCAGTGTCAAGGGCGTGCGCGGCGGTATAAATTTGCACTCTCGGACCTATCATTACGCCTGAGCCTATATCCACTCGCCCATTATCTAGAATGACGGCATCCCAGTTGATATAGCTACCATTACCAACGGATAGATGGCAGCCATAAGTGAGGCGTAGAGGTGGTTGGATGCAGGAACCTTCGCCTAAAGAAATCCCCAATTCAATAAGCAGTTGTTTTTGAGTAGCGGTATCGGGTTCATGATTGAAGCGAAATATTAGTGCAGAAGTGCGATCCCGCATTGCCTGTAATTCATCATCCAGACAGTTATAGGTTTCTCCGGCCTGCATTCGAATCAGTTCTGACATATTAAAGCCCTTACAAAGAGTGTGTAACAAGGTAAACAATGATATAGCAGACGCTATACCCAATCAACTTAACGGTTTTGGTGTTAAGTGGTTGAAAGTTAACATTAATTTTGCGTGTGAAAAAGTCTGTGAATTCCGGGGGGGAGCTACAGTGAAAAATTCGAAAATGATGGGATAACTCTTTATTTAGAAAATGTTTAAATGTCCCCCCCAATGTTTTTTGAACGAGCCTTGTAAAATCTGAAGTGCAATAGTGTTCCCACGAAATATGAAAATATTATGCAACTTAGGTGAAAACATCACACTGGCAATGAAGCGACGTGGGATTAGTCAAGAGATGATGTCTAGGAGGGCAGGGATCTCTAAACCGACCTTACGAAAAATAACTAAAGGTGATCCTTCCGTTTCTATTGGTCACTATGTGAATGTACTCGCAGTACTTGCCGATTGGCTTGATATTAGAAAACCTTTGTTTGTAGGAACGTTAAGGTCATCAGTGATCCGTGGTAACGAGCATGGGCGTAAATCAAGCTCTCGCACAATTAATGGTTACAAGCAGCATATTGCCATTGATATGAACAGCAAATTAATACTTGCAACCTGTGTTTGCCCTGCGAATGCACCTGAACATCAGGCGAGTGCGCGACTCAAACCCCAAAGTAATTAAATTACGGCTCAGTTGAAGAGCTGAGTATAGATTGGGGATATTATCTACATAGCCAAGTTGCTAGTTTCTCTGCTTGTGCTTTTAGCCAGTTTTTTCACCCAGGCTCCACTTTTAATTCGGTAAAGGATAGGAATAAGCTTTAAACCTTCTTCCAGTAACACAGCACAAATAACAATCTCGACAGGCCAGCGAAACCAAAAAGCAAAGAGCAGTGAAAGGGGAACAGCTCCCAACCATTGTGCACAGAAATCCAGCTTCATGGTAAATTGCGTATCGCCACCGCTTTTTAAAATGCCTGACATGGCTGTCATCGTAATGGAGCGCAAAAAGATACTGGCTAAGATAAAAGGGAATAACGTATAGAGCATGGCTTGCACATCGGCTTCAATTCCGTTAAATAGCCCCCCCAACACATAATGTCGACTAAACCAAAGTAATCCCACTAAAATTAGCCCGACAGAAATGGCAGAAATAAACCCAGCAGTAACATAGTCGTTCAGCTCTTTTTGTTGGGCAGATCCTATTTTTTCGCCAATTAAGATGCCTACTGCAGCCGCACAACCCCCCCAACTTAATGCGGAAGTCATCACCTCAATAGGCGATAAAATAGAGATAGCCGCCAATGCTGCAGTGCTAATATTTCCATAGATTGCATGGTATAAAAATACACCGCCACTCCAAATAAACTCCCCCCCAGCAATAATAGGCAAACTGATCTTTAAAAACGTCGAATGAGCAGGCCAGTGTAATGCCCGTTTGCAGACTTTTATTGAGAGCATCAGATAAGGCTGCTTGCTATAGATATAGAAGAAAAACAACAGTGTCGAAAGCAAACGAGCAGCCAGTGTCCCCCCAAGCCGCTCCCACTAAACCAAGCGCAGGCAGTCCCCCATAAACCAAAGATCAGTAGGTAGTTAAAAGTGATATTTAATACCAACTCAACCACAAACAGATACAACACCACTTTAGGTTTTTGCAAAGCACGCATGCCTGCACTCCAAATCACAGAAAATGCACTCACCAATACAGTCAGTGCAGTGATCTTTAAATATCCACTGGCCAATTCAACAATAGCCGCCTCGTTAGTCATCAATCCGGCAATGGAGGGAGCAAATAAGTAGAGCACAGGCACCATAACAGCCGCAGTCAAGACACTATAGAAGAGCCCGATATGGATCGTTTTGTTAAGTTCAGTAAGGTCTTTTGCGCCCCCCCAATATTGGGCACAAAAATTGCCGTGCCCCCCCCACCCACACCAACAATAAGGTTTAGTACAAACCACAAGGTTTTCGCCCCCCCTATCCCTGCTGCAGCAACGGTGTCCCCCCCACCTAATTTGGCCAACATATAGGTATCAACAAACCCCAAACAGGAAAACAGCATGCTATGCAATGCTATGGGAACCGCGAGAGTAAATATTTTTTTATAAATAATCATAAACTTATCTGCATTATTTAATGTATAGAAGCTCAAGTTCACTTAACTGCGAACACATTGACCCCCTTTGCTTGTTCAGCAAAAAGAGAAAAATTTGTAATTAGATTAGGATCGTAAGCTAACGCTTGACGGGATCGGCGCTAAACCACTGCTGCAAAAAATCAATAAAAGCGGACAAACTGGCGCTGCGGCGAATCACCTGCGGATAGATAAGGAACATATCGTTTTTGCAAATAAAATAGTTTTCTAACACCTGCACCAACGATCCCGATTTCAGCGCAGGCTGAACCAAGTAATCCGGCGCCTTTATTATGCCCTGCCCCTGCATGGCTGCATGCAATAGTAAAAATTGGTTATTCGCAGAAAATGCGCCTTGTATATCAACTTCAACCCGATTTTTACCGTCATAAAAGGGGCCATGTTCTGATCTGTGAACTGGACAAACAGTGGTGTTCCACTAAATCGATAGGCTGCTCCGGTTGACCAAATGTTTCGAAGTATTCAGGTGATGCACAGCAAATATGCTGATAACTCATCAGCTTTTTGGCAACCATATTTTCAGGCGGTGTATTGGTTGAGCGAATCGCGAGATCAAAACGGCTTTGAGTAAGATCATGCAGGTTATAGCTCACATCAATTTCAAACTCGATATCCTGATGTTTTTGTTTGAAGTGATGACAGATCTCAGTCAGATGAGATTGGCTAAACATTTCAGGGGGGGCCGTGATCCTAAGCAATCCACCTATCTCACTTTTGCTTTGATCCAATTCGCGCTCCAAACTGATAATGGAACCATTAATCTCCTGCATCTTCTCCAATACTTTAAAGCCAGCTGGTGTAAGGCGTACTTGCCGCGTTGAGCGGATCAACAAACTGGTACCTAACTCTTTTTCTAGGTGCTTGATCTGGCTCGAAAGATAACTGCGAGAAATATCTAAGCTGTCCGCCGCCTTGGCGAAGCTTAATAACTTGGCCACTTCACTAAAAAGAACGTAGCGCTCCACTCTTTTATGTAATTTTTGCATAACGGCTCCTATTCCTTTTTCAGCCTACAGCTATACCCGCTGTTTCGCAGAGAGTGAAATATACCACACTAAAAAAGCACAATTGTGCGTTATAGTGAATTATGTATTCTTGTTGCCTTGTTTAATCCAGTCATTAACCGTTTGTAGAATAAAGATAAATCAAGGTGCTTTCAGCGCCTGTTTTCAATTTGTTCTAGAGGAAAGCATGACGTTAAGCAATAACCAGACACTCCCTTTAACGAACTACTTGCCAAACACCAGTCGATTGGCATTTGGCTGTATGGGCTTGATCGATTGGGATACCAACATCATCAGCAACGAGCAACAAAAGTTTGCTGAGCAAGCAATAGACTGTGCACTTGACGCTGGCATAACCTTGTTTGATCACGCTGATATCTACTGTAAGGGCAAAGCTGAAGAGGTGTTCGGCACTGTATTAAAACATCAACCAGGGCTTAGAGATAAGATCTACCTGCAGTCTAAAGTTGGGATCCGCCCCAGCCAGTAACGACTTACCGGGTCGGTATGACTTTTCGTCTAAGTGGTTAACTCACTCAATTGAAGGCAGTTTAAAGCGACTGAATACGGACTATTTAGATGTCTATTTTCTGCATAGACCCGATCCCCTAATGCAACCTGAAGCCGTCGCTGAAGTATTTCACCAGCTACATGCCTGCGGTAAAGTAAGGCATTTTGCTGTATCAAATATGCAGCAGCATCAAATCGCCTTTTTGCAAACTCACTTGAACCTTCCCATCATAGCGAATCAAATTGAGATGAGTTTGTATCATATCGACTGGTTGGAAGAGGGAGTATTATCAGCCAACCACAAGGCAGAGAAGCGAACTTTACCGCTGGAACCCTAGAGCATTGCCGCCAAAACAAGATCCAACTACAAGCTTGGGGGCTGTTTGGCACAAGGTATCTTCAGTGGGAAAAAAGTGAACTCTCCTACCAAAGCCATTAAACAAACCAGTGAGTTGGTAGCAAGATTAGCCGCTGAGTATGCAACCAGTAAAGAGGCCATCGTACTAGCTTGGTTACAGCGCCATCCCGCTAATATCCAGCCCGTCATAGGTACTTGTAATCCAAGCAGAATCAAAGCCTGCGCTCAGACAGAGCACCTGACATTAAGTCGTGAGCATTGGTACGCCCCTCTATATTTCTGCGCGCGGTGAAGCGTTACCATAAAGCACTATAGCCTCACAATACTATACTTTTCCGAATTCGAATCTTACCCGGCATATTATTTGACTCGGCTGCTTTAGCCATCAAAGCGTGCATTCCAAACAGGTTGATACGAGGTGTTGTGAGTGATTTTCATGGATACTATTAGCTGATATTTTAGTTTTTTCACAGCCTTTATATACAACATAATTTTGCCATGCTTCTAAGATCTGGTGCGCTGAATCATTCATTATAATTTGGAGTTATGTTTGATCTACTATGCAGGAGTTATGTATATGCTGTGAGCTGATTATGGTGGAGCCACAAGTTGAGTAATAAACAAAGCTGGCGTTCTTACTTTTTAAAGTCACATTATGAGTTTAGGAGCCATTGGTATCTATAGCATTTCAATAACCAAGGATAGCAAGCGTTCACTAACCCCCGTATGCTGTATGTAACATGTGGTTATCCTCGAGGGTGAGTAATCGGCAAAGCGATTAGGAGTCGGATTTTTGCTGTATTTCAGTGAACGGCAGTGAACATTAATGTGAAATAAATCCAAATTAATTCAATTGCTTATAGTGGTTGCTTTGTTTTTTGTTGTTCACTGTAATTCATGGAAATATCGGTCATTTGCTACAAATATGCTACAAATACAGAATGGCCTCAGCAGGGAAGCAAATGATTATGGCAATCAAGAAGAAGATCTCCGCCTCGGCCATCAAGCAATTTACCATTGAAGATAAGCGCCTTAACGATACCGAAATCCCCCGGCTTCCATGCTCGGATTTTCAACACGGGTCGCATCGTTTATTACCTTTATTATCGATTAGATGGCAAACAGGTAAATTGCAAGATTGGCTCAGCCAGTGATTTGACGCCTGCGCAGGCCCGAGATCTTGCCAGAGAGAAAATGGGGGAGGTTGCCAAGGGCAATGATGTCCATGCTGTAAAGAAGCAGACAAGAGAAGATACCCTACGCCGTAAGCACCTCAATTTGTCCATATTCCTTCAAGAACGCTACCTGCCATATTTACATACCCCGCAATCCCCAAAACGGCTAACCGAATAGTAAATCATCTTCGGTCACGGTTTGATTTTCTTCTTGAGCGAGATCTTGACCAAATAACCCCGTGGGGATGTTGAAAAGTGGCGTAGCAAACAGCGTAAGCTGGGCAAAGCACCTGCAACTATTAATTATACCGTTAATACATTAAAAGGGGCGTTATCGAGAGCGGTTGAATGGGGGGGCTGATTGACCGCATGATCTTAGCAAGGTAAAGGCGATTAAGTGTGATAACACTCGGGTGCGCTACCTAACTGAGCAGGAGGAGAAGAGATTGCGCCACGCATTGAAAGAGCGTGATCAGAAAATGCGTCTAGCTCGCAAATCAGCGAACGTCCATCGCCAACAACGGAACCAAGAATTATATCCCTGCTTGGATAAGGTCGCATTTGCCGATTATTTGGAGCCTTTGGTACTACTTGCGATTAATACGGGTTTACGAAGGGGGGGAGAGTTGTTACAGTTGGCTTGGGCTGACATTTCATTCTCAGGGAGATACTTAACGGTTCGCGCTAGTAATGCAAAGTCGAAGCAAGGTCGGATTGTCCCTTTAAATGACCAAGCTTTTTCAGCGCTTCAAGCCTGGCGAGAACAAAACTCCGATTCCCTTTATATCTACGAAGGGCCTGCCGACCAACCACTTACCGATGTGAAGAACCCTTGGGCTTTATTGCTTGAGGCTGCGTCTATTACAGATTTCCGTTTTCATGACTTGCGGCATCATTTTGCGAGCAAGCTGGTTATGGCTGGAGTGGATCTCAACACGGTTCGCGAGCTGCTGGGCCATGCCGATTTAAATATGACATTGCGGTATGCGCATTTGGCACCGGAACATAAGGCGGCTGCGGTGGGGTTAATAGGATGAAGGGCCTCTGTTTTACATTGAATGAACAAAGATCGGCTAACACATTTTTGCCTCAAAGTTTGTTAGGACCTGCGTGCGGTGCGTTGAAAGTCTTGAGATTAGTGCCCTAGCATTCTTAACACCTAACTTAGACAAGAGTAACTGGCCTCTAGCAAATGCTTAACGATCTTAAGGAGTCAACCCTTGTTAGTTTTTGAGCAAGCTAAGCAAGCGATCTCAATTGATTAATGACTTGTGAGACCGCTCGCTAAATTTATCTATTGGTTTTCAATTTTGATTAAACTGCCGTTAGAGATTGCTGACTCTAAAATTTGTGATATACCTCTTCTTTCATTTGAGCTTGATATTGAAAGTTTAGATTTAGCTCTGCTAGAACCTAGGTAAACTTGTGATATAAACCTTCTATATACGCCATTGTGTGTAATTTCTTCCGGGAGTTCGTTCTTATCAATGTGTATCAAATAAACATTATCAAATTGTAAGCCTGCAACATACTCAGGCATGCTAAAAATAGCTTTACCTTTTAGCTTGCTTATTTTTGCTAAGTCTTCTCTATTTGTTATGGCTTCGTAGTACCTTCTGATTCGGCCTACGCCCAAGTATTTACTAAATAACTCTTGATTGACACATAAAACAGCAACAGTTTTTCTAACATCTCTTCGCGCTAATCTTGAGGCTTCGCTAAAGACGTTATCAATGAGGTCGATATCCCGCTCAAACAGTCTTATTTCTGGAATGTCACCATTTTTGTTATCTGTAGATAGCTTCAATCTGTTCCACTCGGATGCTAAATCTAACGCAGGGAATGAACCGTCTATGTCCTCAAGTAACTGCGCTATTTCAGGTGTATACCTAAACACTTTGGTCAACTCAACCAACTGAGATGATCCTACGCCAGTAGACTTAAATATGTTCGCGGCTGACTCATTCCTGACAGAGTTAAGAAAGATGTCATTTGTAGATTGTTTTATATCATACGCCATGAATATTGGATAACGTCCCTTTGCTGTTTGGCTTCTACATAGCTCATTAAAAACCATCCTTTCAGGTTTAGTGAAGTAATGTAGCTCATCCACAAACACAGCATCATATCCTTCAGTTTCACACATTCGGTTCCAAAAGTGTGATCTCAAGTGATTGCTTAGATCCGCTATCATCTGATCCATACTCAGAGCATTGAGGTCTTTTAATTTTTCTCTATATATATTGTGTAGTTCAAGCAACACCTCTCTGTCACTCGTATTATCCAAATGCATTTGCCAGTTTTCTCTAGGTCCATTAATATATTGTTTGGAGTTCTCTGAGCCTAAAAAAATATTTTCTGCATCTAGTATACAAGCAAATTCATTCAATGCTTCAACAGTAAAGAAGTGTCGCCTTTTCTTATCGAGTAAATATTCTGAGAAACTATTGGAGCATTTGCTTAATTTTGATGTTACGAAACGTAGATTTTTAGTTACGTCATCTAGTGCATTACTAAGAATTTCGTATTGTAATTCTCTTCCCCTCTTTTCCATCTGTGGCAATTGGATATAAATTATTAAGATTATAATTTAGAATATCTTGAGCCAAATCGTATAGCGATGCTATTCTAACCTCTACATATTTGAAATTATGGAATAATGCTTTTTCATCCATTGATGTTATCATTTTCATAACCAATTCACATGTCGAATGGCTATGAGTCATGAATAGTAGTCTCTTTCGTTCTTTTTTTTCTTCAAAATGATATGCATCTTTAAGCAACTTTACAGCTAAAGCCAGTGTCTTACCTGTTCCTGCTGCCCCCCCCTTAGCCGTACAGGGTCTTGGTAATCTTTATCAACAAATTCTCTTTGTTCACTAGTGAGTTTATTGTTGTACCATTGCTCCAAGGAGTAGTTGAAGTGTCTAAATTCATCTGATGGTTCGGTTAGCTCAATACCAAAGTTGCTTACATTTTCTTCCTTTTTTTGGGTGTTATCATAGGAGCATTTTTCCAATGCTGATTCAAATTCGCTTACAGCATCAATAAATATTTCTTCCTCATTGCTGGTGATATCTGGGGGGATGGGAGTTTTTCTGAGACTCTATACAAATATATATGATTGGTATCAATTGGAGATGAATCAAAATACAGCCTTAATGAGTCGTTTGAATTACGGTTTGTAGCGTAGATTGAGATTACATTTCTTTGTATGTATTTTCCCCCCCAGCTACGACCTGGTGATATAGTTTTTCTAAATTGGCTTAGAGCAACAACTAGACTTCTCTCGAAAGCCGTTACAAGGTCTTTGCCTGTTACACCATTCAAGAAACCATTTGACTCAGTTTCAATTACTAAAAGCCGACTACTCATGGTAGCACTACTTGAAATAAGGTAGGTTATTTTATTCTGCTCTACAGAACATATTTTACTCCTGTATTTCTCTGGTATTTTAAAACTCTTAAACCAAGACTCTTCTAGTATTGCGCTGGACAATATATTGACAGCTTCTTCATCTAAAACTATAGCTCTAGTCATTTTTATTGCTCTCTAACTGCTCTAAGAATAATGCAGTGGATTCATTTATATCTTCTTCGAAGTTACTAGGCATTCCTATTCTGGAAAATAAAGAAGCAAAATTCTGTGAAATACTGTACCTTAGATAATCACTACACCGACCAATTCTAACTAAATTAGTCGAGCTGCTATATTTTGATTGTCTAGCATCTACTTCGTTGGTGAATACATATGATTTATGCATAGGCCTTATCATTCTTAGCTTAATTATTCCTGAACTGTCATACATGGAGTCAATAATTGGTAACTGGTAGTATTCACTCTTTGAGTTACTTATTGACGACTTTAGTTCTCCAAAAATCGATTTGCTTTTGGTATTTTTTAACTCTTTTATTTTTAAGTAATTAGAAATACTACAACCATCTTTAAATTCTCTTTCTAGCTCTAGATATTGTTTTATTTTTCTATCCTGTTTATCTAAAGATAGTGATACTATAACATCTTCTATACTACTTTCCTTAATCCATTGAATCATTTGTTGCTCTTCCATTTGGTTGCAACTGTATGCTTCATATATCTTTTGTTTTTTGATATATACACATAATTCTCTTGAAATTTCCTTAATCAATCTGTCTATAAACTCTGGAATCCAAATTGACTCTAGATAGTTGGTAGTAGAAATGATAGGTAAAAATGTTAAATAACTAACATTTTTACTAGCGTTTGCCATATCACAGTCTGCTGTTATGAGTAGTGCATATTCTTCATGAATTAAAAACGGAGACTCATTTCTGTGATTTACCCTAAATAAATCACCTTGAAGTAATCCCTCATATGATGTGGTATCTTTAGTAAAGTACTCCATGCAGATTAGTCCGGTACATTATCGTAGCTAAATACTAATTTTCCATATAAAAAGGTTTGTTCGTCAATAGAACTATGTGGGATTTTTAGATTTTTTATCTAAGAAATAGTCTCTAAGTGTGATTACGGTCACTGATTTCATTTTGGCTAAAACTAATTGATAATTATGATATTTTTATCTCTGGTTTTGACTGCCTTTTTAGTCTTTATATGATGTGAGCACCAGATTAACATTTTTGGGGGGGCTAGACTGACTTTAACATCACCTATTATGGTTGGGTTCTTGATGATGACACTACTTTTTATTCTCTAGGTAAATTAGGAATCTGATGCAT
>LLEM01000141.1_pt1 | contig 15784 bp, 19 predicted proteins | sample 595841 | NCBI WGS metagenome assembly LLEM01 (sample SAMN02919313, study PRJNA255460) | bioreactor metagenome | biome: chemostat; feature: culture 2012_10.2; material: sediment; isolation source: day64 10degC chemostat 2012 inoculated with Wadden Sea sediment taken from... | place: Germany: Bremen ...
AACAATCGTTGAATAATATTTGACGACACGGTACCAAAAAGGGCATCATTTGATGCCCTTTTTCTGCGTTTGAATTTTGATTAGTGTATTTTTTGATCAGAGATGCAGAATTAAAGATCATTGAGATGAAGTTTTATATATGTAATTAAAGCTTTAGTGCTTTCCTTCATTTATGGCCTCGCACTTGCGGGGGGTTATTTTCGTCTATATTGAGACTAGTTACAGGTTGGTTGTATGAAAGCGAATGCCGAAAACCAAAGCAGCTCTAGCAGTATGGATGGCCTAAAATGGGTCGCTATATTTGCTTTGCTAGCTGCCGCTGTGGTTGGTAATTACCTGTACAGTGATGTTTCTGTAGTGTTGCGTGCTGCTGCAGTTGTAGCCCTTGTGGCTGCGGCTGGTGGTATTGCCGCACTTACAGCAAAAGGTAAAACCGCGATTACGTTTGCCCGTGAATCGCGCATGGAAGTCCGCAAGGTAGTATGGCCTACTCGTCAGGAAGCTACGCAGACAACCTTTATCGTTTTAGCTGTCACTGTCATTATGGCGTTAGCTTGTGGGGGGGTATCGACGGCATCATGGTCCGTTTAGTCCGCCTAGTTACCGGTGTGTGAGGTAAGAGTTCATGAGCGAAGCTCCAAAAAAACGATGGTATGTAGTACAGGCCTTTTCAGGTTTTGAAGGTCGTGTAGCGCAATCACTACGTGAGCATATCAAAATGCATGGCATGGAAGACTGCTTTGATGAGGTCCTGGTACCGACAGAGGAAGTGGTTGAGATGCGTGCAGGACAGCGCCGTAAGAGTGAACGCAAGTTCTTCCCTGGCTATGTGCTTGTACAGATGGTGATGAACGATGAGACATGGCATCTGGTACGTAGTATCCCTCGTGTAATGGGGTTCATCGGCGGTACTTCGGACCGTCCAGCTCCTATCTCTGATAAAGAAGCGGATGCCATTCTTAACCGTCTTCAGCAAGCAAGTGAATCACCAGTTCACAAAACTGTGTTTGAGCCAGGTGAAGTTGTCCGTGTTACCGATGGTCCGTTTGCAGACTTTAACGGTGTGGTTGAACAAGTCGATTACGATAAGAGCCGTGTGAAGGTTTCTGTGTCGATCTTCGGCCGTGCAACACCTGTTGAACTTGAATTCGGTCAGGTTGAGAAAAGCTGATCAATAATTAATCAGCTTTTATTGTCAGGGGTGTGAAATTGGACTATAATTTCGCGCCCTTTCGTTAGACGGGGGAGTCTGTTTTTTACAAATAGACGTTCGAACCCAAATTTAGGTATATAGCAATGGCTAAAAAAAGTAGAAGCTTACATCAAGCTGCAAGTTGCAGCTGGTGCAGCAAACCCAAGTCCACCGGTTGGTCCAGCTCTTGGTCAGCACGGTGTGAACATCATGGAATTCTGTAAAGCGTTCAACGCTAAGACTGACTCAATCGAGAAAGGTCTACCGACTCCAGTTGTTATCACTGTATACAATGATCGTTCTTTCACGTTCATTACTAAGACTCCACCTGCAGCTGTTCTTCTGAAGAAAGCAGCAGGCGTTAAGTCTGGTTCTGGCCGTCCTAACACTGAGAAGGTTGGTACTATTACTGACGCTCAGGTTCAGGAAATCGCTGAAACTAAAGCGGCTGATATGACTGGTGCTGACATCGAAGCTATGAAGCGTTCGATTGCTGGTACTGCTCGTTCAATGGGCCTAGTGGTAGAGGGTTAAGACAATGGCAAAACTGACTAAGCGCATGCGCGTTATCCGTGACAAAGTTGATGTTACTAAAGAGTACGAAATCAACGAAGCTGTTGCTCTTCTTAAAGAACTAGCTACTGCTAAATTTACTGAAAGTGTTGACGTTGCTGTTAACCTTGGCATTGATGCACGTAAATCAGATCAAAACGTTCGTGGCGCAACTGTGCTACCACACGGAACTGGTCGTGATATCCGTGTTGCTGTGTTCACTCAAGGTGCTAACGCAGAAGCTGCTAAAGAAGCTGGTGCTGATCTAGTGGGTATGGAAGAACTTGCTGATCAAGTCAAGAAAGGCGTGATGGACTTTGACGTTGTTATCGCATCTCCAGATGCAATGCGCGTTGTAGGCCAGCTTGGTACTATTCTTGGTCCACGCGGTCTTATGCCAAACCCCTAAAGTTGGTACTGTAACTCCTAACGTTGCTCAAGCAGTTAAAAATGCGAAGGCTGGTCAGGTTCGTTACCGTAACGACAAGAACGGCATCATCCACACTACTATCGGTAAAGTGGATTTTGACGCAGCAAACCTTAAAGAGAACCTAGAAGCACTTCTAGTTGCTCTGAAGAAAGCGAAGCCTTCTTCTGCTAAAGGTACTTTCATTAAGAAAGTAAGCATCTCCACCACTATGGGGTGCAGGTGTTGCGCTAGACCAGAACACTCTGGAAACTAGCTTATAAAACTGATTTGCGGAATTGCCAGGTTAGTGTATAATTTGGCGTTCACAAATTCATGGCTGAGGCTAATTGCTTGTTAATTAGCCTTCGTCCAAGACCGTAGGCGTTCTTAGGAACTTAATATTACCTACGTAGACGGTGCCAGAACATGATTGATGTAAGTCATTCTTGGATCTGCGCCGTAAATACTCTCCTGTCATACTGACAGTGAGTGGTGTAATTTCTGGGGGGGTAACCCAGCTAAATCCAGGAGCTATTCCAATGGCATTAAATCTTCAAGACAAAAAAGCAATTGTTGCTGAAGTCAACGAAGCTGCCAATGGTGCCCTGTCTGCAGTTGTTGCTGACTCTCGTGGCGTTGCAGTTGGTGCGATGACTTCTCTACGTAAACAAGCTCGTGAAAACGGCGTTTACCTGAAAGTTGTTCGTAACACACTAGCACGCCGTGCAGTTGAAGGTACTGATTTTGAATGTCTTAAAGACATTTTTGTTGGTCCGTCACTGATCGGTTTCTCTAACGAGCACCCAGGTGCTGCAGCGCGTCTTTTCAAAGACTTCGCTAAAGAGAACAAAGATTTCGAGATCAAAGCAGCCGCATTCGAAGGCGCTGTTGCTGACGCAGAAATTCTTGCGACACTACCAACTTACGACGAAGCGATTGCACGCCTAATGATGTGCATGAAAGAAGCTTCAGCTGGCAAGCTGGTACGTACTATCGCAGCTGTACGCGATCAGAAAGAAGAAGCAGCGGCTTAATTGTCCTTGTTTTATCTGAACGCTATATTAAATTAATTGTTGATTTCAAAGAGAATTGTTATGTCTATCACTAACGAGCAAATCCTAGACGCAGTTGCAGAAATGTCTGTAATGCAAGTTGTTGAGCTTATCGAAGCTATGGAAGAAAAATTCGGTGTTACTGCTGCAGCTGCAGTTGTAGCAGGCGGCGCAGCAGCAGAAGCTGCTGAAGAGCAAACTGAGTTTGACGTAATCCTAACAACTGTTGGTTCACAGAAAGTACAGGTTATCAAAGCTGTACGTGGCGCAACTGGTCTAGGTCTTAAAGAAGCTAAAGGCCTAGTAGACGGCGCTCCAGCACCTCTTAAAGAAGGCGTTGACAAAGCTGAAGCTGAAGCTCTTAAAGCTCAGCTAGAAGAAGTTGGTGCTTCTGTTGAAATTAAGTAATTATTACTTAATTTCTTAGCCTGAAAAGGCTAATGGCTGGTGGCAAATTGCCACCGGCCTTTTTGCGCTGTAGGGTAGTGGTGTTTTTCACATTGTTTTGCAACCACTAACTGTGCAAAAAATAGCTCTGATCATAGAGCTGTTCCTACAATAAACAGTGTTATTAGTCACTGCTCCTCGTTTTGAGCAGTTTGGATCACTTATCAGCGATCTGAGGAACCTATGGTTTACTCTTATACCGAGAAAAAGCGTATCCGTAAGGATTTTGGTAAGCGTCCACAAGTGTTGGACATACCATACTTGCTGTCGATCCAGCTTGAGTCTTTTAAAAAGTTCATCGAGCAGGATCCGGAAGGGCACTACGGCCTAGAAGCTGCCTTTCGTTCTGTTTTTCCAATTCAGAGCTATAACGGCAATTCCGAGCTGCAATACGTTAGCTATCGTCTCGGTGAGCCGGTCTTCGATGTTAAAGAATGTCAGATTCGTGGCGTAACATACTCTGCACCATTGCGTGTGAAGCTACGTCTTGTCATGTATGACAAAGATGCGCCAGCTGGCACCGTAAAAGACATCAAAGAACAAGAAGTTTACATGGGCGAGATTCCGCTCATGACTGATAACGGTACATTCGTTATTAACGGTACCGAGAGGGTTATCGTATCCCAGCTGCACCGTAGCCCGGGTGTATTCTTCGACAGCGATAAGGGTAAAACCCCACTCCTCAGGTAAAGTGCTATATAATGCACGCGTAATCCCCATACCGTGGTTCATGGTTGGATTTCGAGTTTGATCCTAAGGATAACGTATTCGTACGTATTGACCGTCGTCGTAAGCTACCAGCTTCAATTATTCTACGTGCACTAGGTTACACAACCGAGCAAATTCTTGGCATGTTCTTCGATAAGGTAAACTTCGAAGTTCAAGGCAAGTCTCTGGTTATGGAACTTGTGCCTGACCGTCTGCGTGGCGAAACTGCAAGCTTCAACATCGAAGCAAACGGTAAGCTATACGTAGAGCAGGGTCGTCGTATTACAGCCCGTCATATTCGCCAGCTTGGCAAAGACGGTGTTGATCATATTGAAGTACCTGTTGAATACATCGTTGGTAAAATCGCATCACGTGATTACGTGAACGAGGAAACTGGCGAGCTAATTGCAGCTGCGAACCAAGAACTAAGCTAGAAACTCTGGCTCTGCTTTCTCAAGCGGGTCACAAGTCACTAGAAGTTCTGTTCACCAATGACCTGGATTACGGTCCGTACATGTCTGACACCATCCGTGTCGACAGCACGACTGACCGTCTGAGTGCGCTAGTTGAAATCTACCGTATGATGCGTCCTGGTGAGCCACCAACGCGTGAAGCAGCAGAGCAGCTTTTTGAAAGCTTGTTCTTCTCAGAAGATCGTTACGATCTATCTGCAGTTGGTCGTATGAAGTTCAACAGTTCTCTTCTTCGTGATGAGACAACTGGTTCAGGCATTCTTGATCACAGCGATATTATCGAAGTGATGAAGAAACTGATCGAAATCCGTAACGGCCGTGGTGAAGTTGATGATATCGACCACCTTGGTAACCGTCGTATTCGTTCAGTTGGTGAAATGGCTGAAAACCAGTTCCGTGTTGGTCTAGTTCGTGTTGAGCGTGCTGTTAAAGAGCGTCTAAGCCTAGGCGATCTTGATGCAATCATGCCTCAGGACCTAATCAATGCGAAACCAATTTCTGCGGCAGTAAAAGAGTTCTTTGGCTCTTCTCAGCTGTCTCAGTTTATGGACCAGAACAACCCGTTGTCAGAAGTTACTCACAAACGTCGTATTTCGGCGCTTGGTCCAGGTGGTCTGACTCGTGAACGTGCTGGCTTTGAGGTTCGAGATGTACACGCGACTCACTACGGTCGTCTATGTCCAATCGAAACGCCTGAAGGTCCAAACATCGGTCTAATCAACTCACTTTCAGCGTTCGCTCAGTGTAATCCTTACGGTTTCCTGGAAACGCCTTACCGTAAAGTGGTTGATGGTAAAGTTACCGAACAAATTGAATACCTGTCTGCAATCGAAGAAGGTCAGTATGTAATCGCTCAGGCGAACGCCGCGCTTAACGAAGACGGCTCTTTCGCTGACGAACTGATCACAGCTCGCCAGAAAGGTGACTCAGGTCTGCACCCACGTGACCATGTACAGTACATGGACGTTGCAACCAACCAGGTTGTATCGGTGGCGGCATCTCTGATCCCATTCCTAGAGCACGATGATGCTAACCGTGCCCTTATGGGTGCGAACATGCAGCGTCAGGCTGTTCCAACACTGCGTGCAGACAAGCCGCTAGTTGGTACAGGTATCGAACGTAACGTAGCGGTTGACTCCGGTGTAACAGCCGTAGCTAAGCGTGGCGGTCAGGTACAGTCAGTTGATGCATCTCGTATCGTTGTTAAAGTTAACGAAAGCGAGCTGGTACCAGGCGAAGCCGGTATCGATATCTACAACCTGACTAAGTACACCCGTTCTAACCAGAACACATGTATCAACCAGCGTCCTACTGTGATGCCGGGTGAACCTGTTGCTCGCGGTGATGTTCTTGCTGATGGTCCATCAACAGACCTTGGTGAGCTAGCGCTTGGTCAGAACATGCGTATCGCGTTCATGCCTTGGAACGGTTACAACTTCGAGGATTCCATCCTAGTTTCTGAGCGTGTTGTACAGGAAGATCGCCTGACAACTATCCACATCCAAGAGCTATCTTGTGTGGCGCGTGATACTAAGCTGGGTGCTGAAGAAATCACTGCGGATATCCCTAACGTGGGTGAAGCGGCGCTTTCTAAGCTGGACGAATCAGGTATCGTTTACATTGGTGCTGAAGTTAAGGGTGGCGACATCCTAGTTGGTAAAGTGACACCTAAGGGTGAAACTCAGCTAACACCGGAAGAGAAGCTACTACGTGCTATCTTCGGTGAAAAAGCATCAGATGTTAAAGACTCTTCACTACGTGTACCAAACTCAGTGTCTGGTACGATCATCGACGTTCAGGTATTTACCCGCGATGGCGTAGAAAAAGACAAGCGTGCGCTTGAAATTGAAGAGATGCAGCTGAAAGAAGCGAAGAAAGATATCACAGAAGAATTCCAGATCCTTGAGGGTGGTCTTCTTGCTCGTGTTCGTACGCTTCTACTTTCTGCCGGTTACAGCGAAGAAAAAATTGCTTCGATGGACCGCGAGAGACTGTTTGCACAGACACTTGATGACGAAGGTCAGCAAAACCAGCTGGAACAGCTTGCAGAACAGTATGATGAACTGAAAGCTGAGTTCGATAAGAAGTTTGAAACCAAGCGTCGTAAGATCACACAGGGTGATGACCTAGCGCCGGGCGTACTTAAGATTGTTAAAGTATACCTAGCCGTTAAGCGTCGTATTCAACCTGGTGATAAGATGGCGGGGTCGTCACGGTAACAAGGTGTAATCTCTAAGATCAACCCTGTTGAAGACATGCCGTACGATGAGAAAGGTCAGACAGTTGATATCGTACTAAACCCACTGGGTGTACCTTCTCGTATGAACATTGGTCAGATCCTGGAGACTCACTTGGGTCTTGCAGCGAAAGGCATCGGTGACAAACTAAACGAGATGCTGAAGCAGCAGCAGGAGTTACATAAGTTCCGTAACTTCCTACAGAAAGTTTACGATCTAGGTGATACTCGCCAGAATGTAGACATTGCTGAATTGTCTGATGATCAAGTTCGCACACTCGTTCAGAACTTACGTGCAGGTCTACCTATTGCAACACCGGTATTTGATGGTGCTCCTGAGTCATCTATCAAAGAACTGTTGAAGCTAGGTGATCTACCTGAGTCTGGCCAGTTGAAACTGTTTGACGGTCGCACCGGTGACATGTTTGAGCGTCCTGTAACTGTTGGTTACATGTACATGCTGAAACTAAACCACCTGGTTGATGACAAGATGCATGCCCGTTCTACCGGTTCTTACAGCCTTGTTACTCAGCAGCCGCTGGGTGGTAAAGCTCAGTTCGGTGGTCAGCGTTTCGGTGAGATGGAAGTATGGGCGCTAGAAGCATATGGCGCTGCTTACACTCTACAGGAAATGCTAACTGTTAAGTCGGATGACGTTAACGGCCGTACGAAGATGTATAAGAACATCGTCGATGGCGACCATCGTATGGAACCTGGTATGCCGGAATCTTTCAACGTATTGTTGAAAGAAATCCGCTCGTTGGGTATCAACATCGAGCTGGAAGACGAATAATCCTCGGTTTACACCAAGATTTAATCGTTACTCCGGTATAAATATGAAGGCGCCAGCAGACTGGCGCCTTTATGGGTCAACTCCTCACAGGAGCCAAATGTGAAAGACTTACTTAAGTTTCTGAAAGCACAACACAAGACTGAAGAATTTGATGCAATCAAAATCGGTCTTGCTTCACCTGACATGATCCGTTCATGGTCTTTTGGTGAAGTTAAAAAGCCAGAAACCATCAACTACCGTACTTTTAAGCCTGAGCGTGACGGTCTATTCTGTGCACGTATCTTTGGCCCGGTAAAAGACTACGAGTGTCTTTGTGGCAAGTACAAACGCCTGAAGCACCGTGGTGTTATCTGTGAAAAATGTGGTGTTGAAGTTACTCAGACCAAAGTACGTCGTGAGCGTATGGGTCACATCGAGCTAGCTTCACCTGTTGCCCACATCTGGTTCCTTAAGTCACTGCCATCTCGTATCGGTCTGTTAATGGACATGCCGCTGCGTGACATCGAGCGTGTACTTTACTTCGAATCTTATGTAGTAATCGAACCAGGTATGACCAACCTTGAGCGTAGCCAGCTGCTTTCTGAAGAGCAGTACCTGGATGCACTTGAAGAGTGGGGGCGACGAGTTCGACGCTAAGATGGGTGCAGAAGCGGTTAAAGCACTTTTAGGCAATATGGACCTAAATGCTGAAATCGAGCTAATGCGCGAAGAGCTAGAAGAAACTAACTCTGAAACCAAGCGTAAGAAACTAACCAAGCGTCTTAAGCTTGTAGAAGCATTCCTACAGTCAGGTAACAACCCAGAGTGGATGATCCTGTCTGTACTGCCAGTACTACCGCCGGATCTACGTCCGCTGGTACCGCTAGATGGTGGTCGTTTCGCAACGTCAGATCTGAATGACCTGTACCGTCGCGTAATCAACCGTAACAACCGTCTGAAGCGTCTGCTGGATCTTGCAGCTCCTGATATTATCGTACGTAACGAAAAACGTATGCTTCAGGAATCTGTTGATGCATTGCTTGATAACGGTCGCCGTGGCCGCGCTATCACGGGTTCTAACAAGCGTCCTCTGAAATCTTTGGCTGACATGATCAAAGGTAAGCAGGGTCGTTTCCGTCAGAACCTTCTTGGTAAGCGTGTTGACTACTCAGGTCGTTCTGTTATCACCGTAGGTCCATACCTACGCCTGCATCAGTGTGGTCTTCCTAAGAAGATGGCACTTGAGCTATTTAAGCCATTCATCTATGGCAAGCTAGAGACTCGTGGCCTAGCGACGACGATCAAAGCTGCCAAGAAGATGGTTGAGCGCGAAGAAGCTGTTGTTTGGGATATCCTAGACGAAGTGATCCGCGAACACCCGGTAATGCTTAACCGTGCACCAACATTGCACCGTCTAGGTATTCAGGCATTTGAACCAGTACTAATCGAAGGTAAAGCGATTCAGCTTCACCCACTAGTGTGTGCGGCATATAACGCCGACTTCGATGGTGACCAGATGGCGGTACACGTACCTCTAACTCTGGAAGCACAGCTAGAAGCTCGTGCGCTGATGATGTCTACCAACAACATCCTATCGCCAGCGTCTGGTGATCCAATCATCGTTCCTTCTCAGGATGTTGTATTGGGTCTTTACTACATGACGCGTGAGAAAATCAACGCGAAGGGTGAAGGCATGTACCTTGCTGGACCTGCCGAGGCAGAGAAAGCATACCGTACCAAGAACGCAGAGCTTCACGCTCGCGTTAAAGTACGCATCACAGAGCATCGCTATGACGAGCAAGGCAACCTAGTTGCTGATACTAAGCTTATTGATACGACTGTCGGCCGTGCAATGCTATGGACGATCGTACCAAAGGGTCTTTCTTATGACCTAGTGAATACTGAAGCACTAGGTAAGAAGCAGATTTCTAAGTTGCTGAACACCTGTTATCGTGAACTGGGCATGAAAGAGACTGTCGTCTTTGCTGACCAGATCATGTACACAGGTTTTGCTTACGCTGCACTGTCTGGTGTTTCTGTTGGTATCGACGATATGGTCGTACCTGCTGCGAAATACACTAAGATCGCAGAAGCGGAAGCCGAAGTTGCTGAGATTCAAGAGCAATTCCAGTCTGGTCTTGTAACTGCTGGCGAACGCTACAACAAAGTTATCGATATCTGGCAACAGCCAATGAGCAGGTTGCTAAAGCGATGATGGATAACCTGTCTGTCGAAACCGTAACTAACCGTGACGGCGAAGAAGAACAGCAGAAATCGTTCAACAGCGTATACATGATGGCCGACTCTGGTGCTCGTGGTTCTGCAGCGCAGATTCGTCAGCTTGCCGGTATGCGTGGTTTGATGGCTAAGCCGGATGGCTCAATCATCGAAACACCGATCACTGCGAACTTTAAAGAAGGTTTGAACGTACTACAGTACTTCATCTCTACTCACGGTGCTCGTAAGGGTCTTGCGGATACCGCACTTAAGACAGCGAACTCTGGTTACCTAACTCGTCGTCTAGTTGACGTAGCACAGGACGTAGTAATTACTGCGGATGATTGTGGTACTCATGCTGGTATTACCATGATGCCTCTAGTCGAAGGTGGTGATGTTAAAGAGCAACTAGGTGATCGTGTTCTTGGTCGTGTGGTTGCTGAAGACGTTATCAAGCCAGGTACTAACGACGTTCTTGCGCCGCGTAATACCCTTCTTGATGAGAAGTGGTGTGACATCCTGGAAGAGAATTCTGTTGACCAGGTGAAAGTACGTTCGGTTGTAACGTGTGAGAATGACTTCGGTTGTTGTAAGCTCTGTTATGGTCGTGATCTAGCGCGTGGTCACTTGATTAACACGGGTGAAGCAGTCGGTGTTGTTGCTGCTCAGTCAATCGGTGAGCCGGGTACACAGCTGACAATGCGTACGTTCCACATCGGTGGTGCGGCATCTGCAGCTGCTGCAGAAAACAGCATCCAGGTTAAGAACAACGGTTCGATGAAACTACACAATGCCAAGTTTGTTACTAACAGCGAAGGCAAGCTAGTTATCACTTCTCGTGCGTCAGAAATGAGCGTTATCGATGAGTTTGGTCGTACCAAAGAGAACTACAAACTGCCATATGGCTCACACCTAACTAAAGGTGATGCTGCGGAAGTTAAAGCTGGCGAAGTTATCGCTAACTGGGACCCGCACACAATGCCAATCATCACGGAAGTGGCAGGTCGTGCTCAGTTTGTTGACCTGATTGATGGCGTAACTATTTCTCGTCAGACTGATGAGCTAACGGGTCTGTCTATGATTACTGTACTTGACGCTGCAGAGCGTACCGGTGCAGGTAAAGACATGCGTCCGACAGTTAAGCTAGTTGATGAAAACGGTAACGATGTAATGATCGCCGGCACCGAGATGCCAGCACAGTACTTCTTGCCGGGTAAAGCAATCATCCAGCTTGAAGACGGTGCCATGGTTGGTATCGGTGATACGCTAGCACGTATCCCTCAGGCATCTGGCGGTACGAAAGATATCACCGGTGGTCTGCCACGAGTTGCTGACCTGTTCGAAGCACGTAAGCCGAAAGAGCCAGCAATTCTTGCTGAAATCACGGGTATGGTTTCGTTCGGTAAAGAGACAAAAGGCAAGCGTCGTCTGATCATCACACCTGCCGAAGGCAATGCATACGAAGAAATGGTTCCTAAGTGGCGCCAGCTAAACGTATTCGAAGGTGAGAAGGTCGAGAAGGGTGATGTAATCGCCGATGGTCCAGAGGCTCCGCACGATATTCTACGTCTACGTGGTGTACACGCAGTTGCAGAATACATCGTGAACGAAGTTCAGGAAGTTTACCGACTACAGGGCGTTAAGATTAATGATAAGCACATTGAGACTATCATTCGTCAGATGCTACGTAAGGTAACTATCAGCGTCGCTGGTGACTCTGAGTTCCTTCCGGGTGAGCAAGTTGAGTTCTCTCGTGTAACAATCGCGAACCGTAAGCTAGAAGCTGAAGGCAAGCTACCTGCTACATACGAGCGTGACCTACTGGGTATTACGAAAGCGTCTCTGGCAACAGAATCGTTTATCTCGGCAGCATCGTTCCAGGAAACGACTCGCGTACTAACAGAAGCTGCGGTTTCTGGTAAGCGTGACGAGCTACGTGGCCTGAAAGAGAACGTAATCGTTGGTCGTCTGATCCCTGCTGGTACCGGTTATGCGTATCATCAGAAACGTCAGCGTCAGCGTGATGCAGAACTAGAGCCTGTAGCACCTCAGGTTGATGCAGAGCAAGCGTCTCAAGATCTTGCAGCACTGCTAAATGCTGGCCTGAGCGACGAAAACTAATTAGGTTTCGTCTCTTGAGTTGAGCAAGAAAAAGGCACCCAATTGGGTGCCTTTTTGTTATTGGGGCTTTCAAAAAAATCCCCAGAGCGATATCGCTCTGGGGGATCGTAAGAGTTTCAGGGCAGAGGTAGCTTGTGTGTTTATTCGTGGCGCAGGTATTACGTGGCAGAATGTTGGAGTTTCTGCGGATCAGCGATAGGAACGGTGAATAACCCTAAGCCATGACACCTAAGTTCAGGGCCGTTAATTATCCGTATCCGTGTTCTCGCCTAAATTTTGGGTTTACGCCCCCGGCGGACACGCTAAGCTTTCACTGATCAGCTCGATTAAGTTATCTTCCAGAGCGAACCGAAGCTCAATCAGTTCACCGACCGAGGAAAGGTCACTATCTAAATCAGGGATATCACCACCGTCATCGATAGCACAATAACGATCGGTGAAATTCAGTAAAGGATCGGTAGTTTGGGTGATTTGTGAATAGAGTAACGAGATATCTTCGGTTGGCGAGTAACCTGTTGCATTCCAGCGTTCCATGACCATGTCATAGATTTTGAAATGGCCTTCGGAGATATAATCGACAAGTTGCTGGCTGAAAAGTTGAAGTTGTGAAGAGGTTGGAAGCTGGCGTGTATTGTTTTCAAACGGGGGGGGAGCCCCGCTAACTTGCAATAGTCGATCAGTAGCTGCTGACGGGACATCAGCCAGTGATCGATGACATCGCTGGTGCCGCCCCACTGTTTTTGTACTTGTTCGAATTTACTTAACATGACCATGCCCTCATGATCGATCAGTACCGACACAAGGGGTACTGATAACGATACCTGTGAAACTCTTAAAAAAGAGAACCTTGTATTACGGATTAATATTCCGTTACTAAGTTTAGATTGCCAGTAAAAACCGAACCCTGCAAGGATGGATGTGACATTGATGTTAAAAAAACAAGAATTAGCGTATTGGTGTGTAGTTAAAGATCGCAAATTATATATGAGCAATCATACACTTCCACTAATGACCCAGGAGCAGATAGGCTTAAATAGCGAACAGGCCCGCTATATTGGTGAGTATAATGAAAGGCCTGTTTATTGGTTGGAAGCTGCTGAAAATTATAAGGAAGAAGACTTCTATTCTCAAAGAGAATTACTGACTCTCGACAGCGAGCTGTTCAACCTGGCAGGGAAGGCCACTCAGCTTTCTCATATGCTCCATAGCCAGGCATTTTGTCCGGCCTGTGGTGAGCCGTGCAAGTTGGCATCGAATGACTTGGCGATGGTTTGCCAAGGCTGCCATACCCACCATTATCCGCGATTATCCCCCCTGTGTGATTGTTGCTGTCCGTAACCAGGACAAAATTCTCTTGGCCCAGCACCCTCGGCATAAAACCGGCATGTATACAGTGATTGCTGGATTTGTGGAGGCCGGAGAAACGCTGGAACAGTGTGTCGCCAGGGAAGTTGAGGAAGAAACTGGGGGTCAAGGTAGCGAACATTCGCTATTTCGGCAGTCAGCGTGGGGCATTTCCGTCTAACCTGATGATGGGCTTTCTGGCTGATTATACAAGCGGTGAGCTTAAGCCCGATTATGAAGAGCTAAGTGATGCTATCTGGGCGACAAGCGATCAATTGCCGGCATTGGCTCCGGAAGGAACGATTGCCAGAGCGTTGATTGATTACACCCTAACCTTGATGGCGAATCGATAGGATAAAAAAACCCTCCTAAATGGAGGGGGGGTAAGGTGCAGTTATTTGCTCTCTACGAGCAAAATCATTGTTATTATTGCTAGCGCGCAGATTTTGTATCATGGGAACCCTGTGAGTCGCAAACCTAGTGAACAGGTTGTTGCTATAAATATGATCGGCTTAACAATTGGACTCTTTTGTTGCTGTCATGGAGTGATACAATACGCCGCAGAATTAACCCATGGAGTCCAGAATGAGCGAATTAAAGAATGACCGCTACCTACGTGCGCTGTTGAAGCAACCGGTAGATTGCACACCTGTATGGATGATGCGTCAGGCAGGCCGCTATCTGCCAGAATACCGCGCTACACGTAGTGTTGCTGGTGACTTCATGTCGCTATGTAAAATGCTGAGCTGGCGAGTGAAGTGACTCTTCAGCCGCTACGCCGTTTTCCGCTGGATGCCGCAATTCTGTTCTCAGATATCCTGACTATCCCGGATGCGATGGGCCTGGGGCTGTATTTCGAAGCGGGTGAAGGACCTAAGTTTGAACGTCCGATCACTTGCAAGGCAGATGTCGATAAAATTGGTTTGCCGGATCCAGAAGGCGAGTTGCAGTACGTGATGAATGCCGTCCGCCAAATCCGCAAGGATCTTCAGGGCGAGGTGCCACTGATTGGCTTCTCTGGTAGCCCGTGGACGCTGGCAACTTATATGGTTGAAGGTGGCAGCTCGAAGGCGTTCACCAAGATAAAAAAATGATGTACGCAGAGCCGCAAACATTGCACCTGCTACTGGATAAACTAGCTGACAGCGTGATTGAGTATTTGAATGCCCAAATTAAAGCAGGTGCGCAATCTGTGATGGTATTCGATACCTGGGGTGGTGTTCTGACTCCGCGTGATTACAACGAGTTCTCGCTGCGCTACATGCACAAAATTGTTGATGGTCTGATCCGTGAAAACGACGATCGCCGTGTGCCTGTTACTCTGTTTACCAAAAATGGCGGTATGTGGCTGGAGCAAATTGCTGCCACGGGCTGTGATGCTGTGGGCCTGGACTGGACGATCAATATTGCTGATGCCAAGCGTCGTGTTGGTGACAAAGTAGCCCTTCAAGGAATATGGATCCTTCAATGCTATATGCTCAACCAGAGCGTATTCGTCAGGAAGTAGCGACGATTCTGGAAGGATACGGCGACGAAGGTACCGGCCACGTGTTTAACCTGGGCCACGGTATCCACTTGGATGTGCCGCCTGAAAACGCTGGCGTATTTGTGGAAGCAGTACACGAGCTGTCTAAGCCGTATCACAAATAAGAGCAAATACGAGACCCCTAGGTGACTAGTCGTTCCTAGGTTGAGTATGAAGAGCCCATGCAGTTTACTGCGTGGGCTTTTTGCTTTCTCGCTTCTCGAAACTAGTTTATTGAAATACCCAAATGCTGGTGGACGTAGTCGCGGATATACGGCACCACCTCAGCCTCAAACCACGGGTTTTTCTTCAGCCACAAAGTATTGCGAGGTGAAGGATGGGGCATGGGGGATGAATTCAGGTGCCCATTGACGCCATGCTTTCACTGTTTCGGTCAATGTCTTGGGTTTGTTTTGCAGGTAGCGTTGCTGGGCATATTGGCCGACCAATAACGTCATACCGACATTAGGCAGCAATGGCCAAACCTGCGGATGCCATTGCGGAGCACATTCCGCTTTTGGAGGGAGATCGCCGGATTTCCCTTTTCCCGGGTAACATAGCCCCCCCATCGGCATGATAGCGATTTGTGCAGGATCATAGAACGTATCGCAATCGAGTTCGAGCCATGTCCGCAGCCGATTGCCGCTCGGGTCGTTCCACGGGATCCCGGTTTCATGAACGCGCGTGCCGGTGCCTGGCCGACAATCATCAGTTTCGCGGTGCGGGCAGCCTGTAT
>LLEM01000142.1_pt1 | contig 15683 bp, 14 predicted proteins | sample 595841 | NCBI WGS metagenome assembly LLEM01 (sample SAMN02919313, study PRJNA255460) | bioreactor metagenome | biome: chemostat; feature: culture 2012_10.2; material: sediment; isolation source: day64 10degC chemostat 2012 inoculated with Wadden Sea sediment taken from... | place: Germany: Bremen ...
ATTTCAAGAACAAATATAAATGGTCAATGGCAGATCAGGATTGCCTTAACTACTTATCTCCAAATCAAATTCCCCCCCTTCCACGTTCACTGAATGCAATGCCTGAGTTATCTATCTGGTTCTTGGAGGATTATGTAGATCATCAAAAACTTACGCAATCGATAAGAGAATCTAAAGTATTACATTGGGGTCGGAAAAATGAAACCCTGGAGTTCGTCAATCCATGGAAGCCATACAGATCCCGATAGGCAAATGATGCCTATGGATTTGTATATGGCAACTTGCGAGGAACTCCGAGATCATCTTGAAAAAGGCTTTTATCGAACCGTAAAAATTAATGCAACAATGTGGAAATCAGCGCGAAATTTGTAAGCCAGCATCGACTCGTTATAGCAATCGACAATATTGATTGCTATAACCTTGCACAAAACAGCTATAAGCAGATATCTAATCGTACAAAGTCAATAGATTATAATTTGGATTATCGAAACAAGAAGAAGAGGGAAGAAGGAAGAGAAAAAACAGAAACAATAAAGCAGCTGAACGTATGTCCAACTGCTCTGTGTTAATTAGCAATAGAGGGAGATTTCAGAAAGAAGCTGGTTCGCCAGTTCCACATGACGATCTTCAGCAGGTGCATTTTCAATAAGCTGAGTCAGCAAATCAATCGCTTCATCCTCAAGCTCGTTATCTCTAAGATACAATGCTTTTGCGTATAAAACTGGCGCGAAATTAGCGTTATCATTCAATATACTCTCCCAAATTTGCAATGCCTCATCATCACGGTCCATTTGACGATACAACAGACTCATTTCAAAACGTTCAGGTATCGCGTCCGGTCTAAATTCCAAGTAAGTTTCAAATGCAACCATCGCACGTTCAAAAAGTCCGAGCACTGCATATATCCGCCCTAATGTTGAAAATGCGCCAACTGGAGCCGTTTCCTCAGAAACTAATCGTTTTAATATGCGCAGTGCAACAATATAGTCCTGTCTATCAAAATAAAGATTAGCTAGAGCCAGCAACTCATCTTTTTCGAAATCGTTATAGTTATCCATTTCTTCCTCGACACTTAAATCATTGTTTAATATTTAATTTTAACATTTATTATAAACAATAACTCACTCATAAGACATTACTATAATTTAAATTATTGTTTAATGTCACATGTGAACTCAGAGATAATTATATAGATAACCTTTTGAATATTTATAAATACAGCGGACTCAGAAAAGTGGGATTGAAATTATTTTTCACTTCATATTAATTGCAGTTGAGGAACATAAACACAGACCTTACGATTTGAGACCATCAAACAGATATCAAAAACAAGAAACTAATGATAGGTGAGGAATAATTACTAGACCAAAAGGTAAGATTTGTCGAGGACAACTGCTAAATAAAAGAGGTAGAATCAATGACTCTACCTCTTTTATTTAATATTAAATTTTAGACTAGCACCAATAATTAACTCAGATCTTCTGTGTTAAAGGAACTTCGCCATGCCCTTTAGATACATATTTCTCTAACCATTTTTGCCCACAATCTTTACATACATATTCAGTTTCCCACGTTTTAAAGTCTGTACGCACTTCATCAACAATGGATGCTAATTCAGGAATATCCTCAACTTTTTTACCATCGTAGCTACTTTCTAAATTCACACAATCACACATCGTCATTTATCCAAGTAAATTAAGTTAATATCGAATGCTCCAATATCATCTTTTGTACCATTACCTATCAACCATTCTCGAGCACCTCCAGCAGTCCTACCACCCTGTTCGAAGCCATAGCCTCGTGATTGGATTGGCCCAAACTGTGATGTATTCCCGAACTCGATAGGAGTCATTAGAGAATTATTATTGAAATCATTCAATTTGAACTGCACTAAAACATCACCTGATGTATTTGGAATAGTTGCTCCAAAATCTTGATACAAAGATAAGCGCTGCTGCGCTTGAGATCGAGTTGCAACTCCAGCCAAGTCATCTGCGGCAGTAATCCACACTTCACCACCGCCAATATAACCTTCACCTCGTTCAAATGCCTCTGCATATTTTCTAGGCATTACACGGTTGAATATACCATTTTCAGGCAATGGATTAGATAAACCAATTTCAGAAATAGGTGATAAAGAGCTAACATTGTTTGAAACCTTACCAAACGGCAATCGATCTACAATCCATTTAGTCGCATTATCCGGCAGAAGCTTCCCAATCGTTCGGTCAAGGGCATACTCAGCAGCAATTCCACCTACAACTTTCCCAGTCTGAAGACTCAAGAAACCATAGTCTGTCACTGCGTTAGTTATACCATCCCACATTTGGGCCGCACCATCTATAGCCCACTCAATCGGTAGAATTGGTACAGTTCCCAGACCAGGCTCTAACGGAATTGGGGTCTGAATATCCAAATATGTCACCCAAAAATACGCCTTCTTGGTAATTACCTAAAGCTGAGAAGCTTTCACCTGGATAATCATCAGGTAGCATTTCAGCACCATAACGAGTCATTTCTTGTTCTAGAGTCGTATAATCAGCCATCCCACCGTCAAATAAGGCGGCAACACCTTCATTAGATGCTTGACCGCCCTCAGGCCAAGCATAATAGCTAGTTTCTGCGCGATCTACTTTGATCTGCTCAGCTCTTGCTTGTTCAGCAGCCGCTCGATGTTTACCAGCCACCGAGTTCCCCAACGCATTTCCAAACGCGTCTACAGCGATATCTGTAAAATCACGCTTTCCACCAATATCCATCCACTCTCTAGCAACGTTCTCTGTATAACCGCCTGCGAATGATGAGGCCATATCACGTGATAATTGCTGACTGGTAGTCATCCCATCACCTAGTGCCACTTTGCCGGCATAGTGGCCAGCCATGGAACCAGCGACATTCGCCGCCAGCGCTTTCCAGCTAAAGTTACTATGACCTTCCAGAACGGCATTGGTCAGGTAATTGCCCCCCCCGGCCTGAATCGCTGAACGTGCAGCAATTTGTCCAACTTCACTCAGATTAGCCGCCCCCCGACCACTCTATTGGCAATATCACCGACTCCTGCAGCCAAGGCACCTCGAGCTCCTGCCTTGAAAACGGCCCCCCCATGTCGAAGCCATCCTGTACATCAAGCGCCATACCGACAATTTGACCGGCTGCATTCCCGGCAGCTGCAGCAACAGCACCTGCAGCCATTGAACCCCGCGACACCAGCTGCGGTCGAGCCTCCCAATGCTGTACTGACGCTACCAGCAATTGCTGCACCAGCCCCCCCACAGGTCACTACTGCCGCCACTACAATAACAACGATGGCGACAATCATCGTGGCACAGCGTGGTTACTCGGAGGCGGTACATGTATCGCCTCGGCATCTATCTTGCCAATTGCATCCGCGGCATTGTACGGCTTGAAGGTACTGTCATTGTTGTGAACATTATTGTTCACTGTCGGGATGGTCAGGCTCATCCCTTGCTTAAGCGCTGCTGTTGGCTCTATCGAGTTGGCATCGGCAATCAAATACCAGAGTGAAGAATCACCCCACAGCTTCTGGGCAATCCCTTTGAGGGTATCGCCGCTAGACACCGCGTACGTGCCCGGCGCAGATTGCTGCATTTTTGATGCGCTAACCATGTGGCTTTCAAAGTTAGTGTCAGAAAGAGTGCCCGATTCACCCAGCACTTTCCCATTGGCATAGTAAAAGTCCTGGATTTGTTTACCATCTCTACGGAAGAGTACCTGCCCGTCACGGTTGCTGATAAGCATCCGGTCATGGCCTTCTGAGCGGGTATTCGAACCACGGACATACATCAGCTCGCCAAAGCGGTCAAAATACGATGTGGTGTTGTTAGGCCTCCAATGTCGTCGCGTCGTCGTCATGTTAGACGTCAGTTGCTGAGCACTGGTACCAAAGAAATAGGACTTGGTATGAACTTCTGTGTAATCCCTGACATCAGCCCCCCCTCCCCCTCAGAATTTTGTTACTCTGCTGGTTAACATTGACCGTGTATTTGAGTACGTTTCCGGTACTGTCGTAGCTGTTGTAAACAACCTCGCTCGCCTTGCGCAACTGCGTATTATTATAAACTTGCTCTGTATAAGTACGAACAATAGGGCCGGAGTTTCCGTACCTACGCTGTACACGTGTCTCGTTACGGAAGATATCTCTCAGGTTGGAAGTCGTCTGCTTGTTTAGTCTAGAGCCGTTGCCCCCAGGAATAGTCCGTGCGCTTGATAGCCGAACCACGTCGCGCATGGCTATTTCCCTCACCATTCGAAATGGCGTATTTATATTCTCGGGTCAGACGACCATAGCTATCATAATCCCGAGATGTCTGCTTATACGTTGTGGCCGATGTTGATGCGGACGTCGAGTTATCCAGCTTGTAGGTTGTTTTAAGCTGCCCGGAGCTATGCAGATATGTATAACGTTCATGGTCATAACGCCCACCATCACGTCTGATTTCGCGAGTACGGCGGTTTAAGTGATCGTAGGTGAAGGATCGCGTTCCATCTTTATATCCACCTTGCTTAGTTGCATCCGCCAGAAGCACACGGTTGACTGAGTCGTAGGTGTAATAGTGATCTTTAGTCTCGTGAGCACGGATAGTCCCAGACTTGAGCACTTCGACATGCACTTGACGACGGTTACCGACTTCATCGTAATAGTACTGCAAACGTTGCAACCCAGACGTATTTGACTCAATTTTCGGGGGGGCTGAACTACCGTACTTCGACGTTGCAGCCTGAAGCACTTTAGGTGAGTAAGCCTGCTGGGGGGGAGAGGTTACTTCAACCAGTTGGCCTCGTTCATTATATTTATTGGTCGTCGTGCGCTTGAATTCATAGACGAACGTTTCGGCACCTGTTTTAGTTGTAGAACCACCATACTTATGATTCGGTTTATCTATGTAGGTGTAATTTCGAGTGAACTTCCGGTTTGAACTGTGAGTTTCACTGGCACGATTTCCCATTTTGTCGTAGTCATAGCGACTCACTTCCGTTCGATATATACCGGTCACACTTTTTGTATGGTGACCCCCCCTTTGCTGAGGCGACCATTCTGCCAGTTTTCTGGCTAACGCATCCCAGCCCGAGCTTCCCGTACGAGTGATTGACTTCAACGCGCCATTATTCCAATACGTATACGTATTGACGTTATCACCGTTCGTCTCTTTCTCTACTTGCTTGTGCGCATTTAACTTAACACTGGTAATACGCCCGCCTAAATCACGGCGCTTATTAACATTACCAAAGCTGTCGTACCACCACTGCTGATACTTTCCATCAGCCGTAACTTCTTTAGACTTACGGTTATAGCTGTCATATTCATAACGAGTGACGGTATGCTCCAAGGTCCGCTTGGCTATAACATTTCCATTCGCGTCATACATGGTATAGACAGTATTAGACCCCATTATCTGACGAGCCGGTTATGTCTTGAATACGGCGGCCTGCCTGATCATAAATATAAGTATGAGTAAGGCCAGAGTCATAACGACGGAAATACCCTGGAATAGTATGAGTAGTAGTATAAGTACTAGAAGTGCCATAAGAACCATAAGAACCCGACGCGCCATACCATGCATAAGGGTCTATTCGTTTTTTGGTTTCAGTGATCACTTTCGGTTGAGTTACCCTGATTTGACCTTCCCTAGTCACCAAGCCGCGTTTGTTATAGGTGGTGAAGATAAAGTTACCCATTGCATCCTGGGTATGGGTTTTATTGCCGAAGCTATCGTAGCGATAATGCGTTACCCCCACCGACGGCATTTTTCTCCCATGCCAGCAGACCTGCACTGTCATACATCCGCAAGGTGCTGTGGTTACGCCCCGTCCGTTTTACGAACCAGGTTGCCCAATTTATCGTAATCATACGTCTGGACTACTGCTTTATTATCGACTGCACCAGAGCTGGACATTACCTTGACGGATGGCAACTGCTCCCAGACAACCTGGTTGTTCAGGTTATAATGCTGCTTGGTGACACCACCAAGGGCATTGATGGTTTGTGTCACATTACCCCCCCAGCGGTCAACATTCCGATTGATGACGGGTTGCTGGCCGCTTTTATGCGCCGGTAATTTCTGCTGGGTCAGAAAACCAAAATTATTGTACGTATGATACGTTTTCCAGTCATCTGAACTGCCACCTCCCCCCCCGCGGCCAACTGATAGGTAACGCGTCCCTGTAGATCATATGACTGGGACAACACATCGCCATTTTCCTGGTGCTTGCGGGTGAGGTGACCGACTTTGTTGTAGGTGTAGGCGTAGACCATATTCCCGGCCTTGCCAGACTGGGAGACTTCCCCCCGAAGGCGTTGTAGCTAGACTGCTCTGCGCGGCCGTTGATGTCTGTTCGTATTTGATTGCCGCGTTTGTCATACTGGTAGGATTTCGTCAGCCAGTAGTCGTTATCAGTTCTGCCGCTCCAATGAGAGTATTTAGTATCTATCCGTACCTTTTCCGACAGGGTGTTGCCCTTGGCATCATATTTGTAATAGGTGGTAATGCCATCACCGTTTGTGACTGAAATACGGCGACCGCGGGCATCTAGTGCATAATTAGTATCAAAAGACCCTGTTTTACCCGAACTATCAATATCATGTTGCTGAGCAAGGTCTCCATGAATACTGTATACAAAATCAGTTTCATGGCGGCCGAATTTACTGCGGTAAAAACCACTGGGTCCATTTGCTACGCTATGGTTCACGCCTTGCGTTTTAATCAGGCGACCCAGCGCATCATAACGCTTGTCCACCCGGCCGCCGGCAGCATTGGTTTCATAAATCACATTACCAAGATCATCATAGCCAGTTTGGGTAGTCAGCTTGCTCGTCGCTCCGCTTCTATCTCCGCTGCTGTAGAACTTGTAACTACTCCCGTCCCAGCGGCTTTCTCGGGTCTTGCGGCCAAGCGCATCATATTCGTAGCTGGTATAACGATCAAAACCAATCCCCCCCCGTCTCCGGCTGATGGTTTTACTGGGGATGCCGTCAGTGAAGACGACCGTGTGACTAGACGCGCGTAATCACTTTTTTTGCTTAACTGCCCAAAGGCGTTATACGAAAATTCAGTTAGGTAGCCTTGCTCACGACCACCACTGAGCTTTTTCAGCACATCGAACTGGGCACTCTTCTGTCCGGCTTGGTTATAATAGGTGTACTTCTCAGCCCAATCATCATAATCAATACGAGTGCGCTCTTTGACGACGTCACCAAATTCGTTGTACGTAAACCGTGTTTCCTGTGCGACACTTTTGGCACCGAGCGACGAGTCATAGATCGACACCGTGTCACCCACGACCTTGCTTACCCGGCCCTGACGGTCAAAATAGCGTGTCAATGTCCTATCGTAGGTACCATTGCCGGTAATACGGCCGGCCGCCATCGACTCGCTGATCACGGTACCGACTTTGATGTCATTCATCCCAAACTTGTTGTGGTAACGGATCACCTTGACGTTTGAGCTTGTACTGCTACTGGCGCTATAGCGGTACTCCGTCACATAGCTGTCAGTATCAACCTCGTAGCGTACCCGCCCGGTTCTGTCATACACTTTGTAGCTGTTGTGCCAATCCGCCTCGTTGGTCGAGCCCATGTTATCTGTCTGGGCGACGGCCAGCCCAAGCGCATTGTAGGTAACCGTTTTGACCTGTCTAACCCGGCTAGAGCCAGACGCAAAATGAGTCTTGCCATCACTGCGACTGTGGTAGCCAGACAGCAAGATTTTGGTCTGGCGGTTTGCTGCGTCGAACTGGTACTCTGTGGTGCGGGCATCAGCCGTTCCATACCCCCTCTATCTGCTTGGTCAGGTTGCCATTATTGTCATAATAGAAACGGGTATCAGGACGAGTTGTAGCAGTTCGAGTGGTATTGTTGGTTAAGCGGTATTTAATTGCCGGAGCCTGCTCCCTGGTCAGGCGGTTGGCGCCATCATACTCGTAGTGCCAGGTATGGCCCCCCCGCTTATTGGTGAAACTGAGCTTGTTGCCGTTGGCATCGTAGGTATACGACTCTGATTTTCCGCGGGCATCGGTCACCTTGAGCAAACGTCCACCGGCATCATAGGTATTGGTGGTCACCCGGTTGCCGGACTTGGCATGGCTGGCCAACCAACTAGCAACGCCTGATTCACTGTTCCAGCTTCCGGTAAACTTGGTGCCGTACTGGACAAGCTTTGTCACCTGTCCGGAAGTGTTGTAGCGCTTCTCGGTGACAAAGCCCTGCTCGTCCATCGCAAATCGCTGACGTCCCACCTCATCAAAAAGGCTGCGAACCTGACGCTGGTTCACGTCGGCACGGCTGCCTGACGAGACTTGTGTCACATTGCCAAAGGCATCGTACTCGCGACGTATCAGCGAATCATCCGCGGTGCTGCCCGCATTGATGCCATAGTGAATGGTATCTTTCCGCTGCCCCCGCAAGGTATAGGTGTAATCGGTAATGTTCCGAAGGCCGCCGGTGGTCTGCCAGATGTCCGAACGGGTCAGTTCACTGAATTCATTGTAGGTATAGTCTGACTTCAGGTTCAGTCCGCTCTGCTCTCTGACTTTTTTCCCCCCCAGACGGTTGTACGTGATCGCGTGCGTGCGGCCATCTGCACCGCTGGCCTGTAGACGTCCTGTCAGCGTCGTGGTGATACTTCCCCCCCCCAGTCCCGAGGTACTGATGCGGTTATAGTACCGGCGGGTTTCTTTGACCTGACCCAAGTTGTCATAGGTTGTCTGGTTCACTTCGCCCAGCGCATTCACGGTATACGTCAGGCGGCCGGCAGCATCATAGAAAAAGAGTGTTTTGTTACCCTCCCCGTCAATCAACTGTGTTTTTCTGCCGGCGCTGTCATACAGCGTTGTGGTCGACTCTGCCCCTTTCTGAACTTTGGTTACCGCACCAAACCGGTTATAGGTCGTCACCGTACTCCGGCTGCCGGTACTGGTCGTTGTTAACTGCCCCCACCTTGTTATAGCTGAGCGTGGTGGTGATCCCCCCCGCCGGATCTACCGTGGTCTTTACCTGCCCGAGCGCATTGAAATCCTTGCGGGCGCCAGTGCGGTTGCTGCTGCCCCCCGGCATAACCCTGAAGATGGCTGATACTGGTGTTGGAGTTAATGGCCGCGGTAATGGCACTTTTGTAGCGATAAGTCCATGTCCGGTTATTGTGCTCGTCATAGACGTTTTCAACCAGTTCACCGGCAGCATTGACTGTTGCCCGCACCCGGCCAGCCCCGTCGTAGTACGTATAGCTATGACGATCCTCCTGATGCGCAGCCGGGCGAATTTTGGCAAGATCACCAGTGCCGCGATTCGCCGAGTTGGTCGCCGTTTTATACGCGATGGTTTCAACCAGGGCCCCGCGTGAATTGTACTTGTTCTCGGTCAGGTAACCGGCGGCATCAATGGTGCCAGTCTGCTTGCCCGTTTTGTCATAGATGAAATACTGGGTACGCCCGCCACGGGTGGTTTTGACCACATTACCGGCACTGTCGTAATAGGTATAGCTCACCACCTTGCCGGCGCTTTTGCCATTTTGCTCCGCATCCGTGGTGGACGTAACCTGCCCTGTCTTGTCATAGGTGTAGCTCGTCGTACGGTCAAGGGCGGCATTGACTGCAGGGCGGAGCTGCCCCACATGGGTCTTGGTGACGGTGGTGCCGTTGAACCAGCCATTGGTGTTGGCGTGGTTCCAATACACACGTTTGTATGCCACCTTCCCCGCGGTATTGTAAACCGTTTCGGAGACCAGCCCGTCATGGCTCACCACGGCATTCTGGCGGCCCGCCTCGTCATAGAAATAGTACGTACGCTGGCCGGTTGACGATTGTGTCATCGCCAGCTGGCCATTGGCATTATAGATACGCTTGGACAGGTGATGCGTACCGCCGTCTGCGGTATCGACGCTGACCAACCGGCCTGCCGCATCAAAGCTGGAGGTGGTTATTTTTCCTTCCGCGTTAGTCACCTTCACCGTATTGCCACTGTGAACCGTGCTGGTGCTGTAGCCGTTTGCATCGGTGACCCGCGTCACCCTGCCCTCGCCGTCATAGCTGTAGCTGGTCGAATAGCTGGCGCTGTTCTTGACCGCTATTTTCTGGCGCAGCAGACCATACTGGTCATAGACGAACTTGGTCCGTACTGTGGCGCCATCAAGAACGCCGACGCCGGCACTGTTGACATGGGCATAGTTGCGGGTTTCGGTGAGCTGGTCACGGCCATCGTAGAAATAGTCGGTTCGGCTGGTGAGGGCCTTGTTCTGCCCGTTGCGCCAACTGTCCATCTGGCTCAATGACAACTGGCTGGAAACAGGCAGAGCGGACACATTATATTTTCCGCCATCATAGTTGATGGTGGCATAAAGCGTGCCTTCAGCCTTGTAGTGGTTGGACGTTACCCGTCCCTCGGCATCAATGGTATAGCGCAGATGTTTTTCGCTGTCGTAGACAAAGTGGGTGGTGACAGGGTTGCTGGTCTTCTTCAGGTAGACCGTCTCGCTGAGCAGCAGCTTGCCGCTATAGCGCCATTCTGTTTTGTTCCCCTCCGCATCAACAGCACTGGTACGGTTCCCCGCACTGTCGTAGGTATACGTGGCGGTGTTGTAACCGGTCGTTGCATTGTGAACCCGGTTGAGGTGCCCTTTGCCGTCATAATAATACCGGGTATCAAGCTGGCGCGCGGAAGTATTCAGGCTGCTGGTGCTTGGCGTCAGTGTGCGTGTTAGGCGTTTGGAGCCATCAAAATAATACGTCCAGGTCCGGTTGAACCCGTCTTTCATCTGAGTATGGCCACTGCCATAGCTGTAGCTCAGCGTTTGCCCAGTGCCGTCAGTCACACTCGCAACCTTGCCGTCACTGTGATAGGCAAAGCTCACCTTGCTGCCGTCGCTTTGGCTGATTTCGCTGATACGCTGGCTATTGCCGGCATATTTATAGGTGGTGGTAAAACTGCCGCCACTGACGTTTGACTTGACCTGTGACAAACGGCCATGGCTATCGTAGGCATAATCGACCTCGGTCGACCAAGCCCCGTTGGCATAGGTCTTGAGACGAGACAGCTTGCCGCCTGACGCATTGTATTCAAACGCCATGCGCTCGCTGTTGCCAAAACGAATTTCTGTCAGCTTGGTGCCGCTGTAGTGATAAGTGCGGGTATTTCCGTCTGCGTCCGCCGACGAGACCAAGTACCCACTGGCGTTGTAGGTCTCTTTGGCCCCCCCTGTCTTCAGGTCGGTGTAAATGTAGTTGCTGCCTGATTTGCTGAACTGGCCGACCTCGTCGTCACCATTGCTGTTTTTGTATACCCCGCCACTGAGGCTATAGACAGCATTGCTGCCGTCGCCACGGCGCAAGGTGAGACTTGAGCTGGCTCGCGATATCAACTGGCGCTCGAAACCAAACCGCCAGCCGTTGGCATCCGAGTCGTTCCAGCTACCCTGGCTGTTGTAGGTTCGCTCGGCCATGATATCGAGGCCACGACCGACCAATATCTCGTCCGAGTCGGAGAGGATCAGGTTGCCGGTACTGGCATTGACATGGTGGCCAATCCCGCCCTGACGCAATGCCGCATTACCTGCACCAAAGTGACCTTTTAGTGATCTTAGTGATGAATCATACAAACCAAGGTCACTACCAAATACCAGCCCTGCCATATCTCGCCCCTGTTAAACCGTGCTCCGCAGCCATTCCTGTGATGCGAGCAGCAATAATTAGTTGATTTATAGGGTTATCAAACGAAATATTTTTTTGTTAAGCACATAACGAACTAAAGCCAAAGATTCTTGAAATAAGCACCTTTTAGGGGGCAATCTGTTGGAAGCGAGGGGAAATTCAAGCAGAATAAGAGAATACAACCAGCCAGTTGGCAGATACAGTTACAGGTGCACGCGCCTCAAACCTCGAAAGACAGTAAATACAGATTCAGAATGCCATGATTAGAACAGGCAAATAATCATACCCCCAGAGAAAGGAATAAGCACCTTAGATAATAAGAATTTGTATACCGATTACATGAATAGCCTGAAGATCAGTATCGAAAAACAGTCACTTACAATGACAGTGTTTATCATTCGGAACTAGGCATAATAGATATGAAAATAGAAGTGTATAACGCAGGAATGGATATTTCTTCGCAATGCCGTAACTAGCCTTCTCTTCCGTGAAAAGGCGGTTTTTATTCCAGCAAGATCGTCTTTTATTAACGTTTCTGAACACCATGGAATGCATAGCGGTTAAATTCATTACCGTCTTCAGTTACCGCTTTGTACTTAATAGATCTAGAACTATTTAAAGAAAGCGGAATAAATACACGACCACTGTCATCAGTCTGATATGTACTTCTAACTTGCGGCTGGTTCTCGATTGAAACAACAGCATTCGCAGATGGCTGACCATTATCTGTAACTTTTACCCAAGCACCATTTTGTGTATCAGAAACACTGATATCAGCAAACGACATTGAAGAGAATGCAATCATTACAGACGACAGTACGATATTTGATTTTTTCATCTTAATTTCCCCCCCATCATTATATTATTGTAGCTATCATTAACTTCCATATGCGAAGCGATAAAGTGCATAATGCATAGAAGAAATAATAACTTGTGACTAAGATTAACGTGCATTAGCTAAACGTAAGTTGAACGTATATATAATTAGGCATGTAATTAGCCTAGTTATCGTTCGATACCGTAATAGAATCTAAGCACCACTTCTCTTGCAGATTATAATACGGTATCTATCAATATCTGACCTTGATGCCTTTAACTCAGCCCCCCCAGCTTACTTAGTAGCTTCTTCCAAACTGGTGTCTGTTCTGGCTGGGTTATCTTTACCTGATCAATTTTTTCTTCATCAAAGGAAAGGCTTTCCAAATCCGCTTTTGCTCCCGCAATAGCTTTCTCAGCCATTTCAGGGCCCATCGCCAACGCTTCGCTATAAACCACTTCGACATCGGTAATGCCGATAAAACCAAGTACCGTCTTCAGGTATGGGATCATCACATCAGTCGGGCCATCTTTATGCATACCGCCACGAGTTGTAACGACTACCGCCTTTTTACCTGTGATCAGACCGACAGGACCGGTTTCGGTATAACTAAACGTGACGCCGGCTCGGGCAACCAGATCAATCCAATTTTTAAGCTGTGTCGGAATATGGAAGTTATACATAGGCGCTGCAATAACAATGGTATCGTGAGCTTTCAGCTCTTCAATAAGCTGATCAGATTGGGCCAGCGTTTCTTTCTGACGCTGTGACAAATCATCACCACCGCGCAAACCACCCGCAATTTCACCATCCAGTACAGGTAGCGGCTGTGCAGCTAAATCACGTTCCGTGACTGAAGAGACACTGCCCGCCATCGAGCTAACCAGATGATCAATTAAGCCATTCGATTGAGAATAATCACCAAGAATACTTGATTTAAGAACGAGAACTTTAGACATATTGCATTCCTTACTGGGTTCAATGCTTTTGCTGTTGAGGTAACTATAAAGATCGCGGAAAAATGAAGATAGCGTAAAAATTAGCTTTAGTTATTCGAATTTTTCGAACAATTGCAGTTGTGGCATTTCAAATTAAAAACAACAACTTAATAATAACCAATATAAAACGAGCAAGCCATATACCAGTTACAGTCAATTGAAACAACAACAGTAAATGAGAGGAATCAGCTATAACAGCGAGCGAACCATCACAACGGCTCGGCAAGCGTAGCTGGAGTTTAAAGTTAGCTTGTCTTTATGATTTATAATGAACACTGAAGCATATGCTCGATGTGTCTCTAATTAGCGAAAAGCCATAAGCCTAAAAACCTGAATTTTAAAGTCATTTCGGTATATCAATATCAGAAACTATTTTACGTCGCAGTATGTCCAAAGTGTTTGCAAGAATATCTCGTTTTTGACAATTCAACCTTGCACTGAAAGTTAACTAAAAGTAAAAAGTGATAAAAATCATAACTACAACATATTGCTGCTTATTTAAGCAGAAGATTATTAATGGTAAACAGCTTGCATATTATTGATATCCAAACCACTACATATTTCAATAATATTAATGAATACGAAATCAATACTAAACAAATAGCATATCTTTATACAGACTCCAATTGAGAGAGCCCGTTTGTCAATGAATAATATTACAGCTTCACATTTAGATAATGATATAAATGACCTTCACAAACATAGCCGTTTTCTGCGAAAAATAGCATGGTTCGTTGAGCTTATTGTAGTCTTTATCGGCCTTTGCATTTCTATATCACTGATTATCAACGGCGATAACCTGATCAGTACCTTCACCCTCTCAGCTCCATTTGTCATGATTTCACTGGTTGAGTTAACCAAGATCCCTTTTGTGATTGGGCTCTGGCACGCAAAGAAGTCATTCATTATGTACCTGATTATGATCAGTTTCTTGTGCCTAATAACTTTCGAGACACTGTTGAACGGCTTCGAAAGGGCATTTTCATCGATTAATAATCAGATTAATTTAAATGAAATTGAAATAAGCAAAATAGAAAACCAAATAAAAAACAATGAGGATAACATCCAAATAGCATTGCAGGATTATCAAGTAAAAACTCAAGAGATATCTTCGGAAAAGCAGACTGTTGATAAGAGCTACAAACAGCAACATGCTAACTTGGTTGCACAAAATGCCCGCTTATCAAAAAATGTGCCTGACCTTAGGAAAGCGCTATATTCCGCAAGACAACAGTTAACCAAACTGAAACTAGAGAAATCTGAATTACTCAAAGAGCTTTCTCAAAAGAAAGAAGAGAGATTCAAGTCCAGCCTGGAAAGATCTCAAGGTTCTGTTGATATGGTGCAGAAAGAACGCACCCGCTTGCTCGATCAGATAAACACTCTTACCATAGAAAAACAACAGGCACTCGATGATGCAAACTTCTTTACTTCTGACTCAGTCAAGAATGATTATGACGAAAAAATCCGCTATGTCGAAGAGCAACTAAGCAATATTAATAACAAGACAATCACAGGGAAGCAGCAAAAAGCTGACTTTGAGTCAGTCGAATTCCTTGATGATTATTACTCTGATTTATTGTCGCTCAAAGATGACATAATCAAGCAAAAACAAGGTGAAATAAATTCTCTTTCACGTAGCTATAATCAAGCAGTAAATGCTAGCAATAAAAACCTCGCATCAAAACAAGCACGGTTATTCAAAGAGAAAAAGACGGAGTTGCAAAACTTAGATAATGAGCTTGATGAGATCGACATAGCTTTTTCTAACGAAAAGCAGTATATCAATGAAATTAGACAAGCCAATAATAAACTTCGTTATGATATTCGAGTTATTGAAATAGAAACCAACACCCTTGCGCTATCAAATCAGGTGTATCGAATGGCTTCGTATGTCGATAATGTGAGCCATTATAAAGAGGTGAAAAAGGAAACCTTAACTCTTGTAGGACTATTTTGGTTTGGCACACTGGCTTTAATTGGATCTATCACAGGCATAGCTCTCACACTATCGGGACTACACTTGCACAGTCTTGCTTCTAAACGGGGATAAGAAAGAATCTCTCGAGTTAATCGAGGCGAAGATATAGAGCCACCTAAGAGTGACTTGAGTAAGCCGATAGTTAACTCATAATCCCCCAATCTTTTATTGATTGGGGGGGATTATGCTCTAGTTAGGAGGCACTCGCCTGCTGCACATTAACCGCCAT
>LLEM01000143.1_pt1 | contig 15680 bp, 23 predicted proteins | sample 595841 | NCBI WGS metagenome assembly LLEM01 (sample SAMN02919313, study PRJNA255460) | bioreactor metagenome | biome: chemostat; feature: culture 2012_10.2; material: sediment; isolation source: day64 10degC chemostat 2012 inoculated with Wadden Sea sediment taken from... | place: Germany: Bremen ...
CCCTAATCAGTTTAAGCCATTACTTGCCGAGCAGGTGAAGAAAGCCACAGGGCGAGATTTGGTGATCAGTGGTGATATCGGTTGGCGTTTCTTTCCGAGTATTGGCTTTACGCTAGGCCAGACAGAGTTTCGTAACCCGGAAGGGTTTGCCGAGCCAAATTTGATTCAGCTGGGCAGCGCTGAGCTTTCTGTATCTGTTGTGCCTCTGTTTTCTCGTCATCTTGAGATCGGACATATTAGCTTGCAGGATGGTCGGGTATTTATCCAGACTCGCAAAGATGGGGCGAATAATCTTGATGGCTTAGGTCAATCCAACAAGCAAACGCCACAAGCTGAAACTGACACGGCAGCCAGCCAGCCACCTTCAGCTCCGGAAACAGCCCCCCCGCAGCCTCAAGGTGGTGCTGAACCATGGACTATCAGCCTTGAAGCGTTGAGTTAGTCAATGCCAGTGCCGAAATCCGTGATGATCAAGCCGGGACTTTTACTGCAATCAGCGCGCTGAATTTTACCCCTGAGCCGGTTTGCGCCTGGCGAATGGACTCAGGCCGAGTTTGATGTGGCAGGCCAAAATGGCGAGCTGGCCTTTACCGCTAAAGGTGCTTCTGAGTTGTTTATCGTGCCGGAGATGAATAATGCCGAGCTGAAGAACCTGCAATTGTCTGCAACGGCAAAAGACAAACTGAACGATATCCAGTCGCTGACAGTAACCATGGATAAGTTCAAAGCGGGTGATTGGTCGGCAGTTACATTTGCTGCAGCAGGGGGAAGTGCCTGATCTTGCTTTTGATGCTAAGGGCGAAACACGCTTGAAGCTAAGTGAGGCCTTTGATTTTGTTCAGCTGCAGGAGTTGGCACTGGAGTCAGGCCTGAAAGGGGCCACATTGCCTCGCCCAGAAATGGTAGTTAAGCTAAATGCCGATGCTGACTATGACGTCAAGAAGGGCATGGCGACCTTGTCGCAGTTTAAGGCGGATATTGATGAGATCAGTGTAAACGGTAAAGCTTCGTTCAAGACGGCTGACATTCCGGTGATCCGCTTTGCAGTTAACAGCGATAACATTGATCTTGATGCTTTCTTAGGATTGGACAAGAAAGATCCGACAGCCGATAAAGAGGCCGAGGACATGGTGTCAACAACGGCGGGTGCAAGCCCTGAGGCTGAGCCTAATCAGGAAAAGAATAAAGAGCCGGATCTGTCAGCATTAAAGACTCTGGATGTTGCCGGTACCATCAAGCTTGGCAAATTCAAAGCGGCGAATGCCAAGTTGGCCAATGTGTTGGTGGATATGAAAGTGGCTAAAGGTGTCCTTAAGCTAAACCATTTCGATGCTAACCTTTATGAAGCAGCATTAAAATGCAAGCCATGTTGAATGCCAACGGTAAGCTGCCAACCTATAAAGTGACTAACAAGATCAGTGGAGTACAGATCCAACCGATGATGGTCGATGTTGCCGACAATGATGTGCTGGCTGGTAAAGGTGACATCATGGTAAATCTGGCCGGAACCGGGTTGGCTGAAAAGCGTATTCGCGAAAATGTTGCAGGTACTATTGATATCAATTTTGCAGACGGCGCGGTATACGGAGTAAATGTTCCCGAGATGATCCGTAAAGCTAGAGCAACGTTGAAAGGCAAGAAGGCCGAGTATGTAAAAGAAGAGAAGAAAACGGACTTCTCTGGAATGACAGCCACAATCAAGCTGGGTTCAGGCAAGGCATCAACTAATAACTTAGATCTTGACTCTCCGCTGCTACGGATTGCGGGTAAAGGTCAGACTAATCTTGTTAGTGAAGCAATTGATTTCAAGGTGAATACGTCTGTTGTTGCGACCAGCAAAGGCCAGGGTGGCAAACAAGTTGATGAAGTGGCCGATCTAACGGTGCCGATTGATGTGAAAGGGGGATTGGACGGAACCTAAGTTCTCGATGGATCTGGCTGGGCTGTTGAAGCAAAATAATGAGCTTGAGCAAAAAGCCCAGAAGGAAGTCGAGCGCGGGCTTGAAAAATTACTTGGCGACAAGGCCAAAGATGACGAAGTTAAAAAAGTAGCCGACAAACTGTTGAAGGGGCTATTTAACTAATAGCGTTTAAAACTGAAAGGCTTGCCATCTTGGCAAGCCTTTTTTCTTGGTGAAACGCATGGTCTAACGATATTAATGCGTCAGACAAGGCTCTTGTTCTTTTTGCTCGATTTTTGTGATTCCAGTGTGTTCTGGAAGGCTTTTAGCAGGTCAACAGCTGACAGCATTCCGACTAAATCACCTGTTTTATCCAGCACAGGCGCCGCCCCCTACATGATAGTCAAGAAGGGTTCCGACAGCCTTGGTCAGCGTGTCATAGGTACGAACGTGCACAATATCTCTGATCATGACATCACCAATATGCAGATCATCGGTTAGGTCGTATTCGTGGCCGATATCCGGTGATTCATCAACCCAGCCCGGCCGACGTAGTTCGCGGTCACTGACAATACCTATCAGTTCGCCTCCTTCATTTGTGACGGGTAAATGGCGGATAGCTTCATCGCGCATTAAAAAGAAAGCTTCGCGGAGACCTGCCTCAGGCTGGATAGTGATGACTTTTCGTGTCATGTATTCAGAAACTTTTGTTGGCATATACATCTTCCCTTTGTCAGAGTGAATTGATGTTGCCTGATTTAAGGTAGCGAATTCAGTATTGTTGAACTGCGACCAAGCCCATATTTTTACTTTTGTTTACTTTACCGGTGGTGAGCTTTTTGTTCTTTGGGGGCGTAATTTTGATAAGGTGTGCCGAATCAGCGAGGATGATGACCTGAAAAATATTATATAACCTGGTCGAAAAGGAGAAAAAGTTGGACTCAGTAACTCAGGCCGCTTTAGGTGCCGCTGTTGCGGGCTTGGTGGCAGGCAAGAAGTGTTCGCCAAAAGTATTATTGGCAGGGGCCGCCCTCGGTACCTTGCCTGATCTGGATGTGCTTCTGAGCTATGGTGATCCCGTATCGGATATGGTGAAACACCGGGCTTCAGCCATTCGATATTTGTTCTGTTACCATTTTCGTTTTTGCTGGCATGGTGCTGGCAAAAGTGGCGAGCCACAACTTTTAGCTTTAATCAGTTATGGCTCTTAGTGGCTGCTTGTCTCATTACACACCCGTTATTGGATTCTTTCACCTCATACGGTACACAGCTCTTGTGGCCTCTTTCGGTTAGTGTGGCGGTTTCCAGTATCTTTATTATCGACCCGCTTTATACAGTTCCCCCTGCTCGTCATGATTGCTGCTAGCCTGTTATGGCGAGAGAAAATGGCAAAACTGTGCGGTATCGGATTGGCAATATCCAGCCTGTATCTGCTTTGGTCGGTTGTCGCACTTAATATGGTTGAATCACGGGGTGCAAAGCCAGCTGGCCAATACGCCTTTGGCTGAGCAGCCTGTCTTCATTACCCCGACACCAGTCAATACCTTACTGTGGCGTGTGGTGGTGTTAGATGGTGATACCTATTGGGGAAGGCTTAACATCCTTGCTTGACGAAGATGCCACTATCAATTTCATTGCCAAGGAGCGAGGGCAGTGGACACTGGAAGAAAAACCGCAGCACTTGGTTATGCTAGAGAATTTTACGCATCATTTTGTTAAATACGAGCAGGTTGGGGATAGCCTGACTGCCACTGACTTGCGTCTGGGTATGGTTGATTATTTGCCATTTCAGTTTGTTTTCGCGACCCTCGATGGTGACGGCTCTTGGTCTTCAGCGCTTCCTATTCAGCTGGAGAGCCCCCCCAATGTACGGCCTAAGCATTTACCGGCATTGTGCTGCGCCTGTTGGGAAACCAGAATATTGATGCCAACCTGTGCCATGCCAAAGAGTGTTCTAAGCCAAGCAAGTCAGATGTTTAACCCTGAGCGCTAGCAATGGATTGCAATACTGACAGGCGACATATTATATGGCACAAAAAAATGTCCTACAGCATGTTGCATACAATTGAATAAACGGTGAATATATGCAGCAAAACATGTAGCACATATATCTTTACGGTATGCCATTTTCTAGGTGGTCTTCACACAACAGTGAGTCATTGGTCAATAGCCGTTTTTATTTGACTTTCATCAAAATCAAAGCTTAATACTGCTGGCAATCTACCCTAAAGTATTGGTGGTCTCATTGTGAGATCTGCGTTTTTCGATATAGGGAGATAACGAGTATGCTGTATTTGGAATTCTTATTCCTGCTTCTCGTGTTGTATGCTGGCAGTCGCTTTGGTGGTATCGGTTTAGGTGTTGTTTCTGGCCTAGGCCTGTTGGTTGAAGTATTCATTTTCAGGATGCCGCCGACATCACCGCCTATCACTGTGATGCTAATTATTCTTGCGGTTGTGACCTGTGCTTCGATTCTGGAAGCGGCAGGTGGTCTGAAGTACATGTTGCAAGTTGCCGAGCGAATTTTGCGCAGCAACCCCCCAAGCGTGTCACTATCCTTGGTCCGTTGGTGACGTACACCATGACATTTATGCTGGGTACCGGTCATGCGGTGTACTCAATTATGCCTATTATCGGTGACGTTGCGCTGAAAAATGGTATCCGACCAGAACGCCCCGATGGCTGCTTCTTCGGTCGCTTCCCAGTTGGCGATTACTGCCAGCCCAATCTCTGCCGCGGTTGTGTATTATCTGGCGCAGATTTCTGGTATCCAAGACAGCATTCATCTACTAACGATCTTGATGGTAACAGTGCCATCGACGTTAATTGGTACGCTGCTGCTATCATTGTACAGCCTTCGTCGTGGTGCAGACTTGGATGAAGATCCTGAGTACCAGCGCCGCCTGAGAGATCCGCTGTGGCGTGATAAGATCCTGCATACCACTTCGACCTCGCTTGACGAAAAGCTACCTGCGTCTGCTAAGCATGCGGTCTTGCTGTTCATCCTGGCACTGGTTTCTATTGTTGTTGTGGCGATGGTGCCTGAGATCCGTACGATTGGTGATGCCAAGCCGATTAAAATGTCTGTTATTATTCAGATGATGATGTTGGCATTCGGTGGCCTGATTTTGTTGGTTACCCGTACCAATGTTCAGAAAGTGCCTGAAGGCGTCGTGTTCAAGTCCGGCATGGTGGCAGCGATTGCTATCTTTGGTATTGCCTGGATGAGTGATACCTATTTCCAGTATGCGATGCCTTCCTTTAAGTCGGGGCATTACCGAAATGGTTCAGGGGCTATCCGTGGACCTTTGCGCTGGCACTATTCATTGTGTCCGTTGTTGTAAATAGTCAGGCAGCGACAGCGCGTATGATGCTGCCGGTTGGTTTGGCGATGGGATTAAACCCAGCACTGTTGATTGGTTTGATGCCTGCGACCTATGGTTACTTCTTCATTCCAAACTACCCGTCTGATATTGCTACCTGTAATTTCGACGTAACGGGTACGACTAAAATAGGTAAATGGTATTTCAACCATAGCTTTATGGCACCTGGCCTTATTGGTGTGGTGTCGGCGTGTACTATCGGTTACACCATTGCCCAAGTAATTGTATAAACATAGAAAAAGCATGTTTTCAATGCCAGCCAGTTTGACCTGGCTGGCATTTTTTTGTTGCTTAATACAGTGTTTGTATACCATTTTGACATGCTGATCCTGTTTTCTATTAAGTTAATAAAGAAAAAGTCATATAGTTCAGCGTATTATACTAAGCTTAGTCATGTAGGTTAGATGTTCTCTGTTGCACCACTGGGAAAGCTTATGGATAAAAAGGTCGATTACGAAAAATTAAGAGAAAAGATGCATGAAAGGGCACTGGAACGGGCTCTGACTTTTTACAGAAAGAAGCATCAGAAAAATGTGAGGCAGTGATCGTGTACAAATTGATCATAAAAAGGGAGCAGAGGCTCCCTTTAGTTTGCTCTGTTTTAGTATGCCATATTGTAAATTCAGTCCTCAGGCTGTTTTTCGTTGGATCGGTAACGCGTTCATACGGCCAGTAATGATGACCAATACGAATCATTAAGGTGGCCGCAGCCAGAATGAAGCTGCTAATGCCAGCCAGACGACGAATAACCCCGTCTAGTTCTTTCATGCCGAGCGTGATGTACCGGGCGATGGCCATAATCGCGATATAGATCGGGTAACGGACCGGGATTTTACCGTTGGTGACAAACTGCTGAACCATGGCAAGTACTTCCAGGTAAATAAACATCAGCAGGATATCGGTCAATGCTATTTCTTTATTCGTGTAGACATGAATAAATTCTGTTCCCATAGCGGCAATGGTAGCAAGGGTGATCGCGACCAGGAGAATTGCCTCGAGAATGTGAAATACTTTTAAAAATGGGCGGCTAAAGCCTTTAGGTAGACTTGAAGGCATCTAAACTCTCTTATGCGTCATTATTATGATAAATCCATTATATAGAGGTATTTTGCAGCACAAAGGGAATACGATGAAAGAATATATATTCGAATATCACAATGGGGTTAATGACAGGGGAGCTTTGGCTCTCTGTTTTTTATCTATTCGTTTGTTTTTAAACGAATAGATGGGGCGTTCATCATAAATAGAAAGAGAATGAGCAATATGCGTGCTGATTTATAACATGCATTTCAAATGTTGATTTTGATCAAGAACAAAAATGATAATTACTCTCACTACCTTGATTTACATTCTGAAACATATAGAATGCAAATCGTTCTCGTTTTAGATCCTGTCCAATAATAATTCGCAATTTACATTCGCTGTAAATGGATAGAATAAGAAGGAAAAGTAGTGAAGAAGTCAGTTCTTAGTGTTGCTGTTGCGGCTGCTGTGTTTACAACAGCTGCGAGTGCGACAGCCCAAGTGAAAGTCTTAGATAAAACACACCAACCAGCAGGAAGCTTTTTAGCCTATACCGAATTTGAGCTGTCGGGTGAACCGCTAGCTGAATCACTCGGCTTGGATTTGGATGTACTTGATCCAAATTTGGCCAATGATCCAACACCTTTTGATTTTGCTGCTGGTATTGAAAGCTACGAGTATTCTGAAGAAGCGATGTATGCACTTAACTACCAATCGACAATGGGTCCACACCTTGTCAATGGTCCGGTTAACCGTGCTCGTGGCGGCCAGTTGGCAGATCTAGGTAAGCGTGTTATTGAAATGGCCGCAGCTGTGGGCTTCCCGGCGAGCGAAATTCCGCAGAACATGTACCCAATTTCTATCCCTTATGTTTCAGGTAGCCCGGAGTTTGTACAAAAACCAGATATCACCACGGTAAATGGTGACGAAGTGGAAATTGTTACTGCAAAAGGCAACAGCAAAACCGTTCAGACTGTTGTTCCGGCCTACTTCCGCGATTACAAAACATTAGCTTGGGATGAAACGACATTTGATAAGTCGTTTAATCCGGCAGCGACAGGCGGCATTCTTCTGAAAGAAGTGATGTGGTCTCAAGATTTCCTTGGTGGTATGCACGTTACTGAGACTGACGAAGAAGTTGAAGCTGAGTCAGCGACAATGGATCTCGATGGCAAGCACAGCCTCGGCGTTTCTGCTGCCGATGGCTTTAACGGCATGATGCTGACTGAAATGTCTATTGATAAGCTGCAAATCATGCAACAGCAGCTTGGCTTTGACGGTAAGCGTCTGGGCGTTAAATTTGGCCCGGATTACAACCCTGCCAAAGGACCTATTTGGTTTGCGCATAAAGTTGCTGTGACTGAAGGTACTCGTAACGGTGTGAAATCTATCACCGGCCTGAAAGTGACAGACAGCGCGTCAACACTGCGTGATACTTGGTCAGCACTATGGCCTGTTGCGGAATTCTTCGCATACAGTGATCAGCGTACGGCGAATAGCGCTCAGAACCCAGCATTCCTGGCTGTGTTCGATGGTGCGCCATTTGCCGCAGCGCCAGCAGCCAATACCGATGCGAGCGAGAGCAATGATGTAGTCGCTGGTGATGCATTCTCACTGGCTAACAATATCTCTAACCTGCTGTTCAAAAACATTGCTGCTCTGCACTACAACAAAGAGCAGGGTACATTTGTTACCGAGTACAAAAATGGCAAGCAGGGCAGCAAGGTTGATACCTACGACGCGGCATATTCTCTTGTTGCACTGTCTATCTACCAGCGTGCGAAAGATGCTTTGCCAGTTGGTTACGCCTCGGCGGAATCTGGCGATGTCGATCTGAAGACGGCTGCTGGTAAAGAGGCATTGGCAATGATCAAAGGTCAGGCTGATTTCATTATCAACCAGCTAACGGGGCAAAGACGGTCTGGTGTTCGATGGCCTGACTCTGAATACCGTTAACAAGCTAACGAAAGAAAAATCACTGGATGCGCAGTTTGCAGCGATTCGTGGTCTGGTTGCGGCATACCTTGCAACTGATGATATGAAATACAAGCAGGCAGCACGTTCAATTTACCTTGCGGTAGAGAAAAACATGTTTGATGAGAATATCGACACATGGGCAACTGTACCGGGTAAAGCAACGATTCATACCCCCCCATATACTGAAGCGGCTATCTCAGGCGGTCTACGTGAAGCAATCCTTCACCTGAAAAATGAAGAAGGCGAAAACGAGCCTGCACTGGAGCTAACGGCGCTAACAGACCGTTATGTGAGCTGGTTCCGTGGCGTTATTAACGGCGGCATGCAGCTTGCTGAGTGGATGGGTGATTCTGGCGAAAACCAAATTAAAGGTAGTAGTTCTACTGATACCGACGAAGACGGTGTTCACCAGATCATTGCTGCGGGTGGCAAGTTCGGTACTGCAATGACTATGGCCAACAAGGCCAGTGTTAAGTAAAAGGTAAGCTTACTTGTTACTGATCAGGCAGCGATGTTAAGTCGCTGCCTTTGTCGTTTCGTTACTATTTAAATTATTGATATTTAGAATAATATTCGCGTAGAAAGTGTTCATTCATACATAGGTTGTAGTTATGTCAGTATCCCTGAGTTCGGACCAAAAGCCTGTTGCTGGTGGATTTAGCTTATGGTGGCAACGTTTGGCTTACCATCATAAATGGGCAGAGTCATTGCTGTACGTGATGTTTTTTAGCGGATTGCTGCTGTGGGATACCGTCGGTGTCGGCTGGCAGCTAGAACGCTGGACATTATTGGTACACATGGTAGTTGGTGCCACGTTATTTACTGTTATTGTCGGCGCATTTTGGGCCGCACACCGGCGTTTGATCACCTCTAGCAACAAGCCCTTTCTGCGCCAAACAGGGACTGCAATTGAATGGTTGTTGATTGCTTGCTGCCTCAGCGGGTTTTATCTGTTTTTTTATGGTAATCCGGGGAAACACGCTAGGTGCTTTCATTCAGGACGTGCACTTTTATTCATCATGGCTGCTGGCACCACTCGTGTTCCGTCATGCGATGAGATGGAGTGTTTTGAACCTGAACAAGTTTCGTCGTCGATAAGAGCCAGAAAGGCCATATTACATTGAATTTATTTACATTGGGGGATCCCATGTTAGCCAGTTTTTTAATTACCCTGCGCGAAGGGCTAGAAGCGTTTTTGTTAGTCGGTATCGCTTTGTCGTATCTCGCCAAACTAAATGCCCGCCACTACAACAAATATATTTACCTCGGCGTGTTTGTCGGTTTGTTGCTTTCTTTGGCCGTTGCGGTTGTCTTTCAGGTTGTCGTTGATCAGTTTAGCAACGAGCTTTACCGAAATTATTTGATGGCCGGGATCTTGATATTTGCTACCGTCGTTTTGACGTATATGGCTATTTGGATGCAGAAGCAGGCCAAGGATCAAGTTGCACAGGTGCAAAGAGAACTGACGGATATGGTCAGTACCGGCAATCTGCTCGGGGCTGGTTTTTCTTTCGACCCTTGCGGTGCTGCGTGAAGGTTTCGAAACGATTTTGTTTTTCTCTGCCTTGATGTATTCGAACTTTGGCGAGTTCAGTACGCAAGATGCACTGATCGGTGCGGTTTCTGGATTGGTCCTGTCAATAGCACTGGTTTGGATGATGCTGAAAAGTACCCGAAATGTGCCGCTACGGTCATTTTTCCGTTGGACAAGTCTATTTATTGTCATTATCGCGGCCGGTTTGCTGTCATCAGCCATAAACATGTTACAGGCCGCCCATGTACTGCCTATTGTTCATGCCCAGCTTTTTGATATCTCGCATATTCTTGATGACCGTGGGGTATTTGGCACCTTCCTGCGCGCATTGTTTGGCTATAACTCGTCACCGGGCTTGTTGCAGCTCGTGGTTTGGGGCGGCTATATGCTGACCTTTGTCTTTTTCTGGAACCGTGGATACAAACAGGCATGAGCATAACATCAGACAAACATATTGCAGTACTCGGGGCAGGACCAGCAGGCTTGATGGCTGCATGGGAGTTGGTCGAAGCCGGTTATCAGGTCACCATTCTTGATCGAGACGATCATGTCGGCGGGATGTGTGCGACTCAAACGTTCAGCGGCCAGCACGGTGAATACCGTTTTGATTTCGGTGGCCATCGTTTCATCACTAAAAACCCCAAATTGCTTGAATTTGTTGACGAGTTGATGGGAGACGAGCTGCTCTTTGCACAGCGCAAAAGCATTATTCGTTACCGTGGTCGAATTTATCAATATCCGTTGGCGATGGTCGACCTAATCAAGAACGCGCCTCTGCCCCCTATTGGTTGGAGGAGCAATTGATCTTGGCAAGCAGCTATTTAAGGCCAAACCGCAAGATCAGTCAGCAGTCAGCTTTGCCGAGTGGATTGAAAGCCGGTTCGGCACCACGTTATACAAGCACTTTTTTGAAGGCTACACCGCCAAGCTGTGGGGAATAGATCCGGCATTTTTGTCGGGGGGATTGGGCATCGCAGCGTATCAGCTTGATGGATCTAAAAGATGTGGCGCGCCGTTTATTGCCGGGACGCCGCTCGTCGGTTCGTACCTATGCCCGTCAGTATCGTTATCCTAAGTGGGGGTTTGGCCAGCTGTATACCCGTTTGGCTGAAGAGCTGGAAAAGAAAGGGGGGGTTCAAATCGTTCTTAACAGCGATGTCTGCGGATTGAAATTTGATGCCAATAATCGGATTGAAACGGTTGAGTATCGTCATCAGGGCGAAGTTAACACACTAGCCTGTGACGAGATTATATCGACACTGCCACTGCCGTTGATGTGTAAACTCACAGGGTTTGATAGCGGACTGGAATTTCGAGCATTGCGCTTTATAAATATGCCAATGGAAACAGAAAATATCTCCGATAACACATGGCAGTACCTTTCTGATCCCGAGTTATTAGGTACTCGATTGCAAGAGCCTAAACGCCGTTCATCGTATATGGCTCCCGAGGGGGCGTTCATCGGTGATGATTGAAATCCCGTGTAATAAGGGAGATGACGTTTGGTCGATGGATGGTGACAGCCTGCAGCAGCGTGTATTTAGCGATCTTGAGTCGCTAGGTGTCGATCCTAAGCTGGCAACGGGAGAGTACTTCACCTCCTATACCGAGCATGCCTATCCATTGATGGATATGACCTATCAGGCCAAGCGCGAAAAAGCGATCACCCATTTGTCGCAGTTCGACAATCTGATCATGACCGGTCGTCAGGGAACCTTCCGTTACATTTTTACCGATACAGCAATGGAAATGGGCATGATGGCCGCACAGTCCGTCATTGACGGCAAAGACCGTCGACGTGAAATATTCGATTTTCGTAACGAAAAAACCGTGATTGAAGTTCAGAGCGTGGCTTAGCGTTATTTGCTGCACATGGAGAGAGATATGAGACTAACAACGTTTACTTGTGTTTTGCGTACCTGCTTGGCCATTTTGCTGGGTTTGGTGGTCAGCACGTCAAGCCACGCGTATTCGTATGCGGCGGCAGGAAAGGAGCCTGTTATAGACGGGCGTGAAGTGATAATGCAAGCGTTAGCCAATAACGATTTTGCGGCTGCGAAAGTGGCTGTTGATGGCTTACACGAAGAGTTCACCTATCTGCTCAATGAGCACCAGGTCGATCTGCTAAGCCCGATGAATCAAGCTTTGGCTGATAAAGATGCGGCCAAGGTGGAGGCGGTGATGGATCACGCCGTGATTGAGGAGATCGTCCGGCGCCTTGACGGTGCCGAGAAGAACCTTGGCGATTACCAGGTAGCCAAAGTACTGGTGGTTAAAAGTAAGCTTTTTCTTGATTTAATCATGCCAAAGCTCGATGAAGGCAGCAGACAGCAGGCGACTGAAGCTATCCAGGGCGTTCTGAATGCTATCGGTAACCCGGGCGTATTTGGTGTAGGCCAGGCACCAGCTGATCCGGCGGTGTTCAAACAGCAACGCGAGTTGCTTACTGATGCAATCAATTCGTTGAAATAGCACCAGATGAGACGCCCCTTACCTAACCATGCCCAGGCTAATAATGCCGCCGTTTTAATGACGGCCAGTAAGCTATGCTACGTGATCATTATTGTGTCGGCTTGCTCGGGGATGGTGGTGGTGGATGGGGGGGCGTTTTCCTCTGGAGTTGACCAGTGATGATGCGCTTAACTTCTCTCGGGGGGGCGTTGAGCGCTTTTCGGTACTGGAGTTTCGACCGCACTTCCCGGGATACCCTGCCTTCATTGGTTTATCCCGGCTGGCTGCAATCTGGGTCGAAGCGGCTGTTGCGCCAATTTGGGTCTCGATGTTATCGGCAATGTTGATCCCGATCCTTGTTGCCAGGTTGGTGTACCTGCTGTCGAGTTCGTGGCCTGCGGCAACCTTGGGCTGTATCTTGGCGTTGATGCAGCCGTTGCTTGCCTCAATGGCACTGAGCGGGTTGTCGGATTCAGCTGCAATCATGTTGTTTCTGTTGGCGTTGATTGCAGCATTGCAGCAGAAACATAGCATGGTCGGGTTCTGGATTGGTCTTATGCTTGCCACTCGACCGTCTTACCTGCCACTGGCGTTGGGCATGGCGATGTTGCCATGTTGGGGGGGAATTACGTCGGATCGAAAATCCGGGCATACCTACAGGCAAGTATTGTCATTGCCGCGATTGGTTTACTGAGCTTGGGTTTTATCTGGTTTCACGATGCGCTGCCTATTTCGAGGAAGGGATCCGTTTTACCCAGGGACATTTTGCGATTTGGGGGCAATACGGTTGAAGGTGATAACGCCAGCTTATTGCAATGGGTAGAGGCTCTGGGGAAAGGGTTTGGCTGGCTTGGCTTGATCGTGGTGTTAGTTTCACTATTTAGCGCTGTAATTGGGCTTGCAGCTGCTCCTATGAGTAAGGGCTTGAATTTTAGGAATCAGGCTAGCAGAAGACAACAGTTGGCACTCACTGCCGTAATTGCTTGGCTGTACTGGGCTTGGATCACGTTCGGTCAGAACCCTGATAACCTGCGCCATTGGGCGCCGGTACTTTTTCTATTTTTGACCGTGCTGCCGGTGCAGTTAGCCGGGTTACAGAAAATATTCGAAGATAGCCGATTGGGAGTGGTTGCTGTTAGTGTGCTTGGTATCTGCCTGTGTTCTATTGCCTGATTTTAGGCTATCAGAATGTTCAGAGCGCTCCGTCGCAGGCACCGATTCAGCAGGCAATGTCCTGGATTAGGGCCAACCCTAAAGTGAAGGTTGTCGGCTCTAATTACAGCGTGAATTTGCTGCGTGCCCAACTCGGCAGCCATGCTATTTATGACATGTATTACCCCAGTAGCAAATTGGCTCTGGTCAATGCGCATAAGCGTACACAACAGAGTGCATGGCGGTTGTCGGGTACACGGCTAACTGATCAGCAATTGGTTACCGAGTTCAGCCCAAGATTTATTGGTGAAAGGCGTCTCTTTTTATATCAAATTAGTCAGTGATCCCGGTTGCTGGCCTGAAGTAGTGTGAGTGTAAAGGCGAATGATGTTAATAAGTAAATATAAGCCTGCAAAGCAACTTATTTGGCTGATGCTAGTATTGCTCAGTCAACCGGCATGGGCGATCGAGAAAAGTAGCTCAATGCTGTTTAATTTGGACAAGACACAGGTTATCAGTGCTAACTTTGATGCTGGTAGTGTGAGTATTCTTGCCAGAGACAATGGTGAACTAATTGCTGAGTCGACAATTGGTCGAGATATTCGCCGTATAGCGCTGACGGATGACGGCAAGCTGCTGTTGGCGACAGACTATCTGAATGACCAAGTTGTGCTGCTTGATGCAAAGACCCTACAAACCAAGCGTGTAACTGCTGTGCCTTCACGTCCTTTTGGTGTTGTCTATGACTCTCTGCACCAGCGATTTTTCGTTACCAGTTTTGAAAGTGATAAGCTGCTGGTTATCAATACAGAAGGTGAAATTACCCAGACTCTAGATACGGCATCGACACCACGTGGTCTGGCGCTGACCGATGACGGCCGTATGCTGGTGACCCACTCGCTATCTGGTCAGGTCTCTATCTACAACGTACGTGGCGAGCAGCTCAATTGATTAAAGTGATACAGCTAGCAGACAGTGAGTCAGATCCTGTCAAGACGAACCCGCAAGGTAAACCGCGTCTGCTGGACAATATTGCGATTTCTCCAGATGGGCGTCAGGCTTGGCTTCCCCATGTTTTATGGTCATTCGGACACGACTTCCAATTCCAATCAACGGTTTTTCCAACCGTGTCTTTGCTGGATCTAGAGCCGGGCAACGAGCAAGAAATTATTGACGAGCGAAAGCAGCTATTCAAGCAGATCAATATTATCGAAAGCGGCAACAAGATCCGCATAGTATCTAACCCGCATGATGCCGTGTTTACCGATGATGGTAAAAAAATCATTTTCACACTGGCGGGCTCTGAGGATCTGATGGTGTTCGACTTGTCGCGTCAGGGCAAGAAGAACAAAAAGCGCCATCGTCGTAAGAAATTCCAGGGTGGGGTGAAGGCAACTCAAATTTATCGTAATGTTCCGGGTGATAACCCGCGCGGTTTGCTTGTAATCGGACGTGAGCTGTATGTCCAGAATGCGATGTCGCTGGATATTGCCAAGTTCGATACCGGTGCGGTGGGGGGGCCGTTTGCCAAGGTCAAACTGACTCAGGGACATTTTGCCGATCTGGTTAAAGCCGATCCGTTACCGAAGCAATTGCGCCAGGGTAAAACATTGTTCAATAGTGCCAATATGGCCGATTCGCCTGACTTCCCAATGGCCGGCGACTTTTGGATGAGCTGTAATTCATGCCACCTTGACGGCTTTAATTTTACTAATCGCCAGCTGATGGAAGATGGTAAAAAGGATCGATTCAGCAATGCACTTACCGGCCATGTCGATGTCCGCAAAATGATTGCAGGTGATCCGGTTGGTGCCTATATCGATATTATCCAGAAAACTCAGGGCGGGATGGGCGGTGATCCACGAGAAGAAGCGCTACCGCCAGTCAATGTTGAAACCCCGCCACTTGAAGCGGCAAAAATGATGTCTGCCCTGAACGAGTACGTCCGCGCACCAGAGAACTTGCCGTATCTTTCAACCTGGTTACGACTTGATGACGATAAGCGCTATACCCACCCAGACGAGTGGATTAACTCTGCCGAGTGTTCTGATTGCCATACCACCATTTACGATCAGTGGGCCGATTCTAACCATGGCATGAACATGGATCACCCCTTACTATCGTTTCCATGAAGATTTCGCTGCGAAAACGGAAGGCGAGGAATTCCGGGTGCTTTGCCGTGGCTGCCATGCGCCGCAAATGGTGATCAATGGTGACAACGGGCCAATGACTGACTTTGGCGATATGTGGGAAAAAGGC
>LLEM01000144.1_pt1 | contig 15670 bp, 18 predicted proteins | sample 595841 | NCBI WGS metagenome assembly LLEM01 (sample SAMN02919313, study PRJNA255460) | bioreactor metagenome | biome: chemostat; feature: culture 2012_10.2; material: sediment; isolation source: day64 10degC chemostat 2012 inoculated with Wadden Sea sediment taken from... | place: Germany: Bremen ...
CCTTCGAACTGTGCCCGTTTTCCTGTGGACAGGGAATCGCCAAGAGGCCCTGTGTGTGTTCCTTATGCCAACCACCTTGTCGCGACTTTGTTACCTGAAACTATCTGGTCTTCCACCATTATCTGCAAGTCTGGAAATGCGGCTAAGAGGCCCTCAACCAACTCTTTAAATCCGGCAACTGAGAGATTTGGCTCAGCTGATCCCGCTATATGAATAACACAGTTTGGCGCGAAAACTTCATCTGCAACCGAAACATCGCCCCTATTCAAACCTTCAATCCATATACGTTCGTACTTGGTAACTGATAACGTCATTTTATCTCCAGCCTTTGGGTTGTTTTCTGTGCTATCGATACCGCACTTCACCACGTTTCATGCATTGTAAAGGTATAGACTAATGCCTGAAAAATTCACAGATTAACCCGCAATAAGTTCATTAACCCACCTGACAATCCGATCATAGTGAGTGCCTTTCCAATAAACTTTGTTGCACCCTCGCATTGCCAAAAAACGGAAAACAATCGTAACGAATTCTCAGGTACAACGCCTTTTAGCTGTGTTTTTTCTATAGGATGCAACACGCCATTACAACACGAGCAGCGTGTAAAAGGATTTAAATAGTTCTCTAGCTGCAAGCGGCGGATCACTTCTCTTAGCTGTGTTTCAACGTGATCACTTCGTACCCAGTAACCATGCGTGACGATACCATATTTAAAGATGCCTTTATCTCGGGTTAGAATGATTCGCTTTTCTCGCAAGGAGATATCAACGATTTCTCTATCTTCAAAATGGTTATTGTATAGTGTATCGAACCCAAGTAATCTCAGTTTAAGGGGCTAACTTGCCCAAATTAACATCAACTACAAATTTAGTTTCCCGCAAAGGTTTTGGACGAAGGCGGATCAAAGGCTGAATATCAAACAGTTCAAATGCTGGATAAACAGAAACCATTTCACTGCCCTTCATCTTGCAATCAAAAGTGACCGAAACACCATCAATCAAAATCAAATCGATTTCAGTATGCGGTACGCCAATGGCTTCAATCGTGTCTTTAATCGAAGGCCTCCCTATGTATGCATAGGGAAACAATACCTTACGTTTTACCTGTGGCAGAAAATCATTGAGCTCTTCGTAAAATCGGAAATGCGAAATTCGTGTCGTAGACGCGTGTTGGTCCGCCTTCATGACACAAGCTCATTGATACTGGTGGGAGTGGAATAGAAATTAGCCATAAAAAATAGAACTAGAAAAGTACATTCAAGACTATTAAATAGTAGGCCAATATAAGAACTAGAGCAAAAAAACAATAAAGCAACCAGCAAGTGAAGGAAGGCCTGCAATAAACATCATGAGTCCAAAATGATAATTTTCTCGGTACTGTTTATGCTTATCTGATTTAGTGTCATACCCTGATACCATGGATTGAGCTCGGCGCCCAGCTCTATCAAGGTCATATTTTCTACTCGCTTTTCCACCATCCCACGCCAAGCCGGCAATACCCCATAAATAATACAGATATAGAAAAGATAATCCGTTGGATGATTTACAGAAAATAAATCAAAAAAGTAGTTTAATAACCAAACAGTCAGTGCTGCAACTATATTGGCAATAACAACAAACTTCACCAGTCTTCGCATAGATAATCACGCTCTATTGGACAATCAAATATGCCTTTATCATTCACAATTATCATCAATTACACAACAACCATCTTCGATAAATACGAACAAGTGTGTACTTGGTATTTAACCATTCATATTACTCATTTCAAATCATGCTCTAGCTCTGACACTGTTTTTCCATTAAGGAAAATACAGTTGTCTCACAGGCAAATCGCAATTGAGGCCTTACCACACTACGATATCGCTACTTTAGATAGACCATAAGAAAATGAATATGAAGAAAATACTATTTTGCTGCTTCTCTCTGGTATTGATGTATCCATTAGGGATTGACCTCTATTTGGTGGGTTTACCTCAAATCGCAGCCAGTTTACAGGCCACTGAAGCCGATCTTCATGCCGCATTCTCTATTTACCTGGTTGGAATGGCATCGACGATGATTTTTGGCGGACTGCTCGCTGACAAGTGTGGCCGAAGACCAGTTGCTATTTTGAGTGCTATCATTTTCACCCTGGCCTCATGGTGGGCAATGCAGGCAACCGAACCTCTACAGTTCTTCATCGCACGCTTTGGTCAGGGCATAGGCTCCGGCTTTGCCTATGTGGTTGCTTTTGCCATTCTTCGTGACGTTCTCGATGATGACAAACGAGCCAAAGTACTATCGATGATAAATGGCATTACATGCATCATTCCTGTTCTCGCACCCGTTATCGGTCACCTCATTCTGCTTGTTTCGCCATGGCCGGTTCTGTTTTTGGTAATGGCTATTACTGCTGTCATGATTGGTCTAGCCTGCCTGTTCGCTCTAAAGGAAACACGTTCAGTCAATCATCAAGAATCTGGCTCCATCCCTTGGCATAAGTTCCTGTCTCGCTTTTTCCTGAGCCGGTTATTCATTCTTAGTTTCAGCGTGGCGGCCATTCTGACTTATGTAAATACCTCGCCTATGCTAATGATGGAGATCATGGGCTTCTCGACCGGACAATACTCAATGGCAATGGCGCTACTGGCAGCAGTAAGTATGACAACCGCATTTATAACACCAACGTTGCTTGTAATACTTGGCCAACAACGTGTGATGGTTGCTTCACAATTCTTGTTCCTGATCGCAGGTGTGCAGCTATCCTTTGCCGGAATAATCAGTAACCTTCCACTCTTTTTTACTGGTTTTGCCTTCATCTGTTCAGGTTTTTCTCTGGGATTCGGCACAGCCACCAGCCAAGCATTGAAACCCTTTGATACCCATGCGGGATTAGCCAGCTCAGTACTGGGGATCAGCCAAATCACCCTATCAGCTTTCTATATCTGGTTTATGGGCTGGTTAGGTGTAAGTGCCCTGAACATGCTTACTATTTTGCTATTTGTTACCTGCATAGGTAACCTCGCAGCACTACTCTTCCCTCGTTCAACGAAAGCAGCTTTGATCACCCCCAGAGGTCACTTCAGACCGCGCAGTTTAATTAAGACACTGCGATTAATTCAGGAATAATTATCAATGAGCAAACCTCTTCATCGGCTTGATCTAAACCTATTAATCACAATGCAGGTACTATTACAGGAACGCAGTGTTACTAAAACAGCGAAGAAGCTCAATGTGACTCCTTCAGCCATTAGTAAGGCGCTAGGTAAGCTACGTGACTGGTTTGGCGATCCACTTTTTATACGTGAACCACACGGACTACAACCCACCCCCCCGCTCTCCTTGAGTATGGAAGAAGAACTCTCAGAATGGTTCCAACTCGGTTCGCAGTTATCAGAAAAAAAAGGTACTGCAACACCACGCGGCGTGAACTTCCAGCTAATGATGGAAGCACCGCTGCATATGCTGGTATTGGGTAGTTTGCCTCAGCTAATCAACGGGCAATACCCTGACTCGACAATACGGATCCTTGATTGGGATTACGACTCTCTAGAAGCCATCATCAACGGTGAGGCAGATATTGGTTTCTGTGGCAGGGAGACGCACCACCGTTCACAGGAAACCTTAGCACTCCTACCTTACTACATTGACTACGAAGTGCTGTTTGAAGACCGGCCAATGGTATTTATTCGTGATGATCACCCCTGTCTTACAACAAGAATGGGATCTTGATGCTTTCCTTGCCTACTCACATATTAATATTATCTGGGAAGCAAGAGAGCGATGGGCACTAGATGAGGTATTGGCAGGGCTAGGAAAAGAACGAAAAATCGCGCTGTCGGTTTCAAACTTTGATCAATCTTTGTTTATGGCAGCACAGCTGGGGGCATGAGATGTTCACCACCGCGCCTGGATATTGCCAACACTTTGCTACCGAACGCTATCCCAATCTGGTGGCTCTTCCTATTCCGATTTCAGACCAGGCCTGTAAAGAACTCGCCATTCCATTTACGCTGATGTGGCACAAGCGTAACGCCTATAACCCAAAGATTGTCTGGCTACGTTCTGTGATCAAAGAATTGGTATCAAGGAATAGATAGCTAGAGGCAGCGCCAAAACGCTGCCTTTCATTGAAAATAGTTAGCTCTTATTCACCGTAAATATCAAAATTAAAATACTTCGATGCAATTTTTTCGTAAGTACCATTCTCTCGAATAGTTTTAATCGCTCGATTAAATTTATCAGCTAGCTTCTTATCTTTTAAACGAAGTGCCAATGCAGTCCCTTCGCCAATGTAGCTGTATCGGTAACGGCTTCCCCCGTAAACGCAAACCCTTCGCCATATTCTTTGTTAAGGAATGCCAGCGCCAATTGGTCAGAGTTGCCAAAAGCTGCATCTAATCGGCCACTTTGCAGATCTAAGTAGACTTCATCCTGACCGGTATAGCGACGAATTGTAGCAACGTCACCAAACTTATCGGTAACGTAACGATCATGAATTGTACCTAGCTGAACACCGATATATTTTCCTTTCAGACCAGCCTTGTCGATCGTTACTCCAGATGTTTTACCTGCTACAAAACGCGCCGGAGTTTGGTAATACTTATCAGTAAAAAGTACCCGCTTCTTACGCTCTTCGGTGATCCGCATCGATGCCATAATAACATCTGATTTGCGAGCCAGCAGCGATGGAATCAACCCGTCCCAACTTTGGGTTACCCACACGCAGTTAAGCTGCGCCTCAGCACACAATGCATCGGCTATTTCAATATCAAAGCCCTGTGGAGTACCGGTAGCATCTTTATAATTAAAAGGAGGATAAGTAAAGTCCGATGCCAGTCGTACTGGTTTCTGCTGCGCTGCCTGCACACTTCCGAAGGTGGCAGCAGCAAGTACAATTCCCAAGCATCCCAAGCTGATAATTTTCTTCATTACAAAATCCCTCTAATAATATTCTTTTAACGCATTTAAGGTTTCGAGCATACTGTTTTTTGAACCGATCGATATTCGGACACAATTCGCCAATGCAGGCTCATGCGCCTGATTACGTGTAACAATTCCCTTGCTAAGTAAATAGGTATAAATACAATCAGCGCCTGTGAACCGAATCAATACAAAGTTCGTAGCTGACATGTATACCTTCTCTACAATGGCAAGCTTTTGAACTTCTTCGATAAACCATTCACGAGTTGAGATAAGTTCATCAGACTGAGAACGCATTTGGGTGACACCGTCACTCTCCAGAGCACGAAGTGCTATTTCCGCGATTGGATCGGCAATTGGATAAGGTGCAATTAATCTTGAAATATATTCCATCACACTGCTATCAGCCAGCAAGAAACCGCAACGAATTGCGGCAAGGCCAAAGGCTTTTGACAATGTGCGGATCACCACCAAGTTGGGATATTGCTCAATCAAGCTGACCACACTGGTTTCAGGGGGGGCAAACTCAATGTAAGCCTCGTCAACAACAACCAAGGTTGATTCTTTGCTCGCTTCAAGCAAGGAAATGATATCTACTTGATTAATTACATTTCCGGTCGGGTTATTCGGAGAGCAGAGAAACAGGATTTTAGTTTCAGGCAACTGCTCAACTATCGCAGCCATGTCGAGTTGAAAGTCTTCTAACAGCGGTACTTTTACGGGCTCAACCGCTATTGAATCCGCGCAAAACTCATACATTGCGTAAGTAGGCGGACAGATCATGATCTTGTCGGCACCTGGTTGGCAGAATGTTCTGATCAGCAAATCAATGGCTTCGTCAGCACCGCGAACAGCCACAGCTTCACAGTTCAACTTCTTCCCCGTACCACGACAATACTCCAGATAAGTGCTGGCAACATCTTGTGGCAGAAAATCCGGATATCGATGGTATTCCCCCATCTTGTACACAATAGCGACAGCTTTTTTCCAGTTCATTGGCATTAAGCCATAGATGACCACTGCCGCCGATTCTGCGTGCTGATTGATAAGGCATGAGTTTTTGTACTGCCTTAGGTGCCAAGCGTGATGCTAAAGAATTCACTTACAACCTCCAACCATTGAATATTTTTCAGGACCAAAACCCCAAAAACGCATTTGTATGCAATTAAGCGGAATGAATTATCCATTAATTTCGTTAAATTGATTATATGCAGAGCCAGCTTGAAATCAGAATCGAAATCTCGGCATACTAGCTATGAGAAAATAGCATGGCTAGAGATATGAACAATCGCACACCGACAATGAAAGAACTACAGTCTTTTTTGGTAACGGCTCAGCAGCTAAACTTCACAGCTGCGGCCCAGGTATTGAATATCACTCAAGGCGCAGTCAGCCGCCAAATCATTAGCCTTGAAGAGCGATTGAAGGTACGGCTATTCAACAGACATGCACGTGGGCTGACCCTAACAAGCAAAGGCCTTGAGTTTCTTCCGCTAATTGAAAATGCGATGGGTCAGATCCATAGGGGCTGTTGATCAAGTCTCTAACGATAAGCGACAAATCAAACTAAAAGCCCCCAAGCTGTATCACTTCTTGGCTGCTACCCAAGCTCATGTCATTTCAGCAGGCATACCCTGAGGTTGATGTCGAACTGACTTCTGCTATCAAGCACAATGTGAATTTTGCTTCCGAATCCTTCGATGCTGCTATTTGTTATGGCAAACAGCCAAAACAAAACGATCTCAGCGCATTCCTTTTGTTTGATGAATTGCTGTCACCCATGTGCTCGCCAAAGCTGCTAAACAGCCAAACCAGCACACTAGGTGCGGATGAAATGGCAAACTATACGTGGCTCCATGCGACACCTCAAAAAAGTGACTGGAAATTATGGTTAGACCATTGCGACGAAACATCAGCGACCAGCGAGCAAGATCAACACTTTGCGACTCTTGATTTGGCGGTAAGTGCTGCTATTCAAGGATTCGGTATTGCGGTAGGTGATATCGCGTTAGCCAAGCAAGATCTTGATTCCGGTCGCCTGATTATGCCAAACCCAAAAATTGTTACTTCTGGAAATGGCTATTTCTTGGTTAGGCCGACCAACATTCAAAACCCATCTCTTGATTTACTCTTTAAATGGATAGTTAACTGAAGGAGAAATGGCAGCAGAGAAAGCTCACGCTTTCTCTGCTGCCCTGTTCTGTATTGTTAATTATACTTTAATCGGCTCGCAGAAGCTGACATCAGCAACACCAGTGTTTAGATCATAACTGTGGTACAGTTCAAAGCATGCCCTGTCATCAACTTCCAGACCAGACGCAACAATCTCTTCCATAAGACTTTCCCAAAACGTACCATACTGACTCTTTTCATTCACCGTTTCGCGAATTGATGCATAGCTACCCGCCGGCAGTTTCTTCACTTCAATACCTTGTCCGCCTTCTGTCCCTTCCGGCACAGTCAAGCAAATATCTGTACGGCATTTATCCGCAGGCGTCGCTTCCGGATTATCGTGGTAAATAAGCAAGCACAGACCGTCTTGCAACCCTTTGGCTCCAGCCCATTGGTACAACTTTCCTAAAGCTGGTTCATAATTCTCACCATAAGGTCCGGTGACACGGACATACGCTAAGCAACGCTCTTCTAGCAATTCAGTTTTCATGTTCTCACTCCTTTGTGGTTGATATCCAACACTATAATCTTCCGAGTGAGATGTTTCGTGTCTAGTCTTGCGAAGAGTGTGTCCAATCTTGCTATTTCTCAGCAACTGCGAGTATTCCTCAAGCGTACTGCAGTTTCGGATCTCAGTAGGTGTAACACCAAAATAAAGCCGAAACGCTTTTGCTAGGCTCTGTGAGCTAGAAAAACCATGATCAAGAGCGACTTCTGTAACGCTGCACTTCTTAAAAAACAAATGCTGGGCCGCATTCTGTAATTTCAATCGCTTGATATGGTTTGCCAGAGTTTCCCCCCCTGTTACAGCTTTAAAGATTCGATGAAAATGATGAGGAGAAAGGTTTGCTATCGCGGCAACCTGCTGCAGATTCACAGATTCTGCGTAATGCTGTTCCAAATAGCGGATCACTGGGGTTAGCCGTTGTAAGTAGTCCATTTCACTCAGCTCTTAATCTTGTTATACCAAACTAAATCCTTGTCACCGCATCATAGAACAGCTCTTAATAAAATCAACCAACTAGCAGGGAAGCTATACATTAAACGGAAAGAAAACAGTAAACGACTAAGCTTATAGGGTGTTAAACACTGCACAAACAACACTAAGGTTGGACTATGCTCGATTGGCTAAAAAACATCTTTTCTCAGAAGCCAGAAACAACAGATGACAATCTGGTAGAGAAACAAACAGATGACCAAGAACTACGTGACAATAACAAGCAGGAGAATATTGCCCGAGGTTCCTCTTCAGACAATGACACTGAGCAATAACGTGACATCGTCATTCAATAAGCACGGGAGTCGACCAGATACAATCGAACCTGTTCGACTCCCCTGTCTAACTTCAATTTCTGGCTTTAGTTTCTAACATCTACTTCAGACATATCATCAAGCATCTTCGTTAGAAAAAGACACCAGCCACTCCTTAGGAGACAATCCCGTTTTCTTTCGAAACGCTCGAGCAAAGCCGGACGTATTGCTATAGCCAACCTCGTCGGCAACATGGCTGATTGGCAACCCTTTTTTCAGCAAGCTTTGTGCAATGCTAATTTTCCATCCCAGAATATAGTCTCCAGGCGGAACCCCCCAGCACCTGGCGAAAAGTTTCAATAAAGGTCGTACGGGACATTGCTGCCTGCTGAGCCAGTTCAGTAATAGAATCTGACAATCCGGGATTACGGTGAATAGATAACAGCACCGACGCGAGTTTAGGGTGGCTCAAACCTGCCAACATCCCTTGCTTAACGACCCCTTGTGAGACCAACTCGCGCATCAGCATCACTACCAATACTTCGGTTAATCTATCCATCACCAATGTTCTCCCGTTCTTGCAGCTATGTACCTCTTCAAACAAGCTACTCACAACCCCCCCAGTTAACCCCGGACAACGAGCTAATGGAAGCAACACCATTTCTGGCAGCGTGTTGGCTATCGGGTTATGTCTTCCTGCCCCATAGCTAATTTCTGCGCAAACCACTTCAGCTCGATCGTCTTGGTCAGCTAACAAACGGTGAGGAATGGGTTGCGGGAACAGTAGCAAGCTAGGTTCAGTTAACTGAATTTTCTCACTACCGTTTTTAACGACAGTGAGCCTTCCAGCCTTAAGCAGGTGTAAATGGCCTACAGCATCTTGAGCTTGCTCAAACTGCGACACCCCGCATAGCTGTCCCGAATAAAACACACCGGCTGATACTGAAAACCTGTTCAGTACCTCTGATAGCGGATCCATGCTCATCTCCGTACGATTGGTATAAAAAACCGAATCATAGTATCTCAAAAGTTCGGAACTTAGGTATAGATTATAGTTATTGCCAACCGGTAATTCGAAAACGGAGATTCACCATGAACATGTTCATCAAATTCTTGCGCCTCGTGGCTGTAATGACTGTACTGAGTATTTCAACTACCGCGTTCAGTGCAGATATTGACGTAAGCGCCAATAGCAACGATGTCGCGATTAAAGGGTATGATCCTGTCGCCTATTTCACCGATAGCAAAGCGGTCAAAGGCGACCAAGCATTCTCCGCAGCCCACAAAAATGCAATCTACCACTTCAGTACTGCAGGCAACCGTGATGCTTTCAAAGCTGATCCCGAAAAATATGCACCGCAATACGGTGGTTACTGTGCTTTTGGTGTTGCGATGGGCAAGAAGTTTGAAACAGACCCGAATGCATGGAAAGTTGTCGACAACAAGCTATACCTGAACTTGGACAAGAGTGTACAAAAGCGTTGGCTAGAGGATATTCCTGGTTATATCAATACTGCCAATACCAACTGGAGTACAATTAAGACAGTTGAAGCGGACAAGCTATAACTACGAGAACCATGTAAGTGCAGTTACTGCAAAAGCAACCAATCGAGCTCCGGCAATCTGCCGGAGCTTAATAACCTACTGTTCGAATTTCATTTGAAGAACTCGGTGACTAAACAGGTGATTGATTTGAGAATTATCGAATACTGATACACCAAAATAGTAGGTTTTTGACGAGTCAGAAAACTGGACATCTTGTTCGTTGGCCTTCTCACCAGTAGTTACACGCTTACGCTTAAACTCCAACATCCATTTGCCCTCTTTCCACATGGCTTTCGCACTGATATCACCACGAGATCCAGTAAATGGGCTAACTAAAATCGATGCCAAACGATGACCCGGCTTAAAGGTATCAAAAAATAACACTTGGTCATCAGGCCTATTGCATAGCTGTCGGTATCATTCCACATCTTCGTTCCCATCGCAGGTGCAAGCTGATCATCCGTTATATTGTCCTTGTATCCACCACCTGTTTGATGATCGCTTTTCCTACCCCCCCAGTTTTTATTGACGACAGGATCAATGGTCGAATCAACGAACTGATCGTCGAACTGTTCGGTCAGCCCAGTACGAACCGCTTTCCAGTGCCACATATCAATCGTTTCTCCTTGCCTAGGGGGGGTAAACTTCCTCCCCCGGAGACGTCTGCTGGACATCAGCAACAACACCTCCTGCATCTGCCATGTGACAGGCGATAGCACACCCTTTTTTCTCAAACCCTCTGGCGTTTATATTCCAATAAATACTGGCTTTATCCTCATAGTAGGTATTCTCATGCCCCGTCTTATCTTTGTTCATTAACCGCTTCCATGTATTATCTTGCTGCTTCTCCCCATGGGAACCGATCAAGGCTTTTAGTAGGATCATCCCACTGAACAAAGAAATAGACGAACTCATCATCATAAAGCGATTGAATCGAATAATTCGTTTCACGAATTCCTTCATATTGGGCCGGCTCATAAGGCGTGTTGTCTAAAACCAGAGTCAAGGGAGCCGCCTTCAGCCAGACACTTTCCGCCACACCATCTAACTCAACGGGTTGATCAGTCTTAGAACTAATTAATGTATTAGCAGCGAAGGATGAAATAGTTGTCAACAGACCGATAGCAACAACTATAGGCTTCACTGTACCACTGAGATGCGTACTCATTATTCTTCTCCATCTGCGTATGCACCAACTACCCAATAACTGTAGTGCAACCCAACGCCTTCAGTAGAAAAACAACTCATCTTACTGATTCGCAATATTTCATATAGGACAAGGTTTGACTTATATCAATCCGGATAGGACTTTCACCTGTACAACCAGCAGAATTGACTACACTAATACTGCATCTCAATATGACTTACAGGAGGCAATTATGAGCTTGGTCCCACGTGATTCATGGTTCGATTTCAATCAAATGTTTGATCATGCTTTTCCTACTCTGAGGCATAAATTTGATGTGGAATCATTCTCTCCAAGAATTGACATCGTCGAGAAAGAAGAAAGCTTTGAAATTACAGCCGATTTACCTGGAGTCCGAAAGGAAGACATCTCCGTTCAGATCAACAGTGGCAACCTCACTATTGAAGCGACTACATCGCGAAACGAAGAGCAAAAGGAAGGCGATAAGGTGATTAGGAAAGAAAGATACGAAGGCAAGCTAATGCGAAGCTTCTATCTTGGCCATAACCTAAAACAAGAAACTATTAGCGCTTCATTCACTGACGGCGTACTAAGGGTGGAGGTACCTAAAATCGAACCATCTCAGCCAAACAGTACAAAGATTGAAGTTAGATAAATTATCGTCACCTCAAAATTGTTACACTGTTACTTTGGCCGGTTATATAATCGGCCTTCTTTTTTAGCGTTTAACGTTATAATAAATTCCAGGCTACGGTATCATGCCGTATACATCGAATGAACCCATTGAAACCACTCCTATGGCTAAAGCAAAACCTGTTGTCAGCATTGAAACCTATGGTATTCATACTACTTGGGACGCTAAATCAAAGCACCTTCCGAAAATCAAAACATTTACAACCGATGTTCCCGCTGAAATTGATATCGAGTTTGGCTTTACCGTCAATATCAAGAAAGCCCGTGGTGAAAAAATCCGCTACTGTATCTACCACCCGAACATTACCGACGACTCCGGAGAGGCCATGGAACCGTTTGACGGTGAACTGCACGTTCGTACCAACGACTGGGATTTTTATCTTGGCGATACTATTTGGGAGCCTATCTCAAATAAGATTGGAGACTGGCGAATGACAATTGAAATGCGCGGCAAGGTGATCGCCGAGAAAACGTTCAACGTCTATGCCCGTGACGAAGCCGAATTCTGGAAGCGCAGAGGGTTTTAAGCTGTATTTCTTTTATCAAAAACGAGCGTGGTTATACCTACCACGCGTACTCGCAATCATCCAAAACTGTTTATCAAATTCTTTGAAAAACGTGGTGTTATGATTCTTGGATTCATAGAACCTGGTTAAGTAATTCCACGAGTTCATTTTCCGTTATTGGCATTTTTGCTAATTCTATGCTGCAAGAAGCACCGCCTCTTAGCATATAGCAGTGGTTGTACAGTGATCGTGATGAAACCACTTACCGTTAATACATACATCTGTATAACATTTAGGATCTTGCTTTAATTTCATTTTACAACCTATTATTTCACTTAACGTAGTAACAACATATTATGTAACGCGTACTCAAAATATGATTTAGGTCAATTTTTACATTCAATTACCTCGATAGTACTAGTGGTAATTTTTACTTTAGTGATGAAAGCAACAAAAAATAAAGCCCCCGATTAACTCGGGGCTTTGTAAATATTCAATTGCATACGGTTAGGCTTATGAACTCCCCTCTCTTGGGGGGGTTAGCATCGCTTCCATCTGTTGAGTATCCTTGCCTATCAAGCGTACCGACAACGCGTTAACCTCATCCAGTGTCAATTTCGACATAATCTTCTCAGGATGAATTGCCGCTTGAGGATCTGCGCCAAACAACAGGTAACTGCTGAGTATTAGCGCTTGTTCCTGTGGATTGGTCAGCCTCGATTTCATATCTGCAGCCAACTGCGACTTGGCCGCAGCAAACTCATCCGCAGTAAAGCCCATTCTTGCCTTTTCCAGTACCCGTTGAGTGCTTATTCGCACAGCGTTTAGCTTATCGGGTGCTGCATTAACAATAAAAGCCACCAGCGCCTCACCACTACCATCAAACCAGGTAAGCTGGACATATGGATCATAACTTAACCCCTGTGCATTGCGCAGCTCATCGCGATATCTCTTATCCAATAAGCGATAGAATAAATCAGACGTAAATCGATCTCGGGTTGTTTTCGGCTCTCCCTGAGAAAACAGGTTAACCTCATAATTAATCGTATTATCGACCGCTTCCATTACTTTCTTCGACGCAGTCGATACCTTAGGACCTGTTCGATAATCTGTTATTACTGGCGCAATCTCAGCCCCCCCAGTGTCAGACTCGGCTTCAAAAGAAATACCAGCCACATAACGCCTAAGCATTCTGTTGAATTCTCCTACCTCGATATCCGCACTGACCACTAGGGTAAAATTGCGCTTCTTCCGCATCAGGGTATCAATAGCAGCCTGTACCTGCTCCGGTGTTACTTGCTCAAAATCATCCCCAGTTACAATCTGCATCGGGCTCTCAGAAGGGTAAAGCGTCCCGACAACCTGACTGACAAAACGACCAAACGGAGAAGATAGCCATTTATTCTGTTCGATAGCTAATTCATGTTGTACCGCTGTGAATTGCTGTTCGTTCACTTTTGCTGCAGTCATCGCCTGGTTCAGCACCGAGAAAGCAAACGGAAGCTCCTGCTTGCCCGTTACACTATATAAGCCATGCGAGGTTTCCCAAATAACCGGTTCAAGATACGTGTTATGGCGAAGCAGTAACTTGTCAAATTCCGACGCGGTAAACCCTGCCAGCCCGCTACGAGCAAAGACCGGCCCGACCATTTTAGCCGCATGGTGTAACTCTGGCGGCAATGCCGCCATACCACCGGATGACATCAGATACAGATGAACGTCACCACCAGCTTTGGGCATCTGCCTTAACCAGACGTCGATACCATTTTCCAATGTCCAGCGGTGTGTCGCTGGCTCAATCGCCTCATAAGAAGTGATCTCTCCACCTTTTTCTGGCAACGGGAAAGTTGCTGAAGATGAAGCCATCAGCAACTCTTTGCCCTCAGCAGATAACTGCTCTTGGAACTGAGCAAGCGTTGCTTTGGCTTTCTCTGCATTCTCTTCCCTTGTAAGCAGTAAGATCGGCTTATTGTTTGCTGCACTAAGGTATTCTTTGATTGCTTTATTCAGCCTTTCTTTATCCAGCTGCGCAACAAACTGCTTCAACTGGCTGCGAACCGCTTCCTTCGGCTGTTGCGTTTTTCCTACCATAAGGGCGTTGAGGCGATCTTCAGAAAAATCGACTGCTTTTTTATGTAACCACTGTGTATCTAAGCTTTTGACATCATTTCGCCACATTTCTTTAATCGTAGCTAACTCAATATCACCAACGCCATAGTCGCGTAAGCTGGCTAATTCTTCTGCAAAGAATTGCTGAGCCGCCAGCCGGTCAGATTCTGCAAATTCAACGACTATCTCACCGATATAACGATTAATGATAAGGCTTGTGCCGCTAAATGAGTTAAGCAGTGGTGACTGAGCTTCTATATGCCGATCTTTCAACCGCTGTCCGATAGCCTGTAGCACCGCATCCTCAAGAAGCACAGCCTGATATTCAGTATCAGTTGTCACCTGGCTGTCACTAAACTCCAACAACAAACCAATTCCAGCCTGTTGTCCGGCTGCGCCAGAAATAAACAAAGGCTCGGAAGTTAGCCCCGCAATCCCTTCTCTTTCTGATTCTGTTGTAACTGGCTGATCAACCAAGGCTTCTGTCACACCCAAATCTGCCTCACCAAAATAGTGAGAAATCATTGGCTCTAACTGCTTGCTGTTAATGTCTCCGGTAATGATCAGTTCTGTTTGTTGAGGTGAATAATGGGCACGATAAAATGCCATCAAACCATCACGATTCAGGCGGTGGATGCTTTCTTGAGTACCGAGCACATCTCTACCTTCATAGCGACTGTCTTCCAGTAACGCCTCGAAGACTTTAAGCTCCGCGGGTTTGTCACCACGCCGGGAAGCCCGAAACTCTCCTAATACCGCACCTTTTTCGTTCTCAATAAGGCTAGGGTCCAAAGTCAACTTTCCGGTGGCAATATCACTAAGCCAGGTAATCGCGCTATCCAGTCGTTTATTATTCGGAAGATCGATTTGATAACTCGTTATATCATGCGTCGTAAATGCATTCAGATCATGTCCAAACGAGACGCCCGCGTCGGCAAACAATGACTCAACTTTCTTGGCATCGAAACCGGAACTGCCAAGAAACGCCATATGCTCGAGGAAGTGCGCATACCCCGCCTGCTCAGCGGTTTCATCTACTGCGCCAGCGTGGACTAGCAGACGGAGTGAAACCGGCTCCCCCCCGCTAACTGGCCGAAAATGATATTGCATTCCATTATCCAGTTGCCCTTGCAACCATTGGCTATCCGCTTTAAGGGTTGTGGTTCTGGTAAACGATGGCAAGCCGCCAACAACAATATGGTAAATATTATTCCCCAGGGCCTAACTAATCTTTTTATTTCCATATACTAATGCTCAAACCTGCATATCCAACCAATTTATTATCATACAATTATCAAGCAGCTGAAATATATAATTATTTTAAATAAACCAATAGGTAAGAC
>LLEM01000145.1_pt1 | contig 15533 bp, 22 predicted proteins | sample 595841 | NCBI WGS metagenome assembly LLEM01 (sample SAMN02919313, study PRJNA255460) | bioreactor metagenome | biome: chemostat; feature: culture 2012_10.2; material: sediment; isolation source: day64 10degC chemostat 2012 inoculated with Wadden Sea sediment taken from... | place: Germany: Bremen ...
GCCTGTTGTTCGTCATTTATGGCTGGCAGCTGGAAGCCTATCCTGTGGTAATCATGAATAGTTTTTGTATTTTCGTTAACCTCTACCATATTCACAAACTATCGGCTAAAACGCTCGATAACAATCTCGGCGTTGTTTAAGTTTTGCTTTCAAATGGAAAGGCCTTTGTGGCTCTTGGACTTCTTACACTTATTGATTGGCCGTCTGTTGCAAAAAATCTAACCTCTGCTGCTCTTCTTGGCTAGGCACGTAAAGCGCTTTACTTAGCGTTGATAAATCAAAGGGTGCCAAAGGAATTGTTTCTTGCTCGCTGATCCCAAAGCTCGCCTTCTCTCCTGGGTAACCAGACATTTTTTCGATAACCCAATCTTTCAATAGATAAGAGCCATCAGTTCCGGACAATACGCTCTGGTGTGCCTTTAATATCAGCTCTTCACTCCCCTCGCCTAACTTAGATTTTCCGTTTAGTGCCGCGATAATATTGCCATCTAGCTATAGAGGTTGGCCCGTATGCGGTATATACCTGCTTGCTTTATATCCAATACAAGAGGGATCAGCATATCAGCCTCTTCTGATGACGGTATCCCGACTGAGGTTAAATGCGCAGCTGGAACGTAGAAATTAAAGTCTGCGGTTAAAATATCGCTCCCTTGTTCAAAATCGATAATTGCCTTTATTCTGACTTCCTGAGGCCAATTTTTATTGGTGTTAACAACCAGAGACTGACTACTTGTTTGTTCAACAGCAAGAACTTGTTTTGTCGTCGGATCATAAAACTCATACTTTATATTACTGATAGCCAGCTTAGTATTTAACGAGACTACAATCGGTTCAGGGTAAAAGAAACGGAACTTAGCAAGTGATAGCGAAGCCGTGTGGACTCCATCAAGTACCGGAACCTCGACAGCACTAAAGTGATTGGGCTCAAGGTAGCTCTTATTCGATAACGAGACTGGTTTAGAGTAAGGTGGGTATTGTATTTCAGCAGCATAAGCGGCTGAAATCAGTGCCAATTGCTGAGTGATTGGCTCTAATTCAGGCCCCCCTTGTCTTCCTTTAAAACTGTATCTTGTTCTGAAGATAGCGGTGTCGGCTCGGTAGAACGAACTTCTACTTTTTCCTCAGGTACTTTCATTACATTCTCGAATTCTGTTTCAACACTTTCTGCTACTGGTTCGACAAACTGTCCTAACAATTGAGTCCTATCCGTTTTCGGCGCGGCCAGCAAATAATAAAAGACGGAAACAACGAATATCAACGCAATTGCAATGTATTTAGTATTATTCATACAACTATTCGCAACCTATAGTCTGCAAATCATGCCAGCAAGAGGGCTAATCAACCCTCTTGCATCCGGAGTTTTCTAGTTGAGCAAGTCAGCCACCAGCTGTGACATTGTCACTTTATCAGAACCATCAACATAACGATAATAGTTACCTGTCAGCCAATACTTTTCATCCGTCGTACTAACAGCCAAAGTCTTGCCATTGGTGAATGTCACTTGTTGATTCGCCGCCGTGACTTGCCCATTATGCGAATTGCTAATCAATCCGCCATGCTGTAATCGCCCCCCCATAAGCAATGGATAATGATCTGGCATGAAGTCACTCACCCCCCCTTGGGATTGGCCTGTCAGCTTGCCATCATAGGCAACGCTAACCGAACAGCTATTGAAGTCTCCGGCTTGACTCGCTCCACAAGTGGAATGGCTGGCAACAACACCATCATCATGCCCCGGCAAAAAACCTCCGGTTAAATTAAAGTAGTCTGAACCATCACCAGTAAAACGTACCCTTGGGATTCTTCCATCGGGAATTGGTGCCAACTGACGCGCATTAGCCACTTTTAGGTCATTCAATACACCGGTGTTAGCGCTATTGGGGGGGATTTCACCAAGCCAAAGCTTAATAGCCGACTGAAGGGCACCATTGACCCACCCGCTTCCTTCGGCAACATTGATAGCCAAATCACCCAGCTCAGAGCCGCCGCCGGCACCGGCAAAATCGAAGGTAGCCAAAATATTCAATGGCTGGAGTCCTGCATTTTCTAGCCAGTTCGCCTGATTATCCAGCATATACCGTGCAACAAGATCACCTGTTGAATGGGTAACGAAAATACAGCCATTGAGGCATGTCTGGTTTTTCGCTAGCTCCTGTAATTTTGGCCAGATATAGTCTGACGAAATTTTACCGGCAACCCTCTCCTGAGAAGGCCAATCAATACGGTCATCAGCTTTCGCTAGCCAAAAATCACGCCAATAATCAGCTCCTTCTTGTTCAACAGCCTGACGGTCTGGTTTGGTTTGCAATTGATCAGCCTGGAAACCGTGGATTAAAATAATGGGATGTTCACCAATTGCCGCATGAGCAGAAATAGAGAACGTAGCCAACGCCGTTATAATTGCCTTAGTTACTATCTTCATTGTTATAATTTCCATTACATAAGGAACAATGAAGAGTAGAAGCTCTAATTTAGTTCATCAAATATGTTATCGGACCAGTATTGATAATTTAATAAAAGATCACATTATCAATATCAAAAGTAAGCATTATATTTAGGTCAAGTTTAACCGTCGACAGGATTCACTGGTGTGCTCAATGTCAGCTGATAGAAGCCTAAATCCAGCCAACGTCCAAATTTAAATCCCCGCTTGGCTAATCGTTCCAGAATGCTTAAATCCAAGCCGTTGATGCAAATAAATGCTTCCTTCATTTTCTAAATCAATTGCACCAACCATCACATGATAGTCTTGCTGTTTAGCAAACTGAATTAACTGAAGCATTAATTCTTTTGCAACGCCTCTGCCTCTAAAGTCTGGATGTAGATAAACAGAGTGTTCGATCGTGTATTTAAAAGCAGGCTGCTCACGAAATCGACCATAACTGGCGAACCCCATCAACTGGCCATGATCATCAACAACCCCCCAGTACTGGAAACTCGGCTTTTTTCTTAGTTTCAAACCATGAAACCATGTTGTCCATAGTCCTAGGCTTATAGTCATACAGTGCCGTTGAATGTAAAATTGCATCATTAAGTATGTTCAGAACCTCAGGAGCATGAGACTCAAAAGTGCAGGTAATAAACTTCATATCCTTGGCTAAAATCCCTTTGTAAAGAATACTATCAGTACATGCAAACTATCATTCAAAATTCCACCTAGTCAACACATCAAATCTTGATCACACCATTTAGACAAATATTTGCAAAGCGCCTATTCATCATTGAATCTTATATCAATAACGTTGTTACCAGTGAGGGAAATCCATGGAACGGGTTCAGTACTGGGTAAAGGAGTTACTGGAGGCTGGTCAATCAACCGACGACCTTAATCGTATTGTTCGCTGTATCGGCCAATACCTTGGGGCGGATATAAGTCTATTATTCCTCGGTTCACCTCCCCCCCATAAAGGTGAACAATGGGTTCTCCACCACGGAATTAATAAAAACGATTTCGATTTTTACTTACGCCACTCTAAAGATGATATCTATCTACAACATTATCTCAGCCATTCGCTGACAGGTAATATGGTTCCCCCTTCAGGAAATGTTGCCAGTCAAACGTATCAGTGACAGCTGGTTTATCGATGAGATGATCCCACGAATGGCTGTTCGCTACTCTATCAGCGGTTTATATCCAGTTGCTCACGGACAGGTTCTATCAATTAGCTTTCATCGTTATAGCCAGCCATTTCCCCCAAAGAGCCAAAAACTCATGCAGCAACTACTTGAGGCACTCTGCCCATGGGGGGGGCAATATTTTATCGCCCGTCATACACTCGAAAAAGTTCATGGCTCAGAACCAATAGCCAGAGGCATAATGAAACTACCAGATACCCCTCACGCAGGCTGAGCACAATGTTGTATCTTTGCTCGCTCAAGGGTATGACGGCAGTGAAATAACGGCGATACGTGGTGTATCGAAAGAAACAACAAAATCTCAAATTAAAAGCATTCTGCATAAAACGGGTTGTCGCCATCAAAATCAGCTACTAAAACAAATTTACTGTGGACTCGAATAAACACCCAGCGTTCATTTTGTCACCAATAATGGGCTAACAAGCTGAATGTAAAAGCATGTGAGTTGCAACCCTTGTATACTTACATCACTATACTCACTTATTATTGCCATAAATCGGATCTTGTGATGGAAGCAGAGCAGCTCGAAATACTTAGTTTTATAAGCCAGTTCCCTCCTTTTGATAATCTACCAGAAGAAAAACAACAGCAAGTAGCACTACAAATCGAGGTATCCTATTACCGCGCTGACAGTATGATCCTCAACTTTGGTGATGAGATCCACGACCTTTACCTGATCCGTAGTGGTGCCGTCGAGATTTACCGACGTAAAGGGGAACTCTACAACCGTATTGATGAGGGGAGCTCTCTTTGGTCAATTGGGGACTACTGATGAATAACCGCATCCGTATGCCCGCAAAAGCCATTGAGGATACGCTGCTTTACTGTATTCCCGAAGATATGTTCAACAGCCTCTATGAAGAGTTTGATAGCTTTGCCGATTTTGTTGAAGTCGAAGACAGCGCCCGTCTTCGCAGTGTGGTTTCTACTCATACCGATGCCAATGACCTCACAACCTCAAAAGTACGAACACTTTTAACCCGAGACCCATTCCTGATTGCAAAAGACGAATCGATTCAAGTCGCAGCTCAGACAATGGCAGAAGAAAGTACCTCTTCACTATTGGTTACCGATCCCGAGGCGATAAATGATGATGAAGATGGCGATCGCCTAGTAGGCATTATTACAGACCGAGATTTATGTACCCGAGTGCTTGCTTGCGGTATTGATGTGTCAGCGCCCGTTTCTGAAGTTATGACAACCGAGGTTATTTCTCTCGATCACAATGCCTACGTGTTTGAAGCGATGCTAACCATGCTGCGCTATAACGTCCATCATTTACCCGTTCTGCGCAATAAGCACCCTATCGGCATTATAGGACTTACAGATATCGTTCGTTACGAATCGCAAAATAGTCTGTTGCTGGTTAGTACTATCTTCCAGCAGCAGAGTGTCGAAGAATTACAGGTCTTATCAGAGCAAGTCAAAGACTGCTTTGTCCGTATGGTCAACGAAGATGCCAACTCTCATATGGTTGGAAGCGCTATGGCTGTAATTGGCCGCAGCTTCAAACAGCGATTACTTGAACTCGCCGAGGAAATTCAAGGACCACCACCAATTCCATATTGCTTTCTTGCTTTGGGTTCGATGGCCCGCGACGAACAGCTGATCGTAACCGATCAGGACAATGCGCTGATCCTGGACAATAGATACAATGAAAATCTGCATGGCGCATACTTTGCCAAACTGGCCAAATTTGTCTGCGACGGACTAGCGGCATGCGGCTACAGCTACTGTCAGGGTGAGATCATGGCCACCAATCCTAAATGGCGAAAAAACGCGACAAGAGTGGGAAGAGTGCTTTGCTGAATGGATCGATAACCCCCCAAGCCACAAGCACTGCTAAATAGCTCAATCTTCTTTGACTTAGATGGTGTTTGGGGGAAGGGTTAAATGGGCTGATCAGCTAAATAGTTTTATTATCAGGCGTGCTAGGAAGAACAATCGCTTTCTCGCCTGTCTTGCCCGTAACGCAATCAACCGAACCCCCCCGCCGTTAGGGTTTTTCAAAGATTTCGTGATGGAAAAAGATGGCCGCCATAACAATTCAATCAACCTCAAGCGCCGAGGTACGGCACCACTTGCGGATCTGATCCGTGTTCACGCCCTTGCTGTAGGCTCTCGTTCACAGAATTCGTTCGAACGATTGGATGACATCATTGAGTCCGGTATTTTACCCAAAGGTCGAGGACAAGATCTCCGTGATGCCATGGAGTTTATCTATATGGTGCGAATTCGCCACCAAGCACTAGATGTCGAGGCCGAAACCGAAGCAGATAATAGTATAGAGCCTGAAAACATGTCTGACTTTGAACGAAGAAACCTCAAGGCTGCATTCCAAATTCTAAGCAATGCACAAAACTTCATCAAGTTTCGCTATCAGGGCAACAGACGATAATGATACAAAAAAATACTCAAAGGCCATTGCTAACCAATACAAACACGCCTGATTGGCCAACCTTTTTTACGACTTTAGCCAGCCAGGCCAAAGATTCACGCCTAAAACAGTACTATTGTACCGATATAGTTAGCGGCGATACTCCTTTACGGGATGTACCTTTCGTAGCGCTGGATTTTGAAACAACTGGCCTTGATCCCAACAAAGACGAAATCATCAGTATAGGACTTGTCCCCCCTTTAGCCTTCAGCGTATTCGATGCAGAGAGTCCGCCCACTGGGTGGTTAATCCACACAGGCCTTTAGAGGAAGAATCTGTTGTTATCCATGGAATTACCGATTCTGATGTTAGCGGGGGGGCACCCGATTTACTACGATTTCTCGAAAAAGTGCTGGATGCCCTAGCTGGAAAAGTTGTTGTTGTTCACTACCAAAAAATTGAACGAGAGTTCATGAACTGCGCGTTAAAGGCGCGGCTGAATGAAGGTATTCGCTTTCCTGTCGTCGACACGATGGCAATTGAATTAGCTATACAACAACGTCAATATGGCGGATTATGGCGACGCTTACAGGGGGAAAAAGCCCGGTTCAGTCAGGCTCGGCAAGGCCCGTCGCCGTTATGGCTTACCAACCTACCAACCCCCACCATGCCCTGACCGATGCTTTAGCAACGGCAGAGCTGCTACAGGCTCAGATTGCCTATCACTTTGATCCCGATACGCCGATATCGGAGGTTTGGCTATAAGTGGTATGCAGATACTAGAAAAAACGCCGCTGAAACAGCGGCGTTTTTAGTACTACAGTCTTCGTCTATTCACGAAATCGCTTATTCGCGAAAGCGTTCGGTACGGAAGCCCATAATCAAACTTACACACATCAGTAGCAAAATAATGGTAAACGGTAAGCCAGTTGAGATAGCACCAGCCTGAAGCGCTTCGATTGCTTGTGTACCACCAACATAAAGCATTACAGCAGCGATCGCACCTTCAACTGTTGCCCAGAAGATACGCTGTGGCATTGGTGAATCAAGCTTACCACCAGCGGTAATATTATCGATCACCAGTGAGCCGGAGTCAGAGGATGTAATAAAGAATACCATCACCAGCACAATGGCAATGACAGACAATACATTGCTAAACGGCAGCGCCTCAAACATTTCATACATAGCCAAAGGCACTGAAGTTAGACCGTTCTCACCCAGCTACCTACGCCATTAATCACCTGGTCAATCGCTTGACCGCCAAATACTGACATCCAAAGGACAGTTACCATTGTCGGCACAATCAATACTGCGGTCATAAACTCACGAACAGTACGTCCCTTTGAAATACGAGCGATAAACATACCTACAAATGGTGACCAGGAAATCCACCACGCCCCCAGTAGAAGACAGTCCAGCCATGCATCCAAGCTTCATCTTCACGACCGTGCGGATTACTTAGCGCTAAGAAGTTTTCGGCGTAACCTGAGATGGTTGTTGGAATTGTCCCCATCGAGACGGCAAAACCCACTAATGCAACAAACACCAACAGTGCAACGGCAACCAGCATGTTAATGTTACTTAGCAGTTTAACCCCCCCACCATCAATACCACGAGCTACGGAGAAAACTGCTAGCAACGTAACGACTGCTATCACCCCAATCTGCAACGAGATATCACTTTCAATACCCAATACATGCTCTATACCACTAGCGGCCTGTTGGGCACCTAAGCCCAATGATGTAGCCAAACCAAACAAGGTTGCTAGAACAGCAAAAATATCAACAATGTGACCAGCCCAACCCCATACGCGATCACCCAGCAACGGGTAAAAAATCGAACGAATAGAAAGAGGCAAGCCCTTGTTATAAGCAAAGAATGCAAGCGAAAGCGCAACCACACCGTAAATAGCCCAAGGGTGGAAGCCCCCCCAGTGATACATCGTTGCACCCATCGCCAACTTTGCAGCTTCGGGGGGTATTCGGTGTCACACCAAGTGGAGTCTCATACCAACCTGTGTAATAGGCAACAGGTTCGGCAACACTCCAGAACATCAGGCCGATACCCATGCCGGCAGCGAACAACATCGATAACCAAGAGATCCGAGAATAATCCGTCTCAGCATCCTGTCCACCAATACGAATTTTCCCATATGGAGAAACAATCAAAGCCAGGCAGAAGATAACAAAAATGTTACCTGACCAGATGAATAGCACATCGAAATTATTGATGATGCTATTTTTAACGCCATTCAGGGCTGTCTTCGCCGTACCCGGGTCACTAATCAAAACAGCAACCAAAAACAGGGCGATTAAACCAGCACTCGTGCCAAAAACTGGATTATGAACGTCAAAACCCCCCCACTTTTGGATATTGTCTTGTCCAACCGTGTAATCAGTATTATCTATACTGTATTTGTCATGTTTACTCATCATTAAATCCTACTTGGCACTACTTTCACCAAGAATACTTAGTCCTATAAATAAAAATGAAGCCCTGCGATCAAATCATTTATGTGGTTGAAGTGTCAAGTTTAATTGGAAATTACTGAAAAGCGATCAATAAACAACCAACCATTGTAGATAACTTCGATAATTATTAACCATAGCAACAAAAAAATATTTCGTGTTCTAACCAATTGGTAATAAATATTGCCTTTGACTGCTCAGCGACTTCGAGAATGAGGTAGGATGAGAGATAGATAGTGTTGGAACTAAAAAGCGGCCAGAGGCCGCTTAGAAAGCCAAAACTAAGATGGAAGGATGCAGAGGCCAAAAGGTTCAAGCAGTTGCTCTTGCTGCCAGTCACTGATCATGACACCTTTTAGTTTCACTCTCCTGAGATCCAATCCAGTCAGATCCACATGGCATAAGTTGCATTCTTCTACTACAAACTGACCCCATTGCTCTTCAGAAAACTCACAACGGCTTAAATCAGAACCTTTTAGGGGATGCCCTCATTAAATTGGCACCGTTCCATCGGTTTTCGAACAGGTCACATTTTTCCAAACGCTGGTTCTCAAAGTTTGAATACGACAAATTGCACCCAGTAATATAAGCAGAAGAGAAAAATGTATTTTGAGTAATGTAGTTGCAAAAACTTGCACGTGAAAAGTTGCAACCTTTCATATTGCACGATCTAAACTCAATGCCTAAACAGTGAGCGCCCCGTGAATTGGGCCATGCTCAAATCACTTTCTTTAAAACTGGCATCTTTTAACTGTGCATATTCAAAACTACAACCATCAATATCACCTGCTTCAATAAATCGACAGTTATGAAATTTTACATCAGTAAGGTCAGTACGATTAAAGTTACACCGATAAAAGTTGCACTTATTGAACACTGAGCCTACAAGGTCTTTTTTTGAGAAATCTTCTTCAGAAAATGTTGAACCTGTAACGTTCATAATTATTACTCAATCGCTAAATTTTGTAATAGCTTACTAAGATAAAAGGGTAGAAATCCAGAAGAAAGAAGCCTGTTTTTTTACTTTTTCAAACCCTAAAAAACACCCTCAAAACGCCCCCCCTGAGTAAACCATAGAGCAACGATTTTAAGCTAATCGCATAGCGGGACCAAAAATCACGATAAAGAGCTTAAAATTGCATAGATAAGCCTTGAGAGCAAATCTATACTTCGCCCCCCCCGAAAAACCAACAAAAATGAAATATCTCGCCTTTAATTATCAACAAGCTCGTCTAAAACGTAACCTACAAACGTCCGAGTTTTTAATGGCAATTGCTTACTCTTATATAACATGTTAACAGGCATTGCTTTCGGTCGTTCGCTCTGAAGCACTTCAACCAAGGAACCATTCATTAGCACTTCTGAGAGTATTAATCGGGGGGGTTGCAAAATAACACCAGCTCCTCTTAATGCTGCAACTTTCAACGCCAGCCCACTATTCGATTGTAAACGTGTGTGTTGCCGATCGAAGGCGTGGGTTTCAATTCCTAGTGCAAGCTGAGGCTGAATGTCACTATAGCTAAAGCCCAGGCAGTGATGATTCAGTAAATCAGCCTGTGAGCCAGGATAGCCCCCCCTTATGCAAAAGGTATTCTGGAGAAGCCGCAAACATCATTTCATAATCCGGCAACTGCCTGGCAATCAAGGACGAATCTGCTAGCTCCCCCCCACCCTAAATACGATATCGAACCTCTCATGCATCGGATCGATCCGCGCATTATCGACCACCAATTCAATATTAATATCGGGATACAGTTGTAAAAAATCAGCAACCAGCGGTGCCAGAACCAAGTTTCCGTAAGTTACAGGCGAATTTATCCTGACAGTCCCTTTCGGCTTGTTTTTGAGTGTTTGCAAACTATTTTCAGCATCCGCGATATCACTCAAAATACGTTCGCACTCTCTTAAATAAATCTGACCAGCTTCTGTCAACGACTGCTTACGTGTCGTACGGTTTAACAACTTAATGCCAAGCTGTTCTTCTAACGACTTCACATGTTTGCCAATCATCGTAGAAGAAACCGAAAAATGTGCTGCGGCCTTCGCAAAGCTGCCATTTTGAGCTGCATAGACAAACACCTGCATATTTTTCAATTTATCCACATTACCAACCTATAGTTTATAAACAACTAACCAAATGATTGTTTATCAACCTCACTGAATCAATTAAATTTATCCCTGCCGACCAATTAACCAAATGAATTTTCCATGCTAAAAGACATATTCCAACAAGGTCTGTTTATTACTGCAGAACTTGTCATCAAGCCCGACGTCGATTTAGATAATGCAATCAGCGCAATTCATGATTTTTGCGAAGGAATGAATAACGAACCGGGATGCTCCTTTGCTCTGGCACTCCAAGATTCCAAAGAGCCCAGGAAGGTCATTTTCTGGGAGCGCTATGAAGATCGTGCAGCGTTTGAAAAGCACTTCCAGGCCCACCATACCCAACGCTTTATTGATGCCGGGCTAACCGATCTCGTTCAAGCATTTGAATCTCAACTGCTGGCCAAGGAGCAATAAACATGTCACAGACAATAAAATGGGGCTTCTTGGGTACAAGTTTTATCTCGGGTGTTATGGCTGATGCGATTCATAAAGAAGGCAACACTCGTATTCATACTGTAGCCGGGCGCTCTCAATCCACACTCAAGCAATTTGCTCTAGATCATGAGGTTGCGTCAACAACAACAGACTTTGATGCCGTGATCAATGATAACAACGTCGATATTGTTTATATTGCTCTGCCCAATCACCTGCATCATGAATACATCATCAAGGCCGCAAACGCCGGAAAAGCCATTTTATGCGAGAAATCGTTGTCGGTTGATATGGGGAAAAACGGCTGAAGCTCTCGCAGCAGTTGGGAAACACAACGTCTTTTTTATGGAAGGCCTGATGTACCTGCATCATCCTTTCACCAGCAAAATTCTGAATATGCTTGATAGCGGCATCATCGGTGAAGTTCGTTCAATTCAAGGCCATTACTGCGCTTCGATTGCCCAATTTGTCAACCCGGAGAGCAAAGGCGCGCTCTACAACCTTGGATGCTACCCAGCATCTCTTTTGCATCTCATTATGCAACATTGCTTTGGTGAAAAATCCTTTGATAATTACACCATCACAGCCAGCGGGCGCCGCGGAGCTGATGGGAATGTTTGCGAATCTGCTGCGACACTTCAGTTTGAAAACGGTGTAGTCTGCCAGCTTCATACTGCAGAGGATTACGGTCTGCACTCCGGTTTTACCATCCTCGGAACTGAGGGGCTGTATACAGCTAACATCGAATCCGTGGCTGCCGGAGGCAACAGGAAACCAGATCATCATACAGAAATACGAGCAACAGGTAGAAACCGTAGAAGTAGAAGCGGACGGGGATGCTTTCCTATATCAAGTCAGAAAGACTCGCGAATATCTTGAAGCCGGATTCAAACATGCCCTGCGTCCAGCAGCTCAACCCAAAGACTCCTATCAAGTTATGGAGTTGCTAACCCGATGGGAGCAGGCAATAACTCTCCCAGAGGAAACCGGCCAGAAGCTGTAAGGAAATCAGCCATAAGATATTCAGGCCCGATGCACCGGGGCCTTTGAATTTTCAACTTATTCTATTCTAGCGACATCAGGCTTGGCTCGGAGTCGAAATCTCTAACACGATACATTCTTGTTCGCACAAGAAAGGGCCATGTATTTCACCGGGTAAACGGTTGGCGTAATGCCCCCTGCTCTAACCACGTTCTGTTTGTCTGATCATATAGTCGTCCTGAGACAATGAAAACCTCCTCAGGATAATTATGACGATTACGGCCAAACGGCGTAGTATCAGCGCCAGCTTTAAAACGCGTCAACCGCGTATAGTCACCGGTAACATCATCCATGCTTAATGTTACCTGCTCTATCATGCCATCGGTTCCATCAATCGCTTGCCAGCGATTTCGACTTGATTCCGAGAGCACATTCCAATATTTAACTGCACGCTTAGTCATTGACTAGCCTCCCTGCTAATTAACGATTAGCCTTTTCAAGGCCCTATCTCAATAATGTAGAGCAAAAAAACTTTAATCGCTTTAACTAACGTCGGGAAAGTGAACAACTTCTCACTATATCTGCCCAACTCACCCCGCCACACGGTGACCCTGTAACTTCGCAGAAAAAATACCGAACCTACAACCACCAACAACTTAGTAACCCATTCAGACAATTAGCCGTTACTAATCGGCAACCAATGCATGCCATTTTTCATGCTTTGTTATGTAGTTACTAATAAAACCACAGACAGGCAATACCTGATAACTTTCCTTTTGAATTTGAGACAATACTGTATCCATCAGAATTTCTCCTAACCCTTGCCCTCTTAGTGAAGGCGGCACTTCGGAGTAATTGAGATGGAGAACGTTACCTTGCTTACTGTAAGAGACCAGTGCATAGATGCCTTGAGCGACTTCCATCCGGTATTGATGTTTTACCGTATCGTGCTCGAGCGGATAATCTTTTGTTGTCGTCATTTCTGCTCTACCTCTTTGAGTCACCTCTCCCTCAATCACAGCTCTTTGGCTTTGTTCAACTCTGTCACCAAATTTTGTCAGTAGCTTCTGTAATTTAGGGGGGGTGATTTGATTTCTACAAAATGGCTTATTCGGGTTGGAATAATAATAGTCCTGATTCTGCTGGCATGATGACTCGAAGGCCTTAAAATCGAGTACCTGAGTAATGACAGGTTGGTCAAACTCCGCTTGCAAAGACTCAAGACAAGAACGTGCAGCCAAGTATTGCTCCGGGTTGTAAACGTAGACAGCCGACCGATATCGTCCTCGCAACACATGGTTCGAGGTGCAACTGTGAGTATGCAAATGAATTCTAATTAAATTTAATAAATCAATATCTTGCTCATCATAACCAACGATAACACCTTCAGAAGGCTCTTCTTGCCCTACAGCACTCAACCAACCTTGCTCTACTTGCTCAACCCCCCCTATCAATGAACGAAAAATAGCTTCAGTGCACCAGTAACAGCTACCACCTAATCCGACTTTGGGCATGCTCAACACCTATTTAGCTTCCACTTCGATATATACTCAAGTGTACAATTTGTGCGTACACCGCTAGCCGTTAATAGCCGCAATAAGAGACAAATATGAAATCGCGTTCGCTTTCGGGTACGATAATCACCAACACATAAAATACAGAATACGTATAAACATGGATAAAACGCTGTTACTCAAACACATTGTAGATGAGCTCAAAGTCGTCCACCAGTCAGCGATAAATGCAGCTACGCGTGCATACGAAACAGCAACCGACGAGGAAAATGCACCTGAGCATAAGTACGATACTTTGAGTCTTGAAGCCTCATATTTGGCCCAAGGGCAAGCACAGCGGGTAACTGAATGTGAAGACGATTTGGCGCTATATGCCAAACTTGATATCAAGCACTTCGCAAGCGAGGATGCTATATCTCTTGGCTGCCTGATCCACCTAATTGATGATAATGACGGGGATAAGTTTGTCTTTCTGGGGCCAGCAGCAGGCGGGGCTAAAAATCTCTTTTTCAGGCAAAGAAATCATCATCGTGACGCCTTCAGCACCGCTCGGACAAGCCTTGGCTGGCAGCCATGTTGATGATGAAGTTGAAATCCACATAGGGGGTGAGCGTAAATTGTTTGATATTGTCGCCATTTTCTAGTATCACGATAAACAAGGCGAACTCAATAGTTTGCCTTATCTACTTCAAGTCGGTTTCTAATTCAATTCGAACTATGGAATGAAAATTCAAAAGGAATACATCCTCCCCGGCAGAGGCTGCGGCTCGCCAACCTGTTCAAACCCCCCCATCGCACGGTAAAAATCTTGAGCATGAGTTGAAGAAGATAACTTCACAGACCCTTTTGGAGACATCCCTTGGCATTGTGACAAAGCCTCTAACACGAGCTTCTTACCTATCCCTCTGGCCTGAAAATCAGGATCAACAAATAAACTGGTAAGATTCCAAAATTCTTTCACCAATACCACCCCCTACAATTCTTCCCTCTAGCCGACAAACTAAATGGACAGAACCTTGCTTGTTTCTCTTCCACAACAGCATGTTGTAGACGCTATGGGCGACGAGATCATTAGCATCGTCATCGATAACATCAATACAGGTTTTTATCGTCTGTTCAATCAGTACCGTTATTTCAGCAATATCATTATCTGATGCGCTTTCTATCACAACCACTCCCATCCATAGAAACATCCTTACAGGTTAAAGCTATTGGATATTACTCGCTTCCATACCCAGTTGATACCCAGCATTAAGCTTGTCCTGATCGGTAGTTATACGACCAACAGAAAAACTTTCTGGAGGTGCGATGACGGTAAGCTTGCAATCTTTGGGAGGGTTTTCAATAAAATCAATTGCATCATTATAACTTTCTGCACGATGGATCATCGCTTTATACAGCGCAGGAAAGTCCGACAATAGTTTCCTCACCAACCATTTGTTCCGCACCGGTGTTTTCCTATAACCAAACGGGCGGGACAATACAACGGTAATGTTCCTTGCTCCCAGTTCATAAGCTTTGATGACCGGAATAGAATCGGCCACACCACCATCCGTCATCGGTTCATTGTTAATACGAGGGAAATGTCGGTAGGCGACAGGCACAGAGCAAGACGCCTTCAACAACTCATTAAGATTATCTGGGGTGGCCTTAATGTATGCGGCCCTACCGGTATCGACTTTGGTGGTAACGACATAAAGTGGAATTGGCTGGCTTGCCATTGTTTTTGCATCGATCTTGATTTCATCGATAGTAATGTCCCATAGCCAGTCAAGATCAAGCCAATGACCGCCTTTTAAAAAGCGGGGGGGAAATTAATAAACTCAGGGCGACAGGAATAATCAGTGATCACTTTGTAACTTCTGCCCCCCCGTTGGTTAGCCAACCATGCAGCCAAATTCGTAGAACCGGCAGATACGCCGATACAAAAATCAAAAGGATGATAATTGTTATCAATAAAACTATCGAGCACACCTGCAGCAAAAATCCCCCCCGCATAGCCCCCCCACCCCCCCT
>LLEM01000146.1_pt1 | contig 15503 bp, 17 predicted proteins | sample 595841 | NCBI WGS metagenome assembly LLEM01 (sample SAMN02919313, study PRJNA255460) | bioreactor metagenome | biome: chemostat; feature: culture 2012_10.2; material: sediment; isolation source: day64 10degC chemostat 2012 inoculated with Wadden Sea sediment taken from... | place: Germany: Bremen ...
GGCATCAAAGAAATGAAAGCAACGGCGGCAGAGGGTTACGCCTCCGTGGTACTTGAGTTCAATGTCGGCATTGATCTCAATGAAGCGTTGGCTGACGTTCGCGAAGCTGTCGATATTGCCAAAACAAAATTGCCTGCCGATAGTGACGAGCCAATCGTAAAAGAAGTCACCATCGCCAGCTTTGACCCTGTTCTATCGATGGTACTTTACGGTACTGTTCCTGAAAGAACTATCGTGCAAATTGCAAAAAAAGCTTCAGGACAAGCTCGAGAGCTACCGACAAGTACTCGAAGTTGATATTGCCGGGGGGATAGGGAAGATGTCGTCGAGGTTGTCGTCGAACCACTACTGATGGAAAGCTATGGCCTAGATCAAAACGATGTATTCAATCTTGTTTCCCGCAACAACCGTGTAGTTGCTGCCGGGTTTATTGACAGTGGATACGGCCGGTTTTCAGTAAAAGTACCCTCGGTATTTGACTCGCTGAAAGACATTCTCGAACTACCTATCAAAGTAGACGGAAACAAGGTCATTACCTTTGGTGATATTGCGACTGTACGTCGCTCGTTTCGTGATCCAAACAGTTTTGCCCGCCTCAACGGCCAGCCTGCTGTTGTCCTGGATGTAAAAAAACGAAGCGGTGAAAATATCATCGAGACCGTTGAGATCGTAAAGGCGGTAGTAAAAGAAGCGCAGCTGATGGCAATATGGCCTGACAACCTACTGGTTGAGTACACGCTAGACCAGTCTAAAGAAGTCAAGAGCAACCTCGTCGACCTGCAAAACAACATATTATCAGCGATTATCTTGGTGGTGGTTGTAATATTGGCAATACTCGGTTCTCGTACCGCCTTTCTAGTCGGAATATCGATTCCCGGGTCTTTTTTAACCGGTTTGCTCATACTCGCCGTCAGCGGACTTACCGTTAACATTATTGTCCTGTTTGGTCTGATCATGGCGGTGGGAATGCTTGTTGACGGTGCCATTGTAGTCACCGAGTATGCCGATCGCCGGATGCAAGAAGGAACTCACCGCAAGCAAGCATATCAAGAAGCCGCAAAACGAATGGCATGGCCTATCACGGCATCTACAGCGACAACCTTGGCAGCCTTCGCACCAATGTTATTCTGGCCAGATATTACTGGTGAATTTATGCGCTATCTGCCTTTGACCCTGATTGCAACACTAAGTGCCTCCTTGATTATGGCGCTGTTGTTTGTACCGGTTTTAGGTAGTGTGATTGGCAAGCCTCAACAAGCCAATAAGGAAGAACATCAGCGTAAATTGGCACTTGAAAGAGGACAGTTCGATCAAGCCAAAGGGCTTACTCGGTTATACCTTAATAGCCTTGCCATCGCTATTCGCCATCCTCTTAAAGTTCTTGCTGGTGCCCTGCTATTCGCAGCCCTGGTTGCTTTTGGCTATGCAAAAGCCGGGTTGGGCGTTGTTTTCTTCCCAGAAGTCGATCCGCCTCACTTCTCATTGAAAGTCCGCTCTCACGGTGATTTGTCTATCTATGAAAAAGATAAACTGATGCGAGATATAGAAATGAGGATCATCGGAGCAGAAGGGATCAGTAGTGTTTACACCCGTACTGGCGGTGAAGATCAAATCGGCTATATCCAGCTTAATCCGCTAGACTGGCAATATCGCTCCCCTATCAAAGATATCATTGCTGAACTACGAACAAAGACAGACGACTTGGCCGGTGTCGAGCTGGAGTTCAAGTTTCCTGAAGCTGGTCCCCCCCCGAGTGATCACGACCTTATCATCGAGGTAGCCGGCACAAATAATGATGAGATGTCTGACGCAGTCAGAAAATTCGCCACTGGTTGAGTCTCAGGCTGCCTTTACCAATATTTCAGACTCAGGTAACAAGCCTGGTATCGACTGGGAAATCAACATTAGCCGCGATGATGCGGCCCGATTTGGCGGTGATGCGACACTAGTTGGCAATACTGTCCAATTCGTGACAAATGGGCTTAAGATTGGCGAATACTTACCCGATGACACCGATGAAGAAGTCGATATCCTTGTCCGCTACCCTCAAAACAAACGAGATATTGGACGCTTTGATGAACTCAGGATCAAAACCCAGTACGGGCTAATACCTATTACCAACTTTTCCAGTATCGCCCCTGCTCCCAAGCAACACACGATCAGTCGTATTGATGGGAAGCGAGTACTGGAGGTCATGGCTGATGTTGCACCCGGTTACAATCTAAGCCTTGAGCTTCCCAACGTTCAGGCAGCAATAGATAGCATTACGATGGCTGATACCGTCAGTGTTAGACTTCGCGGGCAAAACGAAGAGCAAGACAACTCTTCACGCTTTCTCCAGTCGGCATTCATTGTTGCACTGGCTGTAATGGGGCTGATCCTCGTTACTCAATTCAACAGCTTCTATCAAGCCTTGTTGATCCTAAGTGCCGTACTCTTTTCGACAGTCGGTGTCTTCTTGGGTCTGCTCATATTCCAGCGGCCATTTGGCATTATAATGTCGGGGAATTGGTGTTATTGCGCTGGCTGGCATTGTAGTCAATAACAATATCGTATTGATCGATACCTATAATCAGCTGCGGCAAAAAGGCTACGAAAAAAACAGTTGCTATTATGCATACCGGCGCTCAGCGATTACGTCCTGTCATGTTAACGACGATCACTACAGTATTGGGATTAATGCCTATGGTACTGGAAATGAATATTGATCTTATCAGCAGAAAAATAGAGTTTGGAGCGCCAAGCACCCAATGGTGGTCACAGCTTGCAACAGCCGTTGCCGGTGGCCTTACCTTTGCTACCTTATTAACTCTGATTCTGACACCATGCCTGCTTATGCTTGGACGCGATCAGCAGCAAAAGAAACAGCAGGAAGCGACGTTCAAACCGGTAGATAACATTGAGATCATGGAAGAAAGTACGATGAAAAGAGAAAAGGTCTAGTAAGTACTCCTCCTTATCTCCCCCCATCAAGCACCTTGTCACGGCAAGGTGCTTGATAACTGCAGTAGTTAGCCAACATTCAATGCCCAACGGATCAGCAACGCGACTACCAGCAAGCTGGATACCCCACCAAACCACAGCGCAACAAACCATAACCAACGCTTGAGACATGGATTAATCATCAATGGTAACCCTCGTCTTCATTCAACTTACCGCGAAAAACCCAATAAGAGTAAGCCGTGTAAGCAATAATCAGCGGCAACAAAATGACCGCCCCTGCGAGCAGAAATTTCAGGCTGGTATCAGGTGCTGCGGCTTCGATGTAAGTCAGGCTATGTGGGACAATATATGGATAAGTACTAACCCCCCCAAATCCCAGCGAAGCCAGGAGGAAAAGCCCAAGGCTCGCTAAATAAGCCTTAATGGGATTATGCTCTATCAGATCTTTAAATAATAAGTAAACCAGATATCCAGAGCCAGCAGGGATCAGCAAAAACAAAAAGGCCTGAGGAAAAGAGAACCAGCGCTCCGCAATTTCACTGTTTCCCAAAGGAAGCCAAAGACTTAAGATCCCAACCATCACCACCATCAGCAAAGCACACCTTTTTGCTGTCGCATAATAACGACGCTGGTAAGGTTTCGGCAACTTAATCAACAACCAACAGGAACCAAGCAAGCTATAAGCGACAATTGTTATCAGCCCGCAAAACACACTGAATGGCGTAAACCAATCAAACCAACCCCCACTGTACTGACGGTTTACAACCTCTATTCCCTGTAGCAGGGTTCCGAGCATCATCCCTTGGGTAAATGTGGCAACCAACGAGCCGATAAAAAACGAGCTGTCCCACAGAAACTTGCCTCGTCGGGTTCGGAAGCGATACTCAAAAGCAACACCACGGAAAATAAGTCCAAGCAACATCATCGTCAAGGGTGCGTACAAGGCCGGCATAACCACCGAGTACGCCAACGGAAATACGGCAAACAAGCCACCACCTCCAAGAACCAGCCAAGTTTCGTTCCCGTCCCAGACCGGCGCTATGCTATTCATCATCAGATCGCGTTCTTTGTTGATTCGCCAGCAATAAACAAGATACCAATTCCGAGATCAAACCCATCCAGCGCTACATACGCAAATACCGCAACGGCAATTAGCATGTACCATATCAATGCATAATCCATATGGCCTCCTAAAGATTAGAGTCTGTGTTGGAAGATACAGTCGAATAACTGCTCTGTATCTGAGCATACTTTGTCGGAGATTTGCGCATTAGCCTCAGCAAGTAGAAAAAGCCTGCACCAAATACCGAGAAATACACCACAACAAACGCAGCTAGCGAGACGCTTACTGCGGCTGCATCAACGGGCGAGATCGAATCAGCTGTTCGCAATAAACCATACACGGTAAAAGGCTGACGCCCCACTTCTGTCGTGACCCACCCACTGATGATTGCAACAAAACCCGCGGGTGCCATAAACACGCAACAACGATGGAACCATTCATTATGATAAAGCTCACCTTGTCTTCGCAGCCACAAGCTGGTGAGCCCTATAGCCAACATCAAGAAGCCAATCCCAACCATTAACCTGAAACTCCAAAACACAATACTTACCGGCGGGTGCTGATCGTCAGGAAAAGCGTCGAGCCCCTTCACTTCACCGTTCCACTCATGTTTCAGGATCAAGCTGCCAAGATGTGGGATCGCGATTTTATAATCAATCACCTTCTTTTCTTCATTCGGGAGACCAAACAATATTAATGGGGGCGCCTTTCTGAGTTTCGTAATGCCCTTCCATCGCCGCGATCTTGGCTGGTTGATGCTCAAGAGTATTCAAACCATGAAAATCACCGACAATCACCTGGATCGGAGTAATAATCGCAGCCATCCACATCGCCATCGAAAACATTGTGCGTGCTAGGTGGTTATTCTGTGAGCGAAGCAGGTGGAAAGCCCCCCCAACACCACCGACAACAAATGCCGTTGTCAGGTACGCGGCCAACACCATATGTACAAGCCGATAGGGAAAAGACGGATTGAAGACAACAGCCCACCAATCTTCAGGAATGAACTGACCGAGCTCATTAACTGAATAGCCAGCCGGAGTTTGCATCCAGCTGTTTACAGACAGAATCCAAAATGCCGAAAATAGTGTGCCGAACGCCACGATAGCGGTGGACAGAAAGTGTAGCTTCTTCCCAACTCGGTTCATCCCCAAACAACATCACTCCTAGAAAACCGGCTTCGAGAAAAAATGCAGTGAACACCTCGTAGCCCCATCAAAGGGCCAAGTACTGGTCCCGTTTTGTCGGAAAACACACTCCAGTTGGTGCCAAACTGGTAACTCATCACAATGCCACTCACTACACCCATACCGAAACTAATCGCAAAAATCTTGATCCAGTATTGATATAGCTCGATATATTTGTGTTGACCTGTCTTGAGATACAAGCCTTCCAACACCGCCAAATAGCTCGCCAAGCCAATAGTAAATGCAGGAAAAATGATATGAAATGAAACTGTAAAAGCGAATTGAAACCTTGCCAGATCAACAGCGAGTTCACCCATAATTGCTCCTTAGCCCAAACCTTCGTATCCAGTTTAGGTAACACAAGTCATGAAGCTCTTTTATGCTATTACGATCAAAGTTAAATTATGGTTCAAATATTTCCATTCGTAGCGTTATTTTCAGTCAAGGTAATTCGTGCTCGATGACTAGCATCATTAACTATTTTTATCATTCTATAACAGTTATTTATATTTTTTTGAAATCAATAGACAACTTAACTTTTAATATTAAAACACTAGATACCTAAGTATCAGTTAACTCATGATTCATATCATATATTTTCTCTTACCCCCTAAATAATCTGATATGAATATAGGATATCACATACAACAACTTCATTCTTGCTATTAAACTTTGTTAAGTGTATAGATATAACCTCTAACACCACTCAGCCTATGTCAGTAATTAAAAATCACTGACACATCCACATGCGCTTAAATTCAGGTATTTGATGTGAGGGCAAAATAAATGAGTCTTAAACATACTCTTAAAAAAATAGAACCGGCATTTGAAATCGGTGGAAAATATCAGAAATGGCACGCCTTGTACGAGGCATTTGCTACCATTATTTACACTCCCGGTACCGTTACTCATGGTCATACCCATATCCGCGATAGTATTGATCTAAAACGTATTATGATAATGGTATGGCTAGCCACCTTCCAGCTCTATTTTGGGGGGGGATCTACAATATAGGTAATCAGGCGATAATTGCACTGAATACCATCTACTCTCCGGAACAAATAGCAACACTGATTGATGAAAACTGGCATTATACTATCAGTGTTTACCTTGGCGGTTCGCTCGCTGACAGTTCTGGATGGGGCAGACCGCCTACTACTTGGAGGAACTTATTTCTTTCCAATTTACCTAACCGTCTTCATCGTAGGAGGATTTTGGGAGGTCTTATTCGCCGTCATTCGAAAGCATGAAATCAACGAAGGTTTCTTTGTCTCTTCAATTTTGTTCGCGCTCATTGTTCCGCCAACCATTCCTTTGTGGCAAGCAGCTTTGGGAATCACTTTCGGTATTGTCGTTGCCAAAGAAATCTTTGGCGGGACAGGGCGTAATTTTATTAACCCAGCACTCGCCGGACGCGCATTTCTTTATTTTTCCTATCCTGCACAGCTCTCTGGTGGCTTAGTCTGGACGGCAGCCGATGGCTATACCGGTGCGACGGCACTTAGCCAGTGGGCTGATAACGGAGCCTCAGCGCTGGTTCACAATGCAACGGGTAACAATATTAGCTGGATGGACGCATTCATAGGTAATATCCCTGGCTCTATCGGTGAGGTATCCACACTCGCCCTGTTACTCGGCGGCGGAGTAATCATAGCTATGGGGCATTGCCTCATGGCGAATTGTCTCTGGTGTTTTCTTCGGAATGGTCGCCACCTCAATAATCTTTAATGTTATCGGTTCAGATAGCAATCCAATGTTTGCAATGCCATTTTGGTGGCACCTCGTACTCGGAGGTTTTGCATTTGGAATGTTATTTATGGCCACTGACCCTGTTTCAGCGGCATTTACAAACAAAGGAAAGTGGGCATATGGTGCACTTATCGGGATTATGACCGTTCTACTCCGAGTAATTAATCCCGCTTATCCAGAAGGCATAATGCTAGCCATATTATTTGCTAACCTATTTGCTCCAATTTTTGACTTTCTTGTTACCCGGACAAACATTACGAGAAGGAAGCAAAGACAGCGCAACGAATAAATCTACAAGTTGCTGCTCTAACACTCTTGACCATAACGTGACCGAGCAGCCCGACTCACTAGATTATGCCATCATGTTCTACTGTTACACTTTGCCATTAGATAGAAATGCAGTTAACAAGGTTACGCCATACCTTCGACAAAGATAACCGGATCCTGATAGCTAATCGCTACCCCTTCATCCATTAACTCCTCTATCACATCATCGTTCATTTCTACAAATGCTTCACTGAGAATATCACAGATCGCCTCGCCGCCAGGAGTCAATGCCAACGCAGAAAACCAAGCTTGAGCCTTATATTTGCCTCTAGCAACAAGTGATGAAGCTGAGTCATATCCACGCGAGCTATATTGACAATACTATTGGCCAAGCATGTCGCGATCCCCATACCACGGAACTCAGGTGAAACATACACAGTATGAAGAGAGAGTTCATAGCAAAGTTCCGACAGATGATACGGAAAGCGGTGATCTTCGATGTAGCGACTAAAATATGCAGTAGCAATCAGCTCATCATGACAATACACCAATAGCGCAACATCATTGTTCGTGTGTTGCTGGCGGGTAAATGGAGCCTCCAATACGCTGGACGCCGCTGCAAGAGCCGTCGTAATGCTAGCCTGCCCATTTAGTATCTGGATTTCATGGCTGGCCTCCGCCAATGGTTTTAGCACCATTACACCATCCGTTATTGCCAGAGGTTCAATTACCCCCCCCTCAAGCGTTAGAGTAGATAACGGTGATAATTTCACTTGCTCATAGAGGGTACGAACACGATGCCCCTGTCGCTTGCAGATACCCAGAACCATCGATTCGAAAAATATCTTCGCAATTACAATTAGCTTGTGTATCAACAATGTACACTTTCTGCTTATTATTGACTGGCTGCCTCACAGCAGATTCAACCACCTCTTGCCAGCAACAGAAAGATTGAATCAATTTAAAAGATGTATCTTCTTGGCGATACATCTGGTAGCGGTTATGTAGCATGACTTAGAACCTTGCCAATAAATAAGCAATCACTTGGTTGCGTATAATATCAAACTTACTCAAATTCAGTGTAAACGAGTCTTCAAACTTGTGATGTATGAATTAATCGGTAAGACAAAAGTGTTGACTTATTGTCTATATTTCACCAAACCCACGTCAATGTTTTGACGACAAAAAAGTGACGGTAAAAAAACCACTTTTATAGGTAAAATAATTATTATATTTATTTCAACACATTGAAATTTAAACGCCAACTTTGGGATCAAAATCACCTCATAAAAAGCCTATTCAAGGTTGATAATTAATATTGTATTGACTAAAGTCAGCCATGTCAGAGCAATGTCAAAAACAATAAAAACATACACTGATAATTTAAATCCACTCGTGATAATGGAAGCAAGGATGCTTATGAAGTAATGAAACATATCTCTTATTCGTTATTAATACTCCAATATTATTTCACTCAATAAATTTATAACAATATTAAGCAGTTAATGAAAACTTTACTTTTTATATTATTAGTTATCGCATCTCAGAGCGTAATGGCATTCAGTGATAGACCTACAGCAGACCTTGTTCTGGTTAAAAAATCTGAAAGAAAGATGTTCCTTATTAAGAACAATACCGTGTTCCGTGAATATACTATCAGTTTAGGTAAGCAACCTGTTGGACATAAACAGAAGAGAGGAGACTATCGGACTCCAGAAGGATTATATACGGTTGATTTTAGAAATAGGAAAAGCCGATTTCACTTGAGCTTACATATCAACTACCCCCCCAACCAACAAGATAAGCTGAGAGCACAGCAGCTAGGGGTTGATCCTGGTGGAGATATCTTTATACATGGCTTACCAAACGGTAAAAATCTCCCCCTCGTTTATAAAGGTGTCGACTGGACCCGTGGCTGCATTGCAGTCAACAACCCACAAATTCAAGAGATTGCCCAATATGTATCAGATGGCACCCCGATACGGATTGCCCCCATAAACGATATAGATTGAATTAAAACAGCAAGTTTGCCTTTCATATAACTAAACCCCGTCTTCCTGTATAACCAGGCTGATGGGGTTTAGCCTTTATATCCAACTAGTGCCGCTTTCAGGCTCTCTTGCTGAGACATCGGCTTATAGAAATAATACCCTTGAAGCTCTTCAACATTTAATGCCTGCAGGGCGAGCTTTTGTTGTTCCGTTTCAACACCTTCGGCAACCATTTTTAGCCCTAATGCTTTAGACATACTAACAACACTACTGATCAGTATCTCTCCTTGGTGATCAAGACCAATACGCTTAACAAAGCTCTGATCTAACTTCACCACATCCAGCGGAAACTCGCACAGAGAATTCAAAGCAGAATAACCAGTTCCAAAATCGTCCAATGCCAGCTTAACTCCCATATTCTTTATTACCTGCATGCGGTGGATAACCTGTTTTGTTGAACCAATCAGCATACTTTCGGTAATTTCAATCGTCAGGTGTTCAGGTTCAATATTGTGCCGGGTAAGTACAGACTGAATCTGGTGAAGCAACTGTGAGTGTGAAAAATGTGGACTAGACAAATTCACATGAACAGATAGAGGCCCCAACCCAATCTCCTGGCGCTGGCTATTTACTTGTGCCAAAAACTCACAAGACTTATCCAAAATCCGGCTCCCCCAACGCAATTATCAGCTCTCGTGATTCAGCCATTGGAATAAACCGGGCCGGAGACACTTCCCCCAGTTCTGGATGATACCATCGAGCTAATGCCTCAAAACCAGAGATTTCTTCCGTAGTACCACACACAAGAGGCTGGAATTTTGGATAGATACTTCCATCGCGGATAGCATTGGAGATATCTCTCTGAATTAAAATATGGCTTTTTTTGTTGTTCCGCCATACGGTCGGTAAATAACTGAATTCTTGACGTTTTTAGTCCTGCACGATAAGTCGCATATTCTGCCGCATTCATCATCTGATCAGCTGATAAGGCCTGCTTTGTTGTTAACACTAATCCCACAGAAACAGACAACCGGACTTCGACACCTTCAACCAATAAAGGTTTATCTAAAGCCTCAATAATCGCCTTGGCATAACGATAAGGAGTAAATCGGCTTCCTTCCGTTAATACGAATGCAAATTCACTATCCGCGACTCGCCCCCAAGCTTCCTTTGCCCACGACACGCTTCAGCTCTCGAGCAATCGCCACCAGCACCTCATCAGCCATTTGATGGCCAAATGCACCAGCTACAATATTAAATCGTTCAATCCTGATATAGAGCAGCGATGGCGAAGAAAATGTTGATGCAGGGGTGGTGTTTATCAGTCAGTTTATACTCTAGCAACTTAAACAGTGTTTGACGGTTCACGAGCCCCCGTAACCGTATCGTACTTTTCCAGTTGCTTAATCAATCCTTCCTGAATTTTCTGCTGGCTGACATCTTTAACTGACAGCATCAGTGCCTCACCATTTTGCTGCTTGATTGGTGTCACTTCCAATTTACAGGCTACCCAATTACCGTCTGCTGCTAACATGTCGGTATCAAAGTGCCTTTGCCCAGCTAAAACAGCATTATACATAGCTTCAATCTTACAACTCTGTTCACCGGATTCTGGACAGAGATTCAAAAGAGGCTGGCCAATAAGTACCCTGCCCGATGGGTAATGTAATATAGAGGCTAACGTATCATTTGCATCAACAATCTGGCCATCAAGCACAATGACTAAACCAAGATTGCTCGTGCTATACAGGGCTTCAAACTTTTGGGCTACATCATTGAGAGCGGAGTCAGTATGAGATGATTTAATCAGGATTTGATTGATCACCTCACCCACCATCGAGAACTCATCGTTACCATCAACAACCATACGCGTGCTGTATTCATCTTTAACCAGCGCCTCGAGCCCTTTCTCCAAAGCTATAAAACGACTCCCCACTTTTCGCCGGAAAGCAAATAGAGTCAGGAGGCCCGTAAATGCAGCAGCAATTAACATAGCCACAGCCAACCAGCTGATGAGTTGATTGCCTTCCTGGAAAATAGTACGTGGTCGACTGCTCTTCAAAATGGCCAACGGCTTGCCATTGAAATCATTCAGAACAACGCATGCGGCCAGATCTTTCCCGTCATTCTCAATCTGGGTTAACGGTATCGATTTACCCTCAAGGCTGTCTTGGGGGTGTTACTGCAACCAACGTGTTTTCTGCGGAAAGAACTTCATTATAGTGGCTTGGGAATACAGCTGAGAGATAGCGCCCCCCACATTAACCAACCGCCAACAGGGCTATCTGAAAGGCTATTTCGAATTGGTGCTACGCTGACGACTAAGACTTTACCGGAAATTGAAATAAGGCCTGACTGAGCCTGGTCTACAGGGATCCGACCGCTAATAAGATCATTCAGGTACTCTCCGGTGCCTTGCAAAGACAATAACTGCTCAAGAACCTCTGTCGGTATAGCTGAAGAGCGCCCCTTGTACTGTAGCCATCATACTTTCGATGAGCTGACCATCTCGGTTTAGAAAGAGCATCAGATCGAGGTCGAGATTTTTTAGTCCGTCATAATTGAGGTTTCGATCCCCGATAGGCTTCATCACCTTTGGTTACAAGATCATAACTCTCGTCCCAGTTTGCCCAGTCGTACGAACGTTCCCCCCCTGACTATGAACAAGTATGTCGATGATAGCTCTAGCTTGATGGCTGTGCTTAAGAATTTGCTGTTGCTCGATATCATTGAGATTCATCAGAAAGAAATAGCGGGCACAAAACAAACATATAGCAGCAATAGCAAAAAGACCGGCTCCAAACAGGAGAGCTGTTCTCGTACTTAGCTTGGCAGGAGCAAGATTCTTTATTCTCATTATCCACTAATAGTCGCTGTTTCATTCCATCAAAGAATATCAATTTACCCTTTGCAGAAGCAACAAATCATAGCCTTTGCTAGCAGAAATATAGATTCTTAACCTATAACTGAGATCCGCAACCATTGTATTCAACTTTAGCCGATAACGAGTTTAAAGCCATTTCTGCCTGCCGATTTAACACTGTACAGCGCTTTATCAGCCGCAACCAATATCGACTCCCATTCACTTTCCAGCTGTTGCGGAAACAGGATAAAAACCGCTCCCATTGATACTGTCACAGTTACCTCTCCGGCATTGGTTAAAAAAGGAGTATCAGCTATCGCCGAGCGTAAACACTCCAGCACGCTATCAGCCTCATGCTCAGTCGTATTGATAATCAGCACAAACTCCTCGCCTCCCCCCCAACGAACACCCAAGTCGCCGTTACAGGATGCATTTTTCAGACGCTGAGCAAGCAAGATGAGCACCTGATCCCCCCCCACATCATGTCCCAATTTGTCATTAATTGATTTGAAATGATCTATATCGAGCAACACAACCAAAGTGGTTTTCAGAGCAGTTTGGGACGAGGCTGTCGTCAGCCACTTTTCTAGGTAACGGCGATTATAAAGATGGGTCAAAGGATCTTGCATTGACTGGGTTGCTAGCTCAGCATTCGACTGTTCAAGTTCAACATTATTTCGACTAATATTTGTGTATCGACGATAGAGGAAGTATAAGATAAATAAGATAAAAGCAGTGCCGATTTTCAGTATATTTTCACTAGCCTCCTGCTCCGCTAAACGCGCTGATTTCAGGGAGTTTTCCGTTTTCAACAAGACAATTTCGTGTTCTTTCAGCTTCGCTTCAAATCGCTCTTGTAAATCAAACAGTTCTTTCCTGCGCGTATCAAACAAGTATTCTTTGCCATCCACGGCATACTGTTTGTAATACTTCAGCGCCAGCTTGTAATCTCCCGTTATCTCATAAATATCAGCAATAATGTTGCTAACATAGATGTAGCGTTTACGGTTTCCACGCTGTTCATAAGTATCCAATGCCAAAAAAGCATGCGACAGAGCTTTATCCGTTTGATTTAGCTGTAGATAAGATTCAGCAAGACTTTCATGACAGTTCGCAATTCCCCGAGGTTCATTGAACGATTCAGCCAACCTTAAACATGCTAAAGAACTCTCGAGTGCCTCCTGCAGCTTCTTATGATCAAGCTGCGTCGCCGCTAGGTTCATCAGTGCCGTCAGTTTTACTCTGTAAGAGCTGGTTTTAGCGGCCAGTACCATTGCTTTACGGATATGCGCTACGCGTTTCTCTGGCCTCTCAAGGTACTTATCAATAACACTCGCATTAATATGGAGTATCGCCTCGGCAAATGGGTTGGAAAACGCCTGTTCATGATACAAATCAATCGCTTGATTGATGTAATGATCAGCCTTTGACCACTCTTCCATACGAATATAGACAGTTGATATATTTGATAATACGCGAGCGATTTGCAGCTTGTCACCGCAATCGGAAAAAATCTCGTACGCGTCCTGATAACTTTGTAACCCCCCCAATTTATAGTCTGAGCGATCAATATAAATATTCCCTTGCCACTTTAGCGTCCGGGCCAACAACGAGTGATAACCTATCTCCCGAGCTAAGATCTCGACACGTGATAGCATTGATTCTGCCAACTCATAGTTGCGTTTATCCACCAACTCGGCAGCTTCGGCCAATAGTGCCTCGGCAACCATCCATTTACTGCCGGTCTGCTCGCCTAGCTGTTTCAACTGACTGATATAACCCATTGCCTTACCATCATTATCCCCCCATCTGCTTGTTCAATGTTGTACTGAATCAACAGATATAGAGCCTGTCGAGCAGTTGAGTGGGTTGGGTTTATTTTTCTTGTCAGAACTGGCAGGCGTTTTTTTGCTTTATCGGGGTAATTACAGACTGTATATACAAGTCTAACAACGGTTGATCATCAGCTGCCGCAATCGACTTCAAAAATTGAATGCATGGTTGGTAGCTCGTTTTAGCGGCAATCGTTCTGTATGAAAAAGACACAGCGGTGACTAATAGTAGTGCTCTCAAAAAGAACATAATCAACTTGGGGAGGTTTAGGCATAAAACTCTTTGCGGGTTAATAATCGTAGTGGATCCCTGACGACATTCCATCGCGGCTATTAATACCAGATATTATCTTACAAATACAATATCAATCGTATTTATTAATACATCAATATTCAAAATATGCTAATAACATCATTGACTAACACCTGAACGTCATAAAGTTAACCAAAATAGAATGATCACCCTAAAAATACCCGTTCAAACAGCATCCAAGGTAACGAAAAGACAACAACACTGATAAATAGTAATTGTCACTTAAACTATACAGGTTACTAATAAGACAACTTCGTACTATCAATTAAAGATATTGAATTACCCCCCTAGATTCATAACTCACAAAGCAACTCTCGCCATTTTAATCAGCGAGAATAATCAAACACGGGTGTAGGTTGTCATAGTACCTAGATATTAAAAATGCCCGCTAAAGACGGGCATTCGCTATTGATAATATTGTAAGGCGACTATTATTAAACGGTCATTGTTAATAGCAATTCTTAAGCAACCATGGCTTCTTGATCTTGGTAGTTATGGGCGATGTGCACAAACTCACCTTCACATTCTAGAAAGGCCTCAACCACTTGCGGATCAAAGTGTGTCCCATTTCCTTCCAAAATAATCGATTTCGCTTTCTCATGGCTAAAAGCTGGCTTGTACACTCGCTTCGAGATCAGGGCGTCATACACGTCGCTAATGCCATCAAACGACCAGATAGAGGGATCTCCTCGCCAACAAGCCCCTGCCGGATAACCACTTCCATTCCACTTTTCGTGATGAGTCAGCGCAATTTCACGAGCAAGAAACAAAAAGCTACAACTGCCCATTTGTTTCTCGGCCGTCGCTATCGACTCTGCACCAATCAGGGCATGCGTCTTCATCGTTTCGAACTCTTCATCAGTTAACTTACCCGGTTTAAGCAAAATCGCATCAGGAACACCCACCTTCCCGATATCATGAAGCGGAGCTGATTTATACAGCAAGTCAATTCGCTCTTCTGTCAGATAATCACTAAAGATCTCACGATGCTTGAGCCGATTGGCCAACGCGCGAACATACTCCTGGGTACGCAGTATATGGGCTCCCGTTTCATTATCCCGCGATTCTGCCAAGCTGATAACCCAACGATAGCAACATCACGAGTCAGGTTGACTTCATCGTAGCTCTTTTCCAACCGGATCAACATTTCATTGGTATAATGCGCAATCGCACCCATCTCCCCCATGCTGAACAACAGGCACCCGTACAGACAAGTCTCCTTTCGCAGCCTCTTCAAGTACCTGCTGCTGATTTACCAACAGTAAACGCAGTAGCTTCAGCCACTGGTACATGAT
>LLEM01000147.1_pt1 | contig 15491 bp, 20 predicted proteins | sample 595841 | NCBI WGS metagenome assembly LLEM01 (sample SAMN02919313, study PRJNA255460) | bioreactor metagenome | biome: chemostat; feature: culture 2012_10.2; material: sediment; isolation source: day64 10degC chemostat 2012 inoculated with Wadden Sea sediment taken from... | place: Germany: Bremen ...
ACTGCTCGATGAAGCACAGGCATTGCCAGACGATGCATTGGAGGCCCTACGCTTGCTCGGCAATTTGGAGACAGAACATGAGAAGTTGCTGCATATTGTTTTGCTGGCCCCAGCCAGAGTTAGATCAAAGGCTTAGCCAGCACCATATGCGCCAGCTCAGGCAACGGATCACATTCCGGGCTTGTCTGCGCCCGTTGGATTTGGCCGAGACGGTTTCCTATATCGAATTTCGTCTAGGTAGCGCTGGCTGCGAACATGTGTTGTTCGAGCTGGCGCAGTATCGTGAGATTTGGAAAGCCAGCCAGGGGATCCCCCCGCCTTATCAATCAGCTTTGTCATAAAGCGTTAATTGCAGCATGTAGCAGCAACACTCAATTAGTAGGTCGCAAAGAAGTTTTGATGGCAGTTAAAGATACATTAGGGGCGCGTCAGCCTAAATGGACGTACCCGGTACTATGGGGGTGGCACTGAGCATGAGCGAGATAAACAAAAAGCTTAACGCTTTGAGCCAACAACATAGCAATCGTTCATCGACTTCCCTGCCGCTGCAAGCCGCCGTTGTTAAACCGGTTCCGCAGAACAATGGACCACGATGGATGATTGCTGGCCTATGTATCGCGGTAGTAACCGGTGGAATGGGTTGGTGGCTTGGCTCTCAAAGCCAGCTCAGCAATCCGAAAGAAGAGGTTGTCAGTGTGGAGTCGGCAACGGCTAAGCCGGCCCCCCGAGCTAAACCCTGTCGCAGTCGCGATGGTTGTAGAGCCTGATATTGAATTCGATGCAGGACTGGAAGCCGTTCCGGAAACTGTACCAGAAGCATCGCGGCAACCCATTGCTGTCAGTAAAGCCAAAAATATTGAGATACAGCCAACCAGCTCTAACTCAGAGGTAAAGCCGAAGATAGCAAAGCCGAACACACCGAAGCCTGTTACCAAACAAGCCGTTTCAGTGAAAAACGAGGTTAAGCCGCCGGTTATTGCAGTGAAGCCGCCGGTTTCTGAAGTCAATAAGACACCTAAACAAGAAAATCTCAATGCTCAATCGGCCGAGCACGATGAAGATAGATCTGCTGAAGAACTGACGATTGAAACCGTTGAGCTCGATGCCGCACAGCTCGCCAATGTGGAGTACAAGAAAGCGCAGAAGGCCCTGAAATCAGGGGGGGATAGTCGCAAAGCGATTGGTTACCTGAGGCAGACTCTGAAATATCAGCCGGAATGGGTCAAGGCTAGACAGAAGTTGTCGGCGTTGTATTACGGACGGGGCGAGACCCGCAAGGCTGTTGCGACTTTGCAAGACGGACTGAAGCTCGATGGCGAGCAACCTGACTTGCGTTTGACTATGGCTAGACTGTTGGTCAATGAATCTCAGCAGCAGGCTGCCCTGAATGTATTGAGTCGCCTGCCAGAAAAAAGTCATAGTGGCTACTTGGCAATGCGCGGTGCATTGGCTCAGCAGCTCAATAATAATGAATTGGCAATGAGCAGCTATCAGTTGCTGGTCAAAGAAGAGCCTTACGATGGTCGCTGGTGGCTGGGGCTAGGTATTGCCCTGGAGCGTAGCGAAGTAGCCGAAAAAGCCCTCGATGCCTATAAACAGGCATTGTTAATGGGGCGAATTTCGCAGCAGTCACAAAAGTTTATTCAACAGCGCCTGGCGCTGCTTGAGGCTCGGGAGGGCTAAGCGCATGCAAATCAGATTAAGAAAGCGTCTTGGTGACTTGCTGGTAGAAGAAGGGATTGTTAAACAGGATCAGCTTGAGCAGGCGTTGGGCAAACAACAGACGACCGGGCGAAAGTTGGGAGATACCCTGATCAGTATGGGATTTTTGAGCGAGCAGCAGATGCTCTCTTTTCTGTCCCGTCAACTTGATATTCCGCTAGTGGATCTTACCCGGGTGTCGGTTGATATCGATTCGGTGTCTTTACTGTCTGAGGTTCACGCCCGCCGTCTTCGTGCTCTGGTGATTGGGGGTTCGGGGTGATACCGTCCGAGTAGCGATGAGCGATCCGGCAGACTTGGCGGCTCAGGAAGCCGTTTACGATCAGTTGACACAGTACCGTGTTGAACTGGTAATTGCACCAGAGCGCCAGTTGATAGCCGCTTTTGACCGTTATTACCGTCGGACCCAGGAAATAGTCTCGTTCGCCGAACAGCTGCAGGCCGAACATCAGAGTGGTTCGGACTATAGTTTTGGCTTCGATGATTCGGATAACGATGAAGTGACAGTTGTTAAACTGATCAACTCCTTGTTTGAAGATGCAATCCAGGTTGGCGCTTCTGATATTCACATCGAGCCGGACACAGATGTGCTGCGTATTCGCCAGCGTATCGATGGTGTACTGCATGAAACTTTGCTTAATGAGGCCAGTGTATCCGCGGCTTTGGTACTGCGCCTGAAGCTCATGAGCGGACTGGATATTTCAGAGAAGCGCTTGCCGCAAGATGGCCGCTTCAACGTTAAAGTGCGCGGCCACTCGGTTGATGTCCGCGTATCAACGATGCCGGTTCAGCATGGTGAGTCTGTCGTGATGCGTCTGCTTGATCAGTCGGCAGGTATCCTGAGCCTGGAACAGATCGGTATGCCCGGTGATCTGCTGCCGCGTTTTCGTCGCCAGCTTAAACGACCACATGGAATGATCCTGGTGACTGGCCCGACAGGATCCGGTAAAACCACCACTTTATATGGTGCTCTCAGTGAACTGAACAAACCGGGTAAAAAGCTGATCACGGCAGAAGATCCGGTGGAATACCGCCTGCCCCGAGTCAATCAGGTACAGGTAAATAGCAAGATTGGTCTGACGTTCTCATCTATCCTGCGAACGTTCCTGCGTCAGGATCCCGATATTATTCTGGTGGGTGAGATGCGAGATAAGGAAACGGTCGAAATTGGCCTGCGTTCGGCACTGACTGGCCATTTGGTTCTGTCTACCCTGCACACAAATGATGCTATCGACAGTGCACTACGGATGATGGATATGGAGGCCCCGGGCTATCTGGTTGCCAGTGCGGTACGAGCCGTACTGGCTCAGCGACTGGTTCGCCGGGTATGTAACGATTGCGGCGAAAGTGACGAGCTTGATGGGGGCCAAACAGCAATGGCTGAAGGCGCGCTTCCCGCAGCATTTACACAACGATTACCGCCAAGGCAGAGGCTGCCAGAGTTGCAACTTTACTGGCTATAAAGGACGAATAGGGGTATTCGAACTGCTTGAATTGGATCAACCAATGATGGATGCATTGCGTGCCAATGATGCGGTCCTGTTTAGTCAAATTGCCCGAAATGCCAAAGGTTATAAGCCGCTGATTGAGTCAGCGATGGATCTGGCTCTTGAGGGACGTACTAGCTCGAGGAAGTCTTGCTGCTGGGTGAAGGTGAATTGAATACCGCTGATTTTAATGTCGATAATTTCAATGATGGCCAAGTGCTGTAATTGCGCGGTAGGAGTGAGTTTGTATGCCGATATTCAACTATCGCGGGCGTGATAACCAAGGTGGCTTAAAGCGCGGGCAAATTGAAGCCGCAAGCAGGATGCGGCAGCCGATCTTCTGATGAGGGAGGGCATCATCCCGTTGGAAATTCGTAAGGGAAAAGCCCAAGGGCAGGGGGGGCTGGATCTCCAGTCTTTGTTCAAAAGTCGTATTCCTCTGGAAGTGCTGGTGATTTTCTGTCGCCAGCTCTATAGCCTGACTAAGGCCGGTGTGCCTTTGTTGAGGGCAATAAAAGGGCTGAGTCAGAGCTCGGCCCATCCATTGATGAAAGAATCGCTAGATGCCGTATCCGATGAGCTTACCAATGGCCGTCCGCTTTCGGTGGCGATGAAACAACACCCTCGGGTGTTTTCTGAATTGTATGTATCGATGATCCATGTCGGCGAAAATACCGGTCGGCTGGATGAATCATTGTTGCAGCTGGCGAACTATTTTGAGCAGGAAATGGAAACCCGTCGCCGGATCAAGTCGGCGATGCGTTATCCGACGTTCGTGATATCGGCAATCATGCTGGCAATGGTGGTGCTGAACGTCAAGGTGATCCCGCAGTTCACCTCTATGTTCAGCCGTTTCGGGGGTCGACTTACCGTTGCCGACCCGGATTTTGATCGCCAGTTCCAACTTTTTCGTCAACTACTGGCCATTGTTGCTAGGGGGGGCGTTAATAGCAAGTTGGATCGGGATCCGAATGTGGCGACAAACACCGGCAGGTCATGAAAAGTGGGGACAAGTGGCGGCTAAAAGTGCCTGTTGTCGGCGGTATCGTTAACCGGGCACAGTTATCGCGTTTCTCGCGTACATTTTCCCTGATGATCCGTGCCGGCGTGCCTTTGAATCAGGCGATTCAGATGGCCGCCGAAGCCTTGGGAAACCGCTTTCTGGAAAACCGTCTGATAGAGATGAAAAATGGTATTGAGGGCGGCAATACGATTACCAGTACTGCCAGCCAGTCTGGGGTGTTTACACCACTGGTGTTGCAGATGATAGCTGTTGGTGAAGAAACTGGTCAGGTTGATAACCTATTGCTCGAAGTCTCCGATTTTTATGATCGGGAGGTCGATTATGATCTGAAGACCCTGACTGCCCGGATAGAGCCGCTTTTATTGCTTATAGTGGCAATCATGGTTCTGCTATTGGCTCTGGGGGGGATTTTCTTACCGATGTGGGGGGTCTGCTCGATGTGGCTAGAGGCGTTTAACCAGCAACAAAAAAACGTCTCCAATATTTTATTTGGTTTTGTGGTGTTTCTTTTATTGTCACCAGCATGTTGGTGCAAGGGATCGAAATCAAGGAAGAAGCCGAGCACACTAAGCTCAATGTTTTGAAGCAAACCTTTTACAAAAGTGCATCAACGCTTCGTCAGCGGTGGGGAGCTTCAAGACAAGCCTGCGCAGTTAGATATTGCGGGAATGAATGTCGAATTTACTGCTCGTGGTTGGCCCATTGTACTTAATGGTAATGGCATTGACTGTCGAAGAATGTGGGATTTGTTGGCATCAAGAAGCGGGGGCTGTATCGTACCTTCGTTTTGACTCAAAAAAAGAAATGAGATCAGCTCGATATAATTCCTGTTATTACCAAGTAAGTGACGGTAATTGGCTGGAATTATTTTATAAAAATGAGACAATACACATTAACGGCTTTTTGACGGATTAAGCGTCGTTTTCATGACGAATAGAGAAGTATCATAATGAAAAATCAACACGGTTTTTCCCTTGTAGAGCTCGTTATTGTGATTATTGTTGTCGGCCTGCTGGCGGCAACAGCACTGCCTCGTTTTCTACAGGTAACCGATGAAGCCAAGAAAGCCTCGATTGAAGGCGTCGCTGGTGGTTTTGCTACGGCAGTTTTGTCTGCTCGTGCCCAGTGGGAAGCCAATGGCCGCCCTGCCGATAGCAGTGGGCAATATCTGGTGGACTACGATGGCACCGACTTTTTGCTGACCAAGGCAACAACAGATAAAACTGTACGTGATGGTTATCCCTATGCATTGAAAAACGGCACTTCTGATGTCGGTGCTATCAATGCAACAGACTGCCAGGTGTTGCTAGAGAATCTGTTACAGAATCCACCACTGGCAACAACCAGCAGTCGTGATGCGGTGAGTGGGAATTATTTGTTTTACGTTAAAGCCGGTACTGATAATACAGCAAAGCTTTGTCGTTATTACCAACTGGCTTCGGCCGGAACGAATGGAGCGGGCTCAACTGACGTTGAGGGCGGACATTCATTTACGTATAAGCCGGCTTTAGGCCGCGTCGAAGTCAATTTGAAATAAATAGGAGTGAGTTATGAAACGTCAGGGCGGTTTTACGCTAATTGAACTAGTCGTTGTGATTGTAATTTTGGGTATTCTGGCGGTAACCGCTGCACCTAAGTTTATGAACTTCCAGGATGATGCGCGTATCGCATCGCTACAGGGCCTGAAAGGTGGTATCGATGGTGGTGCATCAATCGTATTTGGTAAAGCTGCGTTAACAGGCAAGGATTCAGGAAAGAAAAGTGATAGTCCGGCTGCCGATGTGGAAGGAATTAAAACTCATTATGGTTATCCGACTGCAGCAGAAACTGGAATCAAGTTGGCAGTGACTGGCCTTGATTCTGATGATTGGGTGATGGCTTTTGGAACTGAAGGGACTGCCCCCCCGAATACAACAAGCCATGGTGCATTTACACTGAAAGGTAAGAAACCTGGTACTCTAAATTATGCCAACGTTATAGCAACCAAATGTTATGTCAAATACAGTGAAGCCACAGCGTCTACTGCTGATAAAGCGGCTAAAACAACTATCGACACAAGCGGTTGTAATAACTGATCAAATGGGGGGGCTCTTATGAGCCCTATTTTCCGAGCCGCTTTCTTTATTAAAGCGGCTCGGAAAATAGTTAAAGTTAATTCTGGTAGGGATCGAATGAAAAATCGCCAGCAAGGTTTTACATTGGTTGAGCTGGTGGTTGTGATTATTCTCGTTGGAATACTAGGCGCCACAGCAACCTCGAAAATGATAGGCCGCAGCAGCTTCGATGCCCACCTGAATCGCGACCAAGCGATATCTATCGCCAGACAAGTGCAAATCCTGTCAATGAACCACCTAGTCACCTCTGCCAATGATGCCAATGCTTCCTGTTATTCCTTGCAGATATCTCCGGGCTATTTGGGAAGTCCGCGCTGTGATAACGTCCTGCCGGGAATGCCGCCTGCGCTAACGGCTGCGGATAATAACCTGAGTCTGTCTGCCGAAGGTCTTGCCGTTGAAAATTTGTATTTTGATATGCTGGGTCAACCTTTTTATTTTACCGGTACGGGCGAGAATGAAAAACGGGTAAATGCCTGTCGCAGTAGTTCAGGTTGTAAGATCACCTTCCGTTCTGGTGCCAATGAGCAAACCACGATGTGTATCAATCAAGAAGGGTACATTTATGCCGGTTGCTAAGTCTCTGCATGCAAGACAAGTCGTAAGACAGGGCTCCAGACAAGCGGGCTTTACCTTGATTGAGGGTATTATCACTATCGTGATTTTGGGCATTGCGATGATAACCCTCACCAGTTTCTTGTTTCCTCAGGTTGAGCGCTCGGCAACGCCTTATTATCAGGCCCGTGCCGCCGCGATTGGCAATGCATTCCTCAACGAAGTTTTGTCGCGTAAGTTTGATGAAAATTCTGATCCCTTCGGAGACAGTGCAGTGCGCTGCGGAGAGACAGGGGCTCAGGCGTGCACTAAGCCGGAAACGTCGGGCAGCTGGCCCAGAGATGAACGACAAGATGACGGCACAAGCAAAGAGTATTTTGAATACGTCGATCCGGTTAGTGGTAATAGGCTCGGCTGGGGCCTCATGGTATCTATTGCCGATGACGTTGATGACTTTCACGGTTGCTGGGGGGGAGTTATCCCTGTGTGGCAAGCGATATAGCAGTAGCCAATATCCATGGCGCGGCTTCATTGAAAACCTGCTAAAAGACGACCAAGGTCAGAATGATCGTTATTTGAATATGACGGTAAAAATTGCTGTCAGCTACGATACATCTTTAAACACCGCCTACCCGAATGATGCTTTTCCGCATCAGCATAAACGCATTGATGTCGAGGTCGATACGGGCCGGTATGGCAAGTATGACTTTGTTGCCTACAGGAGCAATTACTGATGAGGCGGCAGAAAGGTTTTACACTGATTGAAATGGTGATGGCCTTGGTGATCCTTGGGATTATTTCATTGGCAATAGGTAGTTATTTACAGCTGGGTGCACAGGGTTATGTCGATACCGTCAACCGTGACCGTGCGCAGGCTATTGCGCGATTTGCATTGGAAAAAATAACCCGGGAAATCCGCCATGCAGCGCCCAATAGCGTATCGACCTCTAATGAGGGAACTTGCCTGTCGTTCTATCCGGTTCGGTATTCTGGTTTTTACCAAGGAAGTCCTGAGACAAATATGATCAGTGTCATCCCGGCGGTGGGTTCTGTTAACGACTGGAAAGCGATTGATACCAAAGCTGATCTTGTTTTGGCTGTCGGTTTGCCTTCGCCCGCAGAGTATGACGCAAAGCGTAACCCTATTCGTTCTGTGACTGATGGCGCAGAGCAAGGTGAGCTGACCGTGAATGCAGGCTCGGAGCTATTGTATTCATCACCGGCCCAGCGGGCTTATATCTATGGCGATAAAGTCGAATATTGCTTGGCTGGAAGTCTGCTGACTCGTCAGGGGGGGAACCGAATTGCCGAGGATGTAAAGTCTGTCGAGTTCGTGGCTGAAGGTGCAGGCCTGCAGAATAACGGCATGGTGCACATATCGTTGGCTATCGAAAAAGGCAGTACCGGCGAAGCCTTCAACTACAACCACACGGTGCAGGTGATCAATGTTCTATAGCAAGCAACGTGGCAGTGCATTGATTGTCTCGGTTTTTATTATTACCGTGATGGCGGCTTTTGCGGCGGCAATGATCCGGATTGATTGGTCCGGGCAGGATATGACCTCGCGGGAAGTGTTTGCGACTCGGGCATGGTTTGCCGCGCACTCGGGCAACGAGTATGTGCTGAGCAAGTTGTTTCCGCTGGGGGGCAGAAAGCCTCTGATCCTAATGCGTGTTCAGAAGGCGGCTCAAGTAATCGTAAATCATATAATGACATTGACGCCTCTCTATTTCAGTGCCAGAAAATAAAGGTGGTTTGTACCCGACATAAGTATGGTTCCGGAACACCAGCCTCTTATAAATATCAACTAGAAAGCAGCGCAACCTGCGGTAGCGGAAAATTTGCGACAACTCGAATTCAGGAAACCTGGGCAAAGGATTTGCTATGAGAAAGCGTATTAAAATGAGCAAAACCGTTTTCTTATATTGCCTCTTTGTTTTTTTTCTTAGTCTCTCAAGTGCTGTCACGCAGGCTTCGCAGTGCTTGCGTAATGGGGGCTGTCGTCAATGCAAAAAATGGATTTTGTATTACAGCTAATCTGGTATCCAATGGCAGTAACCGGATTCGAATTGAAGGTGACTATTATTATCATCCTATATGGACGGATGATGATGACTATTTCGGTTACGGACAGGGTATCAATGAGACGAAGTACCTTAATGACGGAAAAGAACATCAAATTCAGGTCAAATTTGTCAACGAAGACTCTTATAACTCCAGAAATATCTTTGGCAGGCTAGAATATAGTGTTGATGGTACTTATATTTCGTCGACATACATTAATATTCGAAATCAAGTTGGCGCTGATAAGTTTTACCCCCAATATCAATGTCAGGGTGCTAGGAAATAGTGTTTCTGGCACCTGCCTGACAGAAGGAAACTGCGCTAGTTTGCCCTTGCCTGAGCCGGACAAGGAGTACAGCACGGATGCCCTGTATGAATTTGGGGGTTCAGTCCTGTTCCTCAAGTAGCTGTACGATTTCTTTAGATAATAATTATACGATCACGCCGCTGGTCTTTTTAATGCCGACGATTGCCCCCCCGTCAGACCCTGACGCTGACGAACCAGCCACTTTGGTGGTTACCGGGGGTTGATAAGGATGCCAAGACGGTCACCTTCTCGCAGAAGAATCCCGAAAACGGCTGGGATTCAACCCAAATGACTCAGATCAGCTATCTGGTCATGGAACCCGGCATAGCCAACTTTAATGGCAAGAAAGTGATCGCGGGTTATACCGATACCCAGTCGTATCAGGCGCAGGGCGTATCGGGTAGCTGGCAGACGAATATTCGCTTTTCGGACTGGGGGCGGGAGCTTTAATGCAACCCCCCCGGTGGTTTTGACCCAATTGCAGGCCTTAAATCAAAACTCTATTTTTGCTACCTCAGCGATTAGCGGGATCACCTCAGAGAAAGTCGACTTGGCCTTGGAGCTGGGCAGGGGAAGTTATGCGCCGAGCAAAGACAGAAGAGTCGCTTTTCTTGCCAGCTTGCCGGGAACCGGTGAAACGGTGGTCAATAACCAGCAGGCTAAGTTCGAGTTTGGATTCGAAGCCAGTTTGAATCAGGAAGCTCGCTGGCCGATTCATGTCAGAATTTGGAGCTTTATTTTACCCGTGCATTTACCGCCCAGCCTGGGGGTGATTACAAAGAAGCAGACGCGTGTTGGCGGTGATGGTGGATGGTTGCGGCGTTGTAACTTATCCAAGCAGAAATTCAGCTTTGTATTTGATGAAGATATATTGGATAGCCGTCGACATGGTCAGTTCGAGAACATCGGATTCTTTGCCTTTGAGGTGCCCGAGCCAAAAACGTTTGATATTTGTGAATATGTCCCTGATGTTGTTCAGTCAAATAAATATTATCAGGGGGGGATGTCTACGGGAATTTATCGATTGCCGGGGGGGCCTATGTCTCTACGATTGATCCGCGCCATGGGGTACTCTTTCTTGCCTCAAGTACAAGATATTGCCGGATGTAAATATAACTCAAATGGTGGTTCGGGCAATATGGAGAAGTGTGCGCCTGTCGACACAAAGGCTGATCTTTTCCCGGACTTGGCGAATTTCAAAAACAGTGAGAATGAGTTTAAGTGTGAGAGTGGGAGCTCGTGTGCTATTTCGCCGGGCGTATATAAGGAAGTTATCGTAAAGGATAGAAAGACACTGACGTTTGCTCCGGGAGAGTATTGGATTAAAGAGCTTAAGGTTGAAAACCGTTCAAAAATAGCAGTCAGTAAAACTCATCAGACGATAATTCACTTTAAAAAAGCCAAGCTGGAAGAAAGAGCTACCGTCAATGAACAGGGAAACAGTGAAAACCTATTGCTCATTGGTCACTATGACAGTGGCAATAGTGATGACGAGCTGGAAATGGAGAAGCGTGCAAAGTTATATGGCTATGTTTATCTGGACCCTCGAGCGGGTTCTTTAGACCTGGAAAAAGATAGGGCCTATATTTTTGGTGGCGTAACGGCTCCGGTTATTGAGCTCTCGGCGGGCGCCATTATTGGTACGCGCAGCAAGTGCGGAAGCACTACCAGCAAACGCTATTTGATTATGGTGCCAACAGAAAAATACGCCCTGACCTGTGATGAAAACCGACCGTCTTACACCGCCACCATGATGCTCGATACTACGGGAGACGGGAGCCCCGATACGGTTGATACTGCCTTTAATGGCTCTGTGATTGTTGAAAAAACATCAGGGCAGTCGGTATGTCTGCAGCGTAAGGGGGGGAGCAATAATTGCCTGACGTTTAACGGCAGTAACCAAACTCAAGAAAATGCAGTCAATGGCGTACTGGAGCTGAACGTTAAACCTATGGGAATTGGAAAAGTCATACTGAAGGCATCTACCTCCGAGTCGGTGGAGAATACATTGCCAATTCAGTCGACCTTTACGTTTATGCCCTATCGGTTTGAAGTGCTACCTAAGTCATCAGTTGGTAAAAAAGATGAGCTGATTGCCGGTAAACCAGAAGATGTTTTTGTTGGAGTGCTTGCCTGCACGACGCCGGAAGGTGGCACGGCTGAATATATTACTGACTATCAACCTCACTAACAAAGCCGATAGAGATAACAACGAGTTATGATGCGCCGTTAGCGGGGCAAGTCAGCAGTTACTATTAGCAAGCCATTTAAATTTACCAGTGGTAAAGCTGAACTTGAAAAGGCATTGGCCTACAGTGATGCCGGAAAGGTGACCTTTACACTTAAAGATCCCGTTTTCGGTAAAAATGAATACTGCAAGGGGAATAGCGAATGCGAAAGCCTGTTTCCGGCGGGAAGTGCCGGGTTGGAAGGCAGTGCAACTATTTATGTGAGGCCTTACACTTTTGCGCTTTGTGATATCAATAATCCGGCTAAAGATAAAGCGGACCATTCTGGTACGAGTAGCCGTGGCCCAGGCTTTGCCAAAGCAGGTGAGAAATTTGAGGTTAGGATGAAACCTGTTATCTGGTTAACTGGTGATTCAGTTTCCAGCGATTCTAGCGGCGATAAAAAAATGGATATCAAGGCTTATGGAAGTCGTTGGTGTAGTAATAGGAAGGTAACGGAGAATTACTACCGCCCAACAGGGGTCTACAGTGGCAATAAAAGCACCTGTTACTCTATCTATTCCGTCTTTGCCTGCATCTCCAACTGCTACCACAAGCAAGAAGCCGGCAGGGGGGGAGAGCTCGGAGGTACGGTAAACTATAGCTTTATTGGTAAGGTTGCGGATAGTGGATGGCAGACAACTGACTTGACCTGGAGTGAGGTAGGAAGCATCTGGCTTCAGGCCGACGGGGGGGATATCAACTTGACGGTCGATCGTTACCTTTAGATCAAAGTACGGTTCAGATTGGTCGTTTCTACCCGGATCATTTTGCCGTGTTTGTTAAAGCGGGTGGGAGTGAAGGGATTATTCCGGCCAATGGTTCGTTCTCTTATATGGAACAGCCATTTACCGGTAAGTTTACAGTCAAGGCAATGAATGCCTCAGCGCCTGTCGGTAACTACCACCTATTTGCCTCGTCGTTACAGGCTGATTTTGGCTTATGGCTAGGCAGCCTTGTGGGGAATCAGTATAAAGCCTTTGATCTGGCAAGGCTCCATATTTGTGATACCAAAGAGTGTAAGGCGAATTTAGCTTGGCAGGGCTGGAGCAATGTCGCCCAGGGCTCGGTCTCCCAGCAAAGCGGGCGGGTTTTTGATGCTACGGCTGGCAATGCGCCCAGACTGACGATATCACGGCTGACAGATACGAGCTTTACCTGCTCGCTTGACGATGCAAACAGTTGCTCCAAGGCCACAAAGGCGGATGGGCCTTATCAGGCTCTCGATTTCAGGGTCAACGTCAGTAAATTTGCTGATGGCGTTGATTTTATTTTGTCGGAGACTGAAAATAATCAAAATGCAGTGGGGGGCCAATGTCGACAGGACTGATATTCGCTATGGGCGTATGATGATGGAAGATGTGGGGGGGCGTGCTGATAGCAAGATTGCAATTCCTCTTCGTGTCGAATATTGGGATGGCAATAGCTTCGTTACGAATCCCGATGACAGATATTCTGAATTTGCTGGGGGGGTAATTACTGTAAACAAGTTATCGTTCAGTCTGATTCAACAGTTAAAAACAGTGAATCCAAAACAGAAGGTGACGGTACTGTTTCTGCTGGTGAAACGAGCTCTGGTGAGTTTGTTGCAGTTCCGCATTCTAAAATAAATTATCGTGAGCAGGTTCAGTTCTGGCAGCGACTAACGTCAAGTACACCAGCTGATATGAAAGAGGGGGGGATCTGCGTCGGCAGCCACTCCAATCAGCCTTGGCTTCAGTTCAACTGGCGCAAGTTTGGTGATGAAAGCCCGTCTGCCGTTGTTACCTTCGGGGGGGTCTACCGCGGTAACGATCGCATCATTTATCGTGGTGAAAAAGGTATGAATCAGCTGCTCAACTAAATAAAATGCGGATCTGTGGCAGGTTTGACAAAGCTTACCTTGTCTCGATCCGTGCCCCCCCTTGATACATTTAGCGCAATTTAACGAATTTTGTAAGCTTGCAGGAATTAGCCGAAGACTATGTTTAAAAAACTTCGTGGCATGTTTTCTAATGACCTGTCTATTGACCTGGGTACTGCCAACACCCTTATTTATGTCAAAGGACAGGGCATCGTACTCGATGAACCTTCAGTAGTAGCTATCCGTCAGGATCGAGCGGGCGCAACCAAAAGTGTTGCTGCCGTTGGTCATGACGCAAAGCAGATGCTTGGTCGTACACCAGGTAATATCGCTGCTATCCGACCGATGAAAGACGGTGTGATTGCCGACTTTTATGTGACCGAAAAAATGCTTCAGCATTTTATCAAGCAGGTCCATGACAACAGCATTTTACGCCCTAGCCCACGCGTGCTGGTGGCAGTTCCTTGCGGTTCTACCCAGGTTGAGCGCCGTGCTATCCGTGAATCTGCACAAGGTGCAGGTGCTCGCGAAGTGTATCTGATTGACGAGCCTATGGCGGCGGCGATCGGTGCCGGTATGCCAGTATCGGAAGCGACGGGCTCGATGGTGATCGATATTGGTGGTGGTACCACCGAAGTTGCCGTTATTTCTCTAAACGGCGTGGTTTACTCTTCGTCGGTACGTATCGGTGGTGACCGTTTTGATGAAGCGGTGATTAACTACGTTCGCCGTAACTACGGCAGCCTGATCGGTGAAGCGACCGCTGAGCGCATCAAGCACGAAATCGGCTCGGCCTACCCGGGTGATGAAGTGCGCGAAATTGAAGTGCGTGGCCGTAACTTGGCTGAAGGTGTACCTCGTAGCTTTACCCTGAACTCCAATGAAATTCTTGAAGCACTGCAAGAGCCGCTAACCGGAATTGTTTCGGCAGTCATGGTTGCGCTTGAACAGTGTCCGCCAGAACTGGCATCTGATATCTCAGAGCGCGGTATGGTACTGACTGGTGGTGGTGCGCTACTGCGTGATCTTGATCGCCTGCTTACCGAAGAAACCGGTATCCCTGTGGTTGTTGCAGAAGACCCGCTAACATGTGTTGCGCGTGGTGGCGGTAAGGCATTGGAAATGATCGACATGCACGGTGGCGATCTTTTCAGCGAAGAGTAATGCCATGTCTGGCAATAAATAGAACAGGTTATAGCGTTAGATGAAACCTATATTTGGCAGAGGACCTTCTCTGCAGTTACGCCTGTTTCTTGCCATATTACTGTCGGTTGGTTTGATGCTGGCCGACAGCCGCCTAGATGCCTTCGCCAATATTCGTTATTTGCTGAACACCGCGATTTCGCCACTGCAATATGCAGCTAACTTACCTCGCGATTTGTTAGATGGTATGTCGGGACAGTTGAGCTCACATCAGCGTTTGTTGGCAGAGAATAAAGCACTTAAGCGTGATTTATTGGTAAAGCAGAGCGATGTGCTGCTGCTCGACCAGTTAAAGCAGGAAAATCAGCGTTTGCGAGAGCTGTTAGGCTCACCGTTTGTCCGTGATGAAAAGAAATTGATCGCAGAAGTGATGGCGGTAGACTCGGATCCATACAGTCATCAGGTGATGATTGATAAGGGACGGGTTGATGGTGTGTATGAAGGCCAGCCGGTGATTAACGAAAAGGGGGGGATTGTCGGCCAGGTATCATATGTCGGTGCTCATAATAGCCGCGTTCTGTTATTGATTGACCCAACTCATGCGATTCCTATCCAGGTTGTTCGTAACGATATCCGGGTTATTGCCTCGGGCAGCGGACAGATTGACCAAATCCAGCTTGAACATGTGCCGAGCAGTACCGATATAGAAGTTGGAGACCTGTTGGTGACATCCGGTTTGGGTGGCCGATATCCGGAAGGTTACCCGGTCGGCTATGTGACCGAGTTTTCATTTGATAACAAGCGCCCTTTTGCCCAGATAAAGGCAAAACCGACGGTACAGTTTGACCGCTTGCGTTATCTGCTGCTGGTATGGCCGACACCGCGGGAAACGCTGATGGTAGGAGATCTCAATAGTGGCGAATAGTCGACCAAGTGGCCGCTTGTTGATCTGGCTGTCTTTTATTATGGCACTCATTTTACAGCTGCGCCATGGCCGTGAGCTG
>LLEM01000148.1_pt1 | contig 15404 bp, 23 predicted proteins | sample 595841 | NCBI WGS metagenome assembly LLEM01 (sample SAMN02919313, study PRJNA255460) | bioreactor metagenome | biome: chemostat; feature: culture 2012_10.2; material: sediment; isolation source: day64 10degC chemostat 2012 inoculated with Wadden Sea sediment taken from... | place: Germany: Bremen ...
ACATACCTTTGCTGGCGCGCTTTTGACTGAAGTGACATTCTCGCTTCGAGGTCTATTGTTACCCTTGATTATTAGTGGCTATCATTCACTGTATAGCCTTGCCTAGGTGTGTTTGGTGATTGAGGGAAGGCCATTCTGAGTAATCCTTCGGTAACCAATGGCTTTAAGTGACTCTGCCGTATGTTTTGGTTTGTTCTACCTACTAGCTTTGCGAGCTCCCCTATTGCAATATACTGGTCTTTACACAGAGTAAGAATGATTGTTCGCATGGCCTCGGGCGCTAACCTTTTCTTCTCTATTGCTGGTTGCGCAATCTTTACTAACGAGAGTTTAAAGTTAGATTCTAACTGCTCTATATCATCAATAAACGGTCGATCTAAGTGTTCAGATATAAAGCGCCCTTGTTCATCTCTAATACGGTTATACGTTGAGTCACCTTCGTTATACGTTAAGCTTTCGGTGTTATGCGTTAAGTTTTCAGTGTTATGCGTTGAGTTCTCTATAGGGCTTAACGCATTAAAGGTCGAGCTAGTGGCAAAGACTTCATCCGGTGTAGGAAGAGATGCGCCAGGAAGAGTGTAAGACTTTTGTTTTTGTTCACCGTTAGAGATCAGGAAGCCTTTGTGTTCTAACTTTGGTAGTGTGAGAGTCACTTCTCGTGAATGTTTTGTTGTAAGTTGGCAGGCGCGTTCGTGGTTAACCCATCCTTCAACAGCAGCGGTTGTCACGATAAGCTGTTCAAAATCATCAAGTTTATTGAAGTTATCTCCAAATTGCTGGTGTAACATTCCACGGATATCATCGGGAATTAAACTGGCGGTAGATAGTTCTAATAAGGTTTGAGCGGGTAACTCTTTTTCCCATAGCTTTGGAGTGCGCCAGTTCACTGATTTCCAGCCACTAAAAATCTTGGGCATCCCCAGAGCCTGCACGCTCGCCTAAACCGATCAGCAAAAACATCTGGTGTAGCAATCTGTTGCGGCAGTCACTAACCCCACCAGCAATTACCTCTTTCAAAGGAATACGCATTAGGCCGGGGTTACGAAAACCAAACATATCAGGGCGCTTGACCACCAGAACTGAAACGCGATCTGAAAAATCCGCATGGACAATGGTGTTTACCAATGCTTCACGAAGGGCTATATGAACAGGGGGTATCGGCTTTGCGTTGCCCTTGCTCTAACTTAAATGGCACTTTTAAATCTGCGGTCAGCTTTTGGTAAACCTTACGATAGAAATCGAACAGGTTGCCCCGACCACGTACCGTCAGGGCAGACTCGATCAATCCAGCGTAATTCGGTTTTTGCTTCCGGTCTTTCTTGAAAGTCAACAAAGTAATTGGGCGCGGCGGCAGTGATGGCCTCCCAACTGCCGAACATAAGAATTCCAGCTAGTGTGATGCCTTGCTTGCCTGTCTCGCGGTCTTTGTGCCAGCCTCCGATTTTTTTAAACAGCTCAAACAGTTCATATTCAAGGTAAGGATGCTGTGGGCTATGGGCTGCTAACAGATTGCGGTAGGCTTTTAAGCTGTCGATATTGACATCTTCGGCAAAGTCATAATGCTCAGAAAGGATTTCATTATCACGGCTGTCATGGAGCTGTTCGGCAAGCATGCGCTTGACGGTTTCATCATCACAGCGGCGATCACCTTCGTGCATACGCAAGTAAGTATTTCCGAAAGGTGTTTTCTTCAGGTGTACAGGCTTTTGCTTACGAGGTGCTGGTTGAATGTGAATCGCTAATACTGGCTTGCTCTGTAGCGTGACATGTTGCACATCCTGATCTGATATCACATTGGCACTGACCCTGTCGCGATCATTGAGTTGATTGAAAAGGTCAGTTTTTACTTTTTCTGGTTCGCTACGCTACAGGAATGAATTTACCATGCTTTTCCTGAACCCCGAGAATAACCCAGCCACCACGACCATTGGCCATGGCCGAGTAGGACGACCAGAAGTCCTTGGGCAGTGCGCCCTTGCCGTCTTTGCCACCAGCCAGCTTAAATTCTACTTGATCAGATTCCACCAAGGTTTGGAGATCTAGGATATCGTTTATGGTCATGCTAATGCCTTACTCACTTCTTGTTTGGTGGTGTTCATGGGGGGGTACCACTATTCAACAACTCAACGCCAAATATGATACTGGTTTTGGGCTGGTGGATCTGTAGCTGATAGTCTCGATTTTATGTTTAGATGTGATTGAAATGGCATGTTAATGATTATGCAGTAGCTTGACGTACGTTTATCACCAATGTTAAACGCGCGCGCGTCGTCTTAGCTTCTGAGCGTTTTCGGTTATTTTGATCAGTTTGGCTGACCATCGACTGAGTAGAGAATGCAGGCTATGGTGTGAAACTTAGGATGGCTATGATGGTCAATAAGTTGAGTTATTCGTACTGATGTGGAAGTAAGTATTTGTAATGTAATAATTAAAGCAACTTCTGTTCTCTGCATTGAAGGTTCCAGGTATGGCATTTATTAGCCTATTTGTCCTACGAAGCTGAGGTCAACGCTTTGTACTAGGAATACGGAAATAGGAAATAGAAAACTGATCAGGCTAAATTGATCAGGCTGATCAGTTTTCCTGATCACTTTTTTATTCACACTTATTAAATTTGTTGCCTTAGATGCAGGGTAGACGATGAGAGCTGAATCACAGACTTGAATACTGGCTATGCTGGTGGGCGGAGGGCCACCAGCTGCTTAACTAATTAGATGGTGATGATATCTGAACTATCGAGTTTGTTTTTTTTCCTTAACTTCTCCACTGATGATTGAACAAAGTTCATAATGGCCAGTGCGTTGGAGACGTTAACTATGTGAAAACCTGTATCTTGGCTGTATCTCTCTATGGATTCCTCTAACTCCAGCGCTCGTTTTGCTCTCCCCCAAGCTTTATAGTGAGCAGCAATAAGCTGAGTATTACGGCGCTGAAATTGAATTGTTCTAGTGTTTTCTCTCAAGTTACCAGTGACCAGCTGAACCTTTCCACTAGGCATTTGGACTACCAGAAATGGTTTGTCATCAAACTCTAGTTTCCCATGGTGAGTTACTGTTAACCATTTGCCTTTGATGCAGCATTCAAAACCAGCTGCTGCCATTGTAATTTTTCTGATTTTGCACATCTATTTATCTCCTGTCTCTTCAGTCTCAAAGCTATTTACTCTGAGGGTATGGTTATCTATAAGGTGGCCTCGTTTTGAAACCTAGCTGATTTGATTTTCGTTGCTAACTGGTCTCATTTTGAAACCTATCGCTTGTTCAAAAATTCTCCATAGGTCTTAAAACGAAACCTACCGTTTATCTATAGGTCTCATTCTTGGACCTGGAGTTTTCCATTTAGAACTTGGCCTTGAGGGTTTGTTTGTTGGTTCACAGTCCAGTTTTACATGAGGTATATCGTCAATCGGGTAGTAGGTCAGGGCAAACAGAGTACATTGCCTTTTACCTTCTACGCCCGGATACCCCATCCTCGTAATCTCCAAAAAACCGTTTTCTAGTAGTTCCTCTCTGGCCCGAAATAGCGTTGATTTGGAGCTGTAACCTCGATACTTCATATCTGAATAGCTGAAGCTAATATTGCCGTTGTTTTTACTGTTGTATTGGTAGGCTGCTTCAAGCAGTAGACGTAACGCGTTACTGCTTAAACTCAAGAACTCTTCGGACCGCATGATGTACTTAGGAATCCCGGCAAAACCATCGCAACCATGCCATGGATTCTTAGTACTACGCTTACGGGCCATTATTATTTACCCACTAACACGAGGTTGGTTTTGTACCCAATCAAGTAACTCAGAGAGTTTCCAGCCAACTGAACGATTCCCTAAACGGATTCGTTTCGGGAATCGGTTTTGTTGTTCTAGCTGCCATGCCTGAGATCGTGAGATTGATGTGATTTGCAGACGCTCTTGTTCGCGGACAATGCGGTCTTGTGATTGGGGGTAATTGATTGTTTGGGGGTGTCATACTTGCTCCAGTATGTGCTTGTTTGTTTTGACTGGAGCAAGTGTGAAGTATTTGGTAGGAGTAAAAAATCCCCCCCAGCGACTAGTGAAAGGGGGGATAGCTAGCAACACCCTATTTGTTTATGAGGTTACTGAGTATCTACGGGACTAAGTTCTTGCCATAAATGCCAGAGCTCTGTTTCATCAACTTTGTGCTGACTTCCTCCCGGACTCAGAGCTGTCTCTGGACGTAGATGGTGTGGCATTTGCTTTTTTATTTCATTCTTTATTTTTTCTGAGTTGAATGTCTTTCTTGCTTCATTGATCATCAACTGTTCAGCAGCTCTCGCAAAAGTCATATACCTTACTTGTGAGTTTTTATGCCTACTATAATAGGCCAACGATAAACGGATGATATCTGCTAGCGTTTCATTTTCTTCTTTATATTTGGCTGCTGGACCTGCTTTTCTATCTTGGGCTGCTTTTTCTGCCAGCTTTCGTTCCGGTAAAAGCTGCTCAGCCATATCATTCCTGCCAATGAATAACCCCATCAAAAACAAATTAAATGCATCTGCTGAAGTAACATTGTTGGAGTTAATCCCTAATTTTGAGAGGTGAGTGATGTAGGAATAGGCTATGCCGAGGTCCGTATAACCAGGTTCTAAATCCATATGGTCTAAGTATATATCACTTCTTTCTATTCCCATTTCACTGAGTTTTTTTTGTAAAAATGGTAGTAGGGAATTAAACGGATTTTCCTTTGTTAGCACTTCACTAAAGAAAGGGCATAGTGAAGTGTATTGCTCTGGCAGGGCGCTTAATTCTTGGGTGAAGGATAATACTTGAGCGTCCTCAATGATTGTTTTATTTTTTTCCATTTTTCCTCCAAGCAAAGTACTAGGGGGGGTACATGTAAGGGTACATATAACAAAAAAGCCCACTTCAAATTAATGAAGCAGGCTTTTAAAACAGCTGGTTAAGCTATTTTATTTAGTTCATGCCGTATTTCTTAAGCTTCTTGCGAAGCGTACCGCGGTTGATACCCATCATGGTTGCCGCGCGAGTCTGGTTACCGCGGGTGTACTGCATGATGGTGTCTAGTAGCGGCTGCTCAACTTCAGCAAGTACTAGCTCGTACAGATCATCGACTTCCTGACCGTTTAACTGAGCAAGGTAGTTTTTAAGCGACGCTTTGACAGAGTCACGTAGTGGCTTCTGTGTGATTTGGTCCTGTGAAGTTACAGTTGTCACTGTTAATGCTTCGGAAGTCAGATTTTGTTCGAACATATTCTGTAAGCTCTTCTAGTATTTATGCAACGTTTTCGAAGTAGCCTTGCAGCGCATCGAGTTGCTGTTGGGCATCTTCGATAGCGTTGAAGGTCCGGCGAAAATCACCAGCAGGTGCATGCTCTTTTAAGTACCAAGACACGTGTTTACGTGCAATGCGTAACCCTAGGTACTCCCCGTAGAAACGGTGAAGTTCCTGAACATGATCCAGCATAATGCCACCGACCTCATCCATGGACGGAGCCGGCAGGTGTTCGCCAGTTGTTAAGTAATGGTGGATTTCCTGGAAAATCCACGGCCGTCCCTGTGCAGGTCGGCCAATCATCAAAGCATCGGCACCGGTATAATCCAGTACGAAGCGTGCCTTTTCCGGAGAATCGATATCACCGTTAGCGATCACCGGAATCGAAACAGCCTTTTTCGCTGCTTTGATGTAGTCATATTCTGCCTCGCCTTTGTACATGCAGGCTTTGGTTCGGCCGTGAAGGGCCAGCGCCTGAATGCCACACTGCTCGGCAAGTTGTGCGATATTGACACAGTTACGGTTATCAAGATCCCAGCCTGTACGCGTTTTCAGCGTGACAGGCACATCGACAGCATCCACCACGGTACGAAGAATATCTTCGATTAGCTCGGGGGTGCTGAAGCAGTGCCGAACCGGCAAGTCGCTTGTTGACCTTTTTGGCGGGACAACCCATATTGATATCGATGATTTGCGCACCGTTCTCAACACTAAATTGTGCCGCTTCAGCCATTAGCGTCGGATCGGCGCCGGCTATCTGAACCGAGCGAACCCCCCCCGATTCACCTTCGTGAACCATCCGGTTCTGGGATTTGGACGTTTTCCATAGGTCTGGATTTGAAGACATCATCTCGCTCACAGCCATACCTGCACCGTAACGCAGGCATAGTTCACGAAATGGCCGATCGGTCACACCCGCCATTGGCGCGACTATCAGCTGGTTTTTAAGTTGATAAGGACCGATCTTCAAACGTCTGTTCCTGACTGTGCCAGTAAGGGCGCGCATTTTACGCATTTTTTCCCTTTCTGAAAAGGCCAATAATTGAGCATTTAGTTTTTGATTTGCAAAAACGCATGTTTTTCAATCAATTGACCACTTATTGCACAATAAATTTGTCTTGAATTATTGATGGCTAGGCCTTGCGACCCGCAATGCGACACCATTCTTCACGGGCAGCAATCGGATCTAGGCTCAGTTCATCACTATAGTATGAAGCGACATCTTCAGCCTGGCTTTCCAGTACGCCGGAAATGGCAAGATCACCGCCAGCCTTCACCAGACTTTTAATGACCGGTGACAGCTCACGCAACGGGCCGGCCAGGATGTTGGCAACGACGATGTCAGCCTGGATGCCTTCTGGCTGATCCTGTGGCAGGAATAGCTCTAGCTTGTCGGAAACACTGTTACGTTCTGCATTGTCGCGAGAGGCTAGAATGGCCTGTGGGTCGATGTCGATACCAATTACTTTGGCCGCGCCAAGTTTGATAGCAGCAATCGCCAGGATGCCAGAGCCACAGCCGAAATCGACCACGGTTTTACCGGTTAAATCTTGACCGTCTAGCCACTCTAGACATAGAGAGGTTGTCGGATGGGTTCCTGTGCCAAAGGCCAGGCCCGGATCAAGCAATACATTCACGGCATCCGGTTCCGGGGCTTCACGCCAGCTTGGGCAGATCCACAAGCGGCGGCCGAAACGCATTGGGTGGAAGTTTTCCATCCACTCGCGCTCCCAGTCTTTGTCTTCCAGTTGCTCAACTTTATAGGCGAAGTCTTCGGCGATCAGCGGGCTGTTTTTCAGCATGCCGAGTACGAAATCCATGTCAGCTTCAGCATCATACAAACCAATCACATCGGTATCACCCCCCCATAGGCGGGTTTCGCCTGGTAGTGGTTCGAAAACTGGCGTGTCTTGCGCATCGAGGAAAGTGACAGACAGGGCGCCAGTTTCTTCCATCAACATATCGCCAATAGCTTCAGCATTTTCTGCTGTTGCGTTCAGTTTAATTTGAATCCAAGGCATGGGTTAGTTCGCTTTAATGTTTGGCTACGGTTCAAGGATGCGGATTCTAGCATAAAATTTAGTCAGCCCGCATCAAATTCATCGGCCGGTAGGTGAGTGTTGAATGGGATAAACACGATCGCAAGATAGCACCAAATGGTGCTATCTTGCGGTTAAAAGGTATGGTTTATAGCTGATGTTGCGGGCTAGGAGCCGCAACTGGCCGAGCAAGGCTGCCGAGAATAAAGGTTACCAGGCTGAGGGCCAGTGTCGGTACGATGGCATGCATCCCGCCCAGATCTGGTTTGGCCAGTGACAGGCTGATGTAGCATCCCAATCCGGAGAGCATAGAAGCAAATGCCCCGGTTGCAGAAGCTTTTTTCCAGTATAATCCGAGGACAAGCGGCCATAGGAACACGGCCTGCATACCACCAAAGGCCAGCAGATTAAGCCAGATGATCATATCTGGCGGATTGGTCGCGGCAACAAACACCAAGGCCGAAAAAATACCGGTAACCCACAGCGACAGCCTCGGCAGGCGGGGACTCGGCCTCTGGCCCCTTCGGCTGCTCTTGGGTTGATGTAGTTAAGGTACAGATCTTTGAGCAGCGTTGCCGAAGCCTGGATCAGCTGTGAGTCGATGGTCGACATGATAGCGGCCATCGGGCCGGCCAGAAACACACCGGCGACGACAGGGGGGGAGCACGGTCATCATCAGGGTCGGCATGATCTGATCCGGGCTGGCAATATCGGGTACGATAGCGCGACCAAGCGCACCGGCCAGGTGCATGCCCAGCATCAGGAAGGCAACCATAGCGGTGCTGATCACCATTCCCTTATGCAGCGAGCCGCTGTCTTTGTACGACATACAGCGCACAGCCGCGTGCGGCAGGCCTATGACCCCCCCGAAACAGACCAACACCCAGAAACTGAGCATGAAGGGCTGAGAGAGAAAATTGTCCGGGCCAAACGGCGTTACCAGTTCGGGGGGGTTGATATGGTGTAGCTCGGTCACCAGCTCGCCGACACTGCCGCCGGCATGGACAATACCCACTAACAGGGCAATGGTACCGATGATCATCATAATGCCCTGAACGGTGTCAGTCATTACTACAGCACGGAAACCGCCAATGGTGGTATAGAGGCCGACCGTTACGGCAAACAGCATCAGGCCGTGGGAGTAGGATAACCCGGTCACCGTTTGTAACAGGCGGGCACCGCCGACAAACTGCACCACCATGGTGCCAAAGAACGCCAGCAGCAATGCCAGTGAGGCAAAGATCACCACGCCGCGGTTTTTATAGCGGGCATACAAGATGTCATTGAGGGTCAGGGCATTGTGACGGCGGGCCTCAATGGCAAACTTCTTGCCAAGTACGCCCAGAGTCAGCCAGGCGGCGGGCAGCTGGATCATTGCCAGCAGTACCCAGCCCAGCCCCATTTTATAGGCCGCGCCCGGTCCCCCCGATGAACGAACTGGCACTGGCATAGGTGGCAGCCAACGTCATTGCGAGGACGAAGCCCCCCCATGCTGCGGCCACCGACCAGGTATTCATTGAGAAACCCTTTGCCGGTCTGGTGATGACGGCGGGTAAACAGGGCCAGGCCAAAAACGGCTGCCAAATACAGGACCAGTGGAATAAGTAGCTGACTATTCATCCGGGGTATCCTCGTCGATATCCAGCGACATGTCCTGGTAGATGTATTTCACCATCAGGCCACACAAAAGGGTAAAAATCACCGGGCCGATAATGCAGGCAAGCAAGAACCAGAGCGGAAAGCCCCAATACAGTTCCGGTAAGGTGTCATGGACGTTGTTTGGTGCGAATGCATACGCCGAGCAATACCACCAAACGAAATAGGCTAGGGGCGAGGCCTATCGCCCATTTGGCTTCCTTGTGGGCCTGACGATAGCGAGCAGAGAGTGTCTTCATGCCGAAGTCTCCAGTCAATCAGCAACACGACTCAGAAAAGAGGTTGATAATACTGAGAGTGAGCAATGTTCATACAAATAAAGGTGAGGTATTGTGGCAAAAGATAGGGGACAGTGCTAGAAGTCACATTAAATTGAATCTTAAAGCAATAAAAAAGGCTGCCAGAAGGCAGCCTTTTATCGAACAGCTATAAATTACTGCAGACCGAGTTTCTTCTCGAGATAGTGGATGTTGGCCCCCACCATGCTGGAAGTTTTCATCTGCCATGATTTCTTGCTGCAGAGGAATGTTGGTCTTGATACCGTCGATGATTGCTTCGCCCAGCGCGTTGCGCATACGCGAGATCGCCACGTCACGGTTCTCGCCGAAGGCAATTAGCTTGCCGATCATTGAATCGTAGTGTGGTGGTACGGTGTAGCCGGTGTAGATATGAGATTCCCCAACGGATCCCCCCCATGCCGCCTGGCGCGTGGAAACGCTCAATCTTGCCCGGGCAAGGCAGAAAGCGTTCCGGATCCTCGGCGTTGATACGACACTCAACAGCATGACCGCGAACCTGGATGTCACTCTGACTGAATGACAGCGGCTGGCCGGCAGCAATACGCAGCTGCTCTTTGATCAGGTCAACACCGGTAACCATCTCGGTCACTGGGTGCTCAACCTGAATACGGGTGTTCATCTCGATGAAATAGAACTCGCCGTTTTCGTACAGGAACTCGAAAGTACCTGCACCGCGGTAGCCGATTTCGATACATGCACGCGTACAGCGCTCACCGATGTACTTACGCATTTCTTCGGTGATGCCCGGTGCCGGTGCTTCTTCCACGACTTTCTGGTGACGACGCTGCATTGAGCAGTCACGTTCACCAAGGTGGATAGCATTGCCCTGGCCGTCAGCCAGAACCTGGACTTCGATATGACGAGGGTTTTCGAGGAATTTCTCCATGTAAACCATGTCATTGTTGAAGCAGGCTTTTGCTTCTGCACGAGTCATCGCAATAGCTTCGGACAGATCGGCCTCGGTACGAACTACACGCATACCACGACCACCGCCGCCACCTGATGCCTTGATGATCACTGGGTAGCCGATGCGCTTGGCAAAAGACTTGTTCTTGATGGCGTCGTCATCAAGAGGGCCATCAGAACCTGGTACGCAAGGAACACCCCGCTTTTTTCATCGAGGTGATTGCCGATACTTTGTCACCCCATTATGCGGATAGTTTCCGCTTTCGGGCCAACAAAGATAAAGCCGGAACGTTCAACCTGCTCGGCAAAATCTGCGTTTTCAGACAGGAAGCCGTATCCCGGGTGGATAGCGACTGCACCGGTAATTTCAGCAGCGCTGATAATACGCGGAATATTCAGGTAGCTGTCAGTCCCTTTTGCCGGACCGATACAAATAGACTCGTCAGCAAGAAGAACGTGTTTGAGCTCGCGGTCAGCCGTAGAGTGAACCGCAACGGTTTTGATCCCTAGCTCTTTACACGCACGCAAAATACGTAGCGCGATTTCGCCTCGGTTGGCGATAACTAATTTATCTAACATAGGAGGCCCCGGTTACTCGATGATAACTAGCGGCTGATCAAACTCGATCGCATCACCATCTTCAGCCAGAATTGCAACAACAGTACCTGACTGATCAGCTTCGATTTGGTTCATCATCTTCATCGCTTCAACAATGCATAGTGTGTCGCCAGCATTGACAGTTTGGCCAACTTCAACAAATGTTTTTGCTTCAGGGCTAGGAGCGCGGTAGAAAGTACCGACCATTGGTGAAAGAACCTGATGGCCTTTTGGTGTCGCAGGAGCTGCAGGCGCTTCCGCCGCAGGAGCTGCAGGAGCTGCTTGAATTGGTGCAGGTGCAGCGATAGGTGCTGGCGCTGCTGCGAAAATTTGAGGTTGTGCTGCAACAGGCGCATTGCGGCTGATGCGTACAGACTCTTCGCCTTCAGAGATCTCAAGTTCCGAAATACCAGACTCTTCAACCAGTTCAATTAGCTTCTTGATCTTACGAATATCCATTTATCTTTCTCTTATATGTTGTTCATTTAGCTTTCTGTAAGCAGGCGTCGAACCGCTGCATGCAGGGCGAATTCATAACCATCCGGGCCGAGGCCACAAATCACGCCAACTGCTTTGTCTGACAGATAAGAGTGATGGCGGAATGGTTCACGGGCGTGGACGTTAGACAGATGCACTTCAATAAACGGGATTTGTACTCCGAGCAGGGCATCGCGGATCGCCACGCTGGTATGCGTGAATGCGGCCGGGTTGATAATGATAAAATCCACCTTGCCATGGGCACTATGGATAGCATCAATCAGTTCATGCTCTGCGTTAGATTGAATGTGGTCTAGCTCTACACCCAGTTCAGTTGCTTTGGCAGTTAAATTAGTAACGATCTGAGCCAGCGTCTGTTGGCCATAATGGCCGGGCTCTCTGAGACCTAATAAGTTCAGGTTAGGTCCATTGATAAGTAAAATTCGTTGAACGGTCGACATCTTGACGTTATATCACTTGTTTTTGAGGTTTTACTCTAACAACGCGCAGAAAACTGCAGCCTTGCTTCCTATGTGTCCTAATTTTTGCTGCCAAAACATGCTTGGTGAGCAATTATAGTGAATTCAACGCAAATCGCAGCAAAATACTGGTCTAATCACCGCAATTAATGTGGACAGTTGTACGCTGTATCCATGAGATTGTAGAGTTAGACGATTGTTTATTCGTAGAGTTCAGCCCGAGACATCCAAGTTGTGGCGGAGTCCACGCTTTTGGTTGCGGACTTGTTTCATTTATCACATTCCTGAATGTTGGTGCGAAGAATGTTTGCTTGGTTTGGTTTCGGGTAGTGTAGCCTGCCTGATAATAGAAGTTCGCGATATGGTAGGGAATTTTTATTATAGATAACAAAACCGCCCGTGGGCGGTTTGATATAAGAACAAGAGAAAGGGTTAGAGCACTTTTTGTTTCTCGGCAATAAGCTTGTCTACGACGCTTGGATCGGCCAGTGTCGACGTATCACCCAGCGTACCGGTATCGCCGGTGGCGATCTTACGCAGAATACGACGCATGATTTTACCGGAACGGGTCTTCGGCAGAGCATCTGTCCAGTGGAGGAAGTCAGGAGTTGCAATTGGGCCGATTTCTTTACGTACCCATTCCTTCACTTCTTTATGCAGCTCGGCACTCGGCACCTCACCGTTGTTGAGGGTGATGTAAGCGTAGATGGCCTGCCCTTTGATATCGTGTGGCACCCCCGACAATGGCAGCCTCGGCAATCTTGTCGAATGCCACTAGGCCGATTCGATTTCTGCGGTTCCCATTCGGTGGCCGGAGATATTCAGTACATCATCGACCCGCCCCGTGATCCAGTAGTAGCTGTCTTCGTCACGGCGGGCACCGTCACCGGTGAAGTACATGCCCTGGAAGGTGGAGAAGTAAGTTTGTTCGAAACGCTCATGGTCACCCCCCCATAGCGTACGCATTTGACCCGGCCAAGAGTCAATTATCACCAGGTTGCCTTCGGTCGCACCTTCAAGGATGTTGCCCATGTTATCAACAATTGCAGGCTGAACCCCCCCAAAGAAAGGACGGGTCGCCGAGCCGGGTTTCAGCTCTGTCGCTCCTGGTAGCGGGGGGGTGATCAGGATCCCGCCGGTTTCAGTTTGCCACCAGGTATCGACAATCGGACAGCGGCTGTCGCCGATAGTACGGTGATACCATTCCCATGCTTCCGGGTTAATTGGCTCTCCCCACCGATCCCATAATACGTAGCGATGAACGGTGAGTTCCCCTCAATAGCCTGGTTGCCTTTGGCCATCAAGGCACGGATAGCGGTCGGTGCGGTATAAAGGATATTGACGCTGTGCTTGTCGACAACTTCGCTCATACGGCTGGTGGACGGGTAGTTCGGCACGCCTTCAAACAGCAGGGTCGTTGCGCCGTTGGCCAGCGGTCCGTATACCAGGTAGCTGTGGCCAGTGATCCAGCCGACATCTGCCGTACACCAGTACACGTCACCTTCTTGATAGTCGAAGACATACTTGAAAGTCATGGTCGCGTAAACCAGATAGCCGCCGGTGGTATGAAGTACGCCTTTTGGTTTGCCGGTTGACCCTGAGGTATACAGGATGAACAGTGGATCTTCGGCGTTCATCTCTTCCGGTTCACAGTGCACAGAGGCAACGGCAGTGGCATCGTGCCACCAGACATCACGCTGGTCATCCCACTCGACCTCGCCGCCGGTACGCTTAAGCACCAGCACTTTTTCAACCGTTGTCACGTTGTCGTTGGCAAGGGCGTCATCCACATTTTTCTTCAGTGGAACGGCACGCCCGCCACGGACGCCTTCATCGGCAGTTACCACCACCTTGGCATTGGAGTCAATAATACGGCCTGCCAGTGCCTCCGGTGAGAAACCACCGAATACAATGGTATGAACCGCACCGATACGGGTACAGGCCAACATCGCAACAGCGGCTTCGGCAACCATCGGCATGTACAGACAGACAACATCACCTTTGCGAACTCCCTGGCTTTTCAGGGCATTGGAAAACTTACAGACTTCCTCGTGTAGTTCATTGTAGGTCAGGGTCGCGTCATCGGAGGGATCATCCCCCCCTTCCCAGATAATGGCCGTTTGTTCACCGCGGGTAGCCAGGTGGCGATCGATGCAGTTGGCAGATACGTTCAGGGTACCGTCCTCAAACCATTTAACACTGACATGGCCGGTGTCAAATGAGGTGTTCTTAACCTGGGGAAAAAGGTTTTATCCAGTCAACAATTTGGCCGTGTTCGCGCCAGAAGCCTGCTGGGTTGATCACTGACTGTTGGTACATTTCACGGTATTGCTCGTCATTGATATGGGGCATTAGCAGCAATATCCTTGTGTACTGGATATATATGAACCTCACTCATCCTGTTCTCCTTGTGTTCCGTCAATGTCCATACCGGACCGGATAATCATTCAGTTTGGTATATAACTTGTGACAGATCGCAGCTAGCCACAATTAGACTTTAGGATGAGATAAGAGAAATTATTGTGGCAAGGTATAAGTTACATTGGGTTTGCATTAAAAACCTTGCGTCGCGCAAGGTGCAATATCGCGAGGTGTGATCAGGCCGATCTGAGAGTCGGGATGTCACCGTGTTTCAGACGAACATAAATCAAGGCGGCAGTGATGGCATCCTGGAGCGCATCGTGCCGCTCGGTGATAGGCAGATCCAGGTGGCGACTGATCGCTTCAAGACTGAGATCGTAATAGGCGTTGGGGAGCAGGCGCTCGAGCCTTTCATGATAGAGATGGCTGACCTCGACCATTTTGTTAGGCAGGGCAAAATCAAACAAACGCAGGAAATAACGGTCGAGAATCGTCTTGTCGTAGCGTATGTGATAACCCACCAACGGTCGATTACCGATAAACTCCAGCAAGGCAGTGAGTGCCTGTTGCTCATCGAGCCCTTCTTGGAGGTCCTGATGGCGGATCCGGTGGATGGCGATAGAATCAGCGTCGAGACTGACCGGTGCACGCAGGGTCAGATGAATGGACTGGCTGGTCAGTATCCGGTTGGCCTTGATCCGGGTGGCCGCAATGGTGACCAGTTCGGCGCTGTGGGGATCCAAACTGGTGGTCTCGCAGTCCAGTGACACCAGTTCATCACCCTGATAACTATCGAACAGTGCCTGATAGGGGGGGCTGCTTTTGAGTTTATTATGATACCACCAGCGTCGTAGAATATTCATCCTCGCTCCTTAATCTCTGATCTGATAGTGATAGCCCAGCCACTCCTTGAATTTCTTCACCACATGCAGGCTGTGGCGAAGCAGATCGCGCTCGGCACGGCTGAGATAGCTGATATTGAGGTGCTGCTGCAATCCGTTGGTTTGGTGATCCAACTGCTGCCGTAGCCGAAGCTTGATAAACAGCTTAAGCGCCTCGCTCAGGTTCGATGCGGTTGATGGTTCCAGTACCTTGTGTTGTTCGAGTCGAATAAGGCGCTGGAAGGTGTTGTTGTCTTCGATGTTGTGTTCCAGCGCCAGGGCGCGGACGCCGTGGACGATCGGAAAGACGCCGCCTCGCTTGATATCGAGCCCTTCCTTGCTGGCTTTCAGCTTGCCAAACAGGGTCAGCGGCACGCTGAACTGTAATGCCGGGCGGGTGAAGGTGGCCAGCAGTAATTCCTGCTCGGCCAGCCGTTGGTGAAGGTGTGCCTGCAAG
>LLEM01000149.1_pt1 | contig 15323 bp, 23 predicted proteins | sample 595841 | NCBI WGS metagenome assembly LLEM01 (sample SAMN02919313, study PRJNA255460) | bioreactor metagenome | biome: chemostat; feature: culture 2012_10.2; material: sediment; isolation source: day64 10degC chemostat 2012 inoculated with Wadden Sea sediment taken from... | place: Germany: Bremen ...
AACCGAGATACGGAAGATCTCCCCTTCAGTGCCTATTATAGCGCTCTCTGGTGAATATGGAGATGATATTGCCACTACGATTAAAATGATGATGGAGGATCACTTAATGAAACCTATCACCAAGAAACGCCTGCTACAAAAAATCAATCTGCACTTGCGAGATACCCCCTCTTTCTCTCCGCACTCCCCCCACCCAAATTACTCGACAACAGAAACATATTAATTACGATCGTTGATTCGGCTTTTCCCTCTCGGGCAGTTCCACTCGGGCAATGAACAGCGGAGTATCCCTGATAGCCTTGCTTCATGTTAGAATGCGCACATTCATACTCTTCTGTTATCGCCACCAGCCATAACAGTGAGTTAATTATCATATACCTGAGATTCAACATGCCATTCTCCAAGCTTGGATTAAGCGATCCGATTGTAAAAGCAGTAACCGAACTCGCTACGAAACCCCCCCAACGCCAATTCAAGAGAAAGCCATTCCAGTCATACTGACGGGCAAAAACCTTATTGCTGCCGCCCAGACAGGAACAGGTAAAACGGCGAGCTTTGTATTGCCAATAATACAAATGCTGAGTGAAGAACAGCATACCGTGCGCCGGAAGCGTATTCGCGCACTTATCCTTGTGCCAACCCGGGAGTTGGCAGTACAGGTAGAAGATAATATTGCACAGTACAGCAAGCATCTCGCTCTGACTTCGCTGGCAATGTATGGTGGTGTTGACGCCAAGCAGCAGAAACAACAACTTATTGAAGGTGTCGATATTCTGGTTGCAACCCCCGGGCAGGCTGTTGGATATGTATAGCCAACGCGCCGTGCATTTTGATGAGTTGGATATCTTGGTACTGGATGAAGCCGATAGAATGCTCGACATGGGCTTTATCGAAGACATCAATAAGATTATTGAACGCTTGCCTTTGCAGCGACAAAACCTGCTATTTTCGGCCACGCTGTCTAAACAGGTTCGCATCTTGCCAAAACAGCCATCGATAACCCAGTTGAAATTTCGGTATCTCCAGACAGCGCAACCACCCCCCCACAAATTGATCAGTGGTTAATCACCGTCGACAAAGACAAGAAATCGGCATTGTTGAGTCATTTGATTAAGGAGAACCAGTGGGATCAGGCATTGATTTTTATCGAAACAAAACATGGTGCTGCGAAACTGGTCAGCCAGCTAGAAAAGCGCGGTATTCAAGCCGAGGCCTTTCACAGCGGCAGAAGTCAGGAGGTTCGCGCACAACTTCTGGCTGACTTTAAATCAGGAAAACTCAATTTGTTAGTTGCAACAGGAGTTGCTGCTCGCGGTATTGATATTGATAACCTGACCCGTGTCGTCAACTATGATTTACCGTTTCCTGCTGATGACTATGTTCACCGCATTGGCCGTACCGGCCGTGCAGGGGCTTCCGGCGAAGCTGTCTCGTTTGTATCAAAAGACGATTTCAAGAATCTCTGCATGATTGAACGTCGTTTAGGGCACCTTATTACCCGAAAAGAAGTTGAAGGATTTGCACCAAAAAAAGAAGTGCCAATTTCTATTTTGAACTTCGTGCCGAAAGGCAAGCAACAGGCAGGACGAAATAAATCAGCCAACAAACCGTCCAATAGTCGGGCTCAGCAAAAGAGCAATCAAGGGGGAAAAAGGGAAACGCTAGAGCGGCTCATATGTTTTGGTTAAACATCTAGAATTTGACCGAATTCCTACGCTCGCTGTATCAAAACGAGCGTAGGATATTTATCGGTGGTGACTGCTTAGCTGATCATAACATTGGCAATCATTGCCGACAGCACACTTACTAGTGTTGAGCCATAGAGCAGACGCAGACCAAAGCGTGCCACCATATTTCCTTTCTCTTCATTCACACCTTTTACAGCGCCGGCAATAATGCCGATAGAGCTGAAGTTAGCAAATGAAACAAGGAAAATGGATAAGGTGCCGATGGTTTGAGCTGACAGATCAGCCATCTTTTCCTGGAGTGCCATCATTGCGACAAACTCGTTAGAGACCAGCTTAGTTGCCATGATGCTACCTGCTTGTAGTGCTTCAGATGCAGGTACACCCATCAGCCACGCCACAGGATAGAACAGGTAGCCAATGGTGTCTTGGAAGCTGATTCCAAACGCCCAGGTAAAGGCTTGGTTCACCATAGCTATCAGCGAGATAAAACCAATCAGCATTGCTGCAACAATTACGGCTACCTTAAAGCCAGTTATAATATATTCACCTAGCATTTCAAAGAATGTCAGCTTCTCTTCGCTTCCGCTATTAACCAACTCATCAAAGTCCATTTCAGCTTCATGATCGTAAGGGTTAATGATCGACAGAATAATGAAAGTACTGAACATGTTGAGGATCAGAGCCGCTACAACATACTTAGGCGCAATCAACTGCATGTAAGAGCCAACAATTGACATAGACACAGTCGACATCGCGGTTGCGGCCAATGTGTACATACGGCGCTCTGACATCTTGCTAAGAATATCTTTATAGGTAATAAAGTTTTCGGACTGGCCAACCATCAATGCACTAATGGCATTAAACGATTCCAGCTTACCCATTCCGTTGATTTTTGAGAGAACAAAGCCAATGAACTGAATAACAACTGGAAGTACTTTGATATGTTGCAAAATACCGATAAGTGCCGAAATAAATACAATCGGCATTAATACATGCATGAAGAAATCGAACTGGCCTACGTTGACGACGCCACTAAAGACGAAATTAGTCCCTTCTGCAGCAAATGCCATCAGGCTTTTAAATCCGTCAGAAAACTTCGTCACAATGCCGGTTCCGGCTGAAGAGCCAAGCAGGAAATAAGCGAGCCCCAGCTCAATCACAAGAAGTTGAATGATGTAGCGAATTTTTATGCTCTTTCTGTCTTTGCTGACAACCAATGCTAAAACGGCCACAACAGCGAGGCCAAAAATAAAATGCAAGTAAGACATGAAAATGTACTCTTTGGTGATGTATTTCAAATTATGCGTGCATGCTCCACTATTTGTTGCATCAATAAAGTGACAAACATCTCACTTTGCCACCATGTCTATTTATTCACCTATGCGAATAGAAAGTGAAAGAATATCCAATGAGCTCATAGGGGAATAAAAAGGCCTGAATAACGGGGCTTTAGGGGGATAATCGTGCGGTTCTGGGGGTAAATCAAATAGCAAAAATGCAATCTGAACACCATAAAATGCCCTGTGCAAAATACAATCAACTCAACGTAAAAGTAAGTGGATATACAGCAGAAATACAACACAGCAGCAGGCAGAGACGCTAAAAATTCAGTTCGGAATGTTACGTACGTGGAAAGAATAGTAAATGATTGAAGCAAGAACCACGGAAAACATTGCGCTAAGGTGCCCTAGCGCAATAAAACAGTTGGGGGGGTACAGACATATCTCCGACAAATACCTACGTTATCAGCAGCTACTCAAACTGATCGATAAACACTTTCAGCGCATTCAAATCCACCACTTGGATCTCAGCACCGTCTTTGACCACCAGCCCCTTGTCGATCAGCTCCTTCACGGCGCGTCGGTATACCCCGGCTAGAGGTACCAAAACGCTCGGCTTCCTGGCCGGCTTTATCGAAAGATCCCAACATCACACTCTCTTGATGACGATGCCAAAGATCATAGGCAATATTGTAGGTAATAGGGTGCAACAACCGATAGGTATAGATATCCAGCGAATCCTGATAGTCATGAGCCAGTGCACTGGCAAAGAACAAGGTGAACTCAGGACGCTCAAGCAGCAAATCAGCCACAGACTTCAGGCAGATCACGTCAACTTCCAGCTGCTCCTCGGCGACTACGCTCCATTGGCATAGCGTATCGGTAAACAGCTCCATCTCACCAAATACATGACAATCACAATCAACTTCACCTAGCTGAAAACGTCGGCCATTGACGGCGGAAATATTCATCGACACCCGGCCGACAGAGGTCAGATACAGATGATCAACAACCTGCCCCTGACGCAAAATCTCCTCGCCGGCCTGATAATACTTACTGTGGATCTGACATTGGTAAAATGCCTGGCGAAACTCTTGGTATAGCGCATTTAAATGCTGGGTAAAGCGGCCTGTCTGGTAAGGTTTTAGTTGCATAAGGTAAAGAACAGCTGCCTGAAAGTCATCAAATCCTAGCGAAACGTTGCTTGTAGCACAACATCCTCTTCGCTATACAGATCACATACAATAAAGCCCGACGTAAGCCGGGCTCGAAATAACAAGGTGACAACACCAGTAGTGCTAATTACTAAGATTGAATACAAAGCGCATAGAGGGCCGCTTCGGCTGCCATTATCTCCCCCCCTTGCATCATCACCTCGTCAGCGCTGACATATTGGTTAACGCCATCCTGTACATCCTGCTGATATAAAACAACATTATTCAGTACTGATGCCACCTTAAGTCCACGTAACCGGCCTACTGTAAGCAGTGCAGACGTTTCCATATCTGCCCCCCCAGCACCCCATTTTTATTCCAATATTGGCAAAGTTGATCTTCACCATCGGTATAAAACTGTCATGCGACCGCACGATACCTGCGTGTGAAGGGTATTGACGCTGTTTGAGATACGACGAGATACCCGCAACAAGCTGATGGCTAGCTACGGCCGGAAACTCACTGGCGACATAAGCCTTGGAGCCACCTTCATCGCGAACCGCGGCTTCCGCTACAATCAATTCGCCCAGGCCGATATTCGCCTGAAGGGCACCGGCAGAACCAACACGTACCATATATTTGGCACCACATTGCACCAATTCTTCAAGCGCAATAATGGCCGAAGGGGCACCGATACCGGTGCTGCACACCGTGATCCTCTGTCCCTGATACTGCCCGCTCATAACACGGTACTCTCGGTTATCGGCCAGCAACTCAGGTTGTTCCAGCAAGACGGCAATACGATTGACCCGATCTGGCTCGCCGCACACAATCACCCGTTCGGATACCTGTTCGGCACTGACTGCAATATGAGGCTGTATACTCATGCTAGTGCCTCTTTCTTAGTCGTAACCTGCTTGGCTTGGTTTTGCTTGGCAGTTTTCATCCACGCTCGAGTACCATTCGCGGCAATAAACAATAAGATTGCGTATTCTATCGACAGTGCATACACGCCCTGAGCCGCATAGATACCCACACTGATCACATTGATCACCACCCAAAGCATCCAGTTTTCGACATACTTGCGGGTCATCAGAATTTGCGCAACCACAGACAGTACTGTCATTGTCGCATCCCAGAACGGGAACGCATCCGGTTCCAGCATCGGACGCGCCAAATCCGCACCAAACAGATTCAGACCGTCTACGGTAATATTGGCCAACGCCAAGAAAAACGGATCGATATACATGGTCATCAGGCCAATCGCCAGCACGCTGACTACTGCCGTAACCATCAGCTTTTGCTTGCTAAGCCAGCGAACTTCCAGCATATCCCCCGGAGTCCGAGGCTGGTCTTGTCCATGCATACCAGCCATACAGGTTGGCGCAGAAGAAGAAGAACTGCAGAAGCAGGATCCCGTAGAGCTGGATCTGGTAAAAGATGATTGCGAATAAGGTAACGTTAATCAGACCAAACAGGTAGTTGATCGTTTTTTCCTGGCTTGCATTCCATATGCACAGCAAACCAAATACAGTACCGACCGCTTCGATCCACGACATCGCGTAACCGCCGCCAATCGGAATATTCACTAGGGTATTATTAATATCGAACCAAGCTGCAAAGTCCATCCTGTTGTCCTTTCATAGTTTTTTTACATAGGTTTTAAGCTTGGCGATATTGTAAGAAAGCCCGAGCCTTGGCAACGAGGACATTTGTCCCTTCGTATTTGGCGAGGTCATACTTTGAAACAAATAGCAGCAATAAAAGTGAATAGAGCTATTCCGCCAGCTTCTCTTTCAGCCAGTCGACAAACACCTTCACTCTAGGGTGATGGGTACTGCTCGGTGTTACCGCGTAATAATTATGCTGACAGCTAACTTCCAGTTCGGGAAACGGCTTCACCAGCTCGCCGCTTTGAATGCGCTTGTTGACCAAAGTGTGTCTGCCCATTGCAACGCCGGCATGATTCATTGCCGCGACAATTGACAAATCGGAGCGGTCGAAGCCAATTCCCCCCCGACACGATGCCAAATTATTTAGACCAAATGACTCGGACCAAAATGCCACTCATCCAAGCCGGATTTGTAATCCCATGCCTGCTTGTCATGCAGCAGCGTACACGCTGCCAGTCCCGACGGATTATCAAACAAGTCATGCTGAAGGGCATATTCCCGACTGCACACCGGTACAATCGTCTCACTCATCAGCTGTTCGCAAGACAAACCTTCCGGCGGCTGATTATCGTAATAAATCGCCAGGTCGATATTGTAGTTATTGAAATTGATATACTCGTTGCCGGTAAGAATATCTAAGTTAATGGATGGATACCGCTGATGAAAATCCGCCAGCTTGGGAACCAACCAGCACTGGGCAATAGACGGACGAGAATACACTGTCAGTGAGCCTGATATCTCATTGTTTCGTATCTCGGCAACTTCTTGGTTAATTAATGCCAACGACGATTGCAAGGCCATATAAATCCGCTCGCCCTCACTGGTCAGCCTTATCTTACGGTGAAACCGTTCAAACAGATTAAAGCCCCAGCTCATCTTCAAGCCCCATTGATCCTATGGCTTATGGCACTCGGGCTCACCGAAAGCTCCTCGGCCGCCATCGAGAACGAAAGATGGCGCGCCGCCACCTCAAACGTATGTAATTTAGATAACTGGTAGCCATTTAGCAGCATATTTCCTGTTAACGGCAAGTTTTTTGCGTACATGAGATTAACAAACATCGGGATTTAGGAGTCACAACAGTATGCCTAAAAAACTATTGAGTCTCGGTTTCATATCTATTTGTGTGAGCCAAACCACCCCAAGCTGCCGCATTTTGAACAGGATCATCTTTTTGGTTCAATCTAGCTCACCTGAAAGGTGAGTATTGATCGTTTGTCAGCCAAATCCCCCGAAAGCTTTAATAAGCGCCGAAACAAAAGATCTTATACAGACAAGGAAAAGGACAAGAATATGTATTCGGACATGTGGATATTTGGCACATTAATAAGCTCAATAGCTTTAATTGTGTTCACAATAGTAAAATTAAAAATTCACCCCTTTCTGGCGCTACTCTTTTCGAGCTTCTTCGTCGGAAGCGTAATGGGAATGAACCCCGTCGAGATGATCAGCGCTATCGAACACGGGGGTTGGCGGCACTTTAGGCTTCCTCGCCATAGTCATCGGCCTCGGGGACAATATTAGGCAAGATGATGGAAATATCCGGCGCAGCGAACGTATCGGACTGACGCTACAACGCTTGCCCTATATTTCAGCCGATGTGGTAATGGTGCTGATCGGCTTGGTCTGCGGTATTACCCTCTTTGTTGAGGTCGGGGGGGTCGTCCTGCTGATCCCACTGGCCTTTTCGATAGCCAAGAAAACCAATACCTCGCTGCTAAAACTCGCGATCCCGCTGGGAACCGCCCTGATGACAGTTCACTGCATCATGCCCCCCCCTCACCCGGCAGCCCTCTATGTTACCAATGCGCTTGGTGCAGATGTCGGTACTGTGATCCTCTATGGATTTATTCTAGCTTGCCGACAGCGTTGATTGGCGGCCCGCTGTTTCTTAAGCTGGTTGCGATCGCCTGCCGTTCACCGAAGTTCCCGCCGATCTGGCTTCTAGCCAAGAAAAAGATGAGAAAGATCTTCCCTCTCTTGCTGCCACACTATTTACCATCTTACTGCCTATCGTATTGATGCTGCTTAAAACGGGTGCCGAGCTTAATCTGGATGAGGGCACAACGTTTTACACTGTCATTGAATTTATCGGCAACCCAATCACCGCCATGTTTATCGCTGCACTCAATGCCTACTACCTGCTGGGTCTGAAGCAGAACATGGGCATGGCGCAGCTGCTTGATAAAACAGAAAACTGCTTCTCGTCCATCGCCAACATTCTGTTAATCATCGGTGCCGGGGGGGCGCATTCAATGGAGTATTGAATGCAAGCGGCCTAGGCGACGGGGCTGGCCACTATTCTTGCAGGCTGGCACATGCACCCTATTCTGTTGGCATGGTTAGTGGCTTTGGTAATGCACGCTGCGGTAGGCTCGGCAACCGTTGCGATGATGGGCTCTACGGCTATCGTTTCGCCAATGCTGGTTTTGTACCCTGACGTATCACCAGAAATCATTACTCTGGCTATCGGCTCCGGCGCAATTGGCTGTACCATTGTGACAGATTCACTATTCTGGCTAGTGAAGCAGTATTCGGGAGCAAGCCTCAACGACACCTTCAAATACTATACGACAGCAACAGCCATCGCGTCTGTCGTCGCACTAGGCGGCACATTCCTGCTGTCTTACATCATCTAATTCGAAAGAAGAGAATTATTGTGAATACTGATCAAATCAAACAACTCGTAACAGATTACCCATTGGTTCAGCAGTTAATCGATTTGCAAGAGCTGGCATGGTTTAACCCGAATATCACCACACTGGCAGAAGGCTTGCCCTATGTCGGCCTCGACCAGAATGATGTCAAAGATGCCAGCGATCGTCTGAAGCGGTTTGCTCCCTATCTGTGCAAGGCGTTTCCGGAAACAGCCGTCACCAACGGGATCATTGAATCTGACATTCAGGTTATTCCCGCCATGCAGCAGGTACTCAGCTCGCGCTACCACACCGATATCACCGGCAAGGTACTGCTAAAGAAAGATAGCCATCTGCCTATTTCTGGCTCAATCAAGGCGCGAGGCGGGATCTACGAGGTACTACAACACGCTGAAGGGCTCGCCATCGAAGCCGGATTACTCTCGATTGAAGATAATTACGAGAAGCTCCACTCAGATGCATTCACCCAGTTTTTCAGCCAGTACAGTATTGCTGTCGGTTCAACGGGGTAACCTGGGGGGGATGTCTATCGGCATCATGAGTGCCAAACTGGGGGTTCAACGTCAGCGTCCACATGTCCGCCGATGCGCGAGAATGGAAGAAAAACAAGCTTCGCTCCCACGGGGGTAAATGTGGTCGAGTACCAATCGGATTACGGCGTTGCGGTTGAAAAGGGGCGCGAAGAAGCCGCTCACGATCCCAAATGTTTCTTTGTCGATGACGAGAACTCCAAGAACCTATTCCTGGGCTATTCCGTTGCAGGCGAGCGCGTCAAAAAACAGTTTGCCGATATGAATATCACTGTCGACAGTAAGCACCCGCTATTTGTCTACCTGCCGTGTGGCGTCGGTGGCGGACCTGGCGGTGTCGCCTTTGGCCTCAAGCTGGCCTTTGGTGATAACGTCCACTGCATTTTTGCCGAACCGACCCATTCACCCTGCATGCTGCTCGGCGTCCATACCGGATTGCACGATAATATTGCCGTTCAGGATCTTGGTATCGACAATATTACGGCTGCTGACGGCCTGGCGGTCGGGCGCGCATCAGGTTTTGTCGGGCGTGCCATGCAGCGCCTGCTAGACGGATATTTCACGGTAGACGATCAGGAAATGTATAACCTGCTGGGGGGCGCCTCAGCCAGGCTGAAGATATCCAGCTTGAACCATCGGCGCTGGCCGGTATGGTCGGCCCTATTCATGTGCAGCAAGACACCGAGTACCTCGATCGCATGGGCTTCACAGCAGAAAAAATGCACAATGCTATCCATCTGGTATGGGCCACCGGCGGCGGTATGGTACCGACCTCTGAAATGGAAAAATATCTGGCAACCGCTGAATAGTATGGTAAATAAAAGCTTCTGGTAAAAAGGCTGCGCCCAAGGCGCAGCCTTCGCTACTCTATTGCAATCCGTTTATGGGCGATCCCGGTATGACAGTTAATACAGGTCTCTCCCCCTACTTTCCATCATCTCGTGGTTCAATCTTGCTCGCTGGGGGGGCTGCTTGCTCAGATCAAAGTTATCATCCACATGGCATGTCCGACAGGCTTCGGAATCATTTTCCAGCATATCTTCCCACACCATTTTAGCCAGTCTCGGCCTGTGCTCTTCAAAGTTCTCCTTGGTTATGGTGCCCTTGATCATGTGATAGATATCGGCTGTTGCGACGATTTTCACCTTCATCTTATCGACAAAGCCATGCGGAACATGGCAGTCCGCACAGGTCGCTAGCACTTCCTCATCACTGACATAATGAGGCGAGGCTTTATACTCCTGGACTATGGTATCCATGCTGAGGTGGCAGCTAAAACAGAATGCATTCTGATTGGACGCAACCATCACACCCTGAAATGCCCCGATAGCCAGAACGGCAAGGAAGATGCCGATCGGTATTCCCCCACAGCAGCGGTTTTTTCAGCCATCGCCACAAGCGTTGCGTCCGAGATAGTTCTTCTCCCATCGTTCCTCACTTAGGAGTCAGGCCGGCGATACCGGCCTCCCCCGGATAGTTATTCCTTGCTTTCGCTTAGATAGCGGGCCTTAAACTCAGCCTGCGCTTTCTTACGGGCTTCTTTCACCGAATCGGGTTCTTTGCCGCTAAACCAGGCATGTTCTGGTCGATCCAGAATTTCCTGCAACACCGCACGGGGCGCGTTTAGCCCCCCCCTCTTTGTTGCCGCCATGCTCGGCTTTCTCTACCACCTCGAGGTACTGAGGCACCATCTCGATGTAGAAACGTTCGGCGACTTCATACATACCATGCCACTGGACGTAATCTGGTGCCTGCATCGCCGCACCATGACGGGCTCGTCGACCTTCGTGGTGCCACAGATAGAACCACGTCCACTCAATTTCTTCATCAAACCCTATTTCGGTCAGCATGCCCTCTTTGCTCAGTGTCGTCATCAGGGCTTTCCCCCGGACGGGCAAACTTTTCGTTATAAAGCTCAACCAACGAATCGAATTGAATGTAGAAATTTTCGATCATCGACTTGGTATGACAGGCCTGACAGACATTTTGCATATCCGCACGGCGTGCTTGCCAAGTTTTGGTTTCTTTACCCAACGCAATATCTTTGGCGTCAATTTTCTCTGAAATTGCAGGGCGCAACGTCCAGGAAATACGGTCACCAACATCATGGGGTCACAGGCAACTCACGGGTCGCAGACATATGGCAGGTAGCACAAGTAGGGGCTGCATCATAATCCTCGCCAACAATCCATTTGGCCGAATCAAGATTCATCCTATCGACATGGGCATAGAAGTTAATTCCGTGCTTCGATTCATCATAGACTTCTTTTTGCGGATGATCTGGACCAAGGTGACACTTACCACAAGCTTCCGGACGACGGGCCTGAACCATGTCGAACTCATGCCGCTGGTGACAGGCGGTACATGCACCGATGGAACCATCCGGATTGATCCGGCCAATCCCGGTGTTAGGCCAGGTCGTTGGATCCAAGTCGCCATTTTCCAGCACTTTGACTTCTGAACCATGACACTGCCAGCAACCATTTACCGCAGCCGGAGATTGGCCATTCAAGGTCAATGCCCCCCCTTCAACCACTTCGGCGAGGAAATTGTCCAACGATCCAATTATCTGCCTGCTTTGGCATGGTGGCTTTTCGAAAATTGATCGACTTCCTGATTGTGGCACTGGCCACAGTCTTTTGGCGAAACGATAACGGCGATATCAAATCCTTCATGCTTAATCGCATCTTTATCCGAAGGATCTGCCTGATGGCACTCATAACAGCCAACATTTGCACCGTAGTGCTTTGAACGGCCCCATTGGGCGTAAATAGACGGATTTTTATCTTTATGACAAGCCGCACACTCCTTGCTTTGATCGCTTAGCTGAGCAAAAGGCTTCATAATCAAAGCCTTGGGCTGAGCACTTACCGAAACCGACCATGATAGTAATACCAAAAAAATCATCGTCGAAAAGATCCAACACAAGTATCGTACAGCCAATTTTTCATTGTCCATAGCCAACCTCTTCTGCTTACACTGCTCTCGTTGTGTTGCATATTGTCTCTATCATGCAACTGGGTATTTTCATCTCAAAGCTTAGATGAAGGCTCGATTTCCACATTTTTTTTATGGGGGTTGAGCGCTAATAATTTGGGCTCTCTCCCATCATTCTTTTACAAGCACCCTGTTGCTAATCTATCCATTTCGGCCACCTATAAGCACGCAGCCTTCAAAATAATTCACAGCAAACTGATTGATTTAAACTGGTGGGTTAATTCTGACTTAAAAAGGGCTTATAACGGGGAATTCCGTATTCTTCAGCAAAACATCGACTAAAAAAACCGTTACAAAATGCATCATGCTTCAAAAATTTAGAAATTAGTTCGAGGGGGGGCTTAGTACCAAGGAGGAGGAGTATTAGCTCAGACGCATAGAAAATACATATGCATTTTAGTTAACTATATGGATAAGCATGACATGAACAACAAACTCTTAGCGATTTGTTATCTGCTAGCGCCCAGTGTATGCCTTGCCGCAGTACCTGAAGCTTATGTTGTCAATTACGGCTCGGCCAGCACGGTCATCAAAGTACTGGACGACGACTTGATACACATCTCTTTTCGTCATCACAGCAACACCAATGGCGCGGCAGCAATCAACAATACTGCCATGGTCTTTAAAAAAGACTACTCCGGGCCGCAGGTTTACAACCCCGGCTCAAACGGCTTTAGTACTAAAGAGCTGAGTGTCAGTGTCGACCGCAACAACGGCTGTATCAGCATTATCGAGCGAAACCAAAGCAATAAACAAAGTGCTGCCATCTGTCCGGCCATCTATGACGCCACCTGGAAAGGAGCATCCGTTCAGAACCTCGGCATGCATTCCGTCTATGGTTTGGGCCAAACCTTCGCCCCTATCGACCCCCAACAATGGCGGCCAGATCAATGGCGAATGGTTGAAAGCTGGCGGATTTGGCACACCGGATGACAGGGGCAATACCTTCAGCAGCGTGACCTACACAGACGGTGCTTATGCCGGAGCAACCACTCCGCGACTACAGTTTCCTGTTCTCTATGCCGTGGGTAACGATGTTAACTATGCCCTATTCCTGGATTCCAAATTCAAGAACAATTTCAACCTTTCCCGCGAGTGTGGGAAATTCGCAACAAAGATGCTGCTGAAACTAATTTCTACTATCTAAGCGGTGCAGATCTGCCCGACTTACGCAGCGATTTCATGGAGCTGGTTGGCCGTCCTCCTGTTCCACCGAAAAAAGCCCTCGGAATGTGGGTTTCCGAATTCTCTTACGACAACTGGGCTGAACTGGACGACACGATCAACACCTTGCGCCAAAACAATTTCCCGGTCGACGGCGCCCTGCTGGATGTCGCATGGTTTGGTTTCAAACACGCGTGGCAGAACAACAGCCCGGCAAACCCAATGGGCGACCTGCGCTTTGACGAGCAGGCATTTCCCAATCCTGCCGGCAAAGTGGCCAGCTTGAAAAATGATGGCATTGGCCTTATCACCATCGAGGAGTCCTACGTCTCCAAACAGGGGGAACTATGGCGGCACCAACTACAACGGCATGGCTGCTCAGGCGGATTCGCCAAAAACTGCGGCACCAACGATGTCACCGAATTCAACAACTGGTTTGGTGTCAGCGGCATGATCGACTGGTCGAACAGCGAAGCTGCTGCGTGGTGGCATGACAACGTGCGCAAACCCAACATTACAGATCTGGGTATACTGGGTCACTGGACCGACTTGGGTGAACCGGAAGACTACCGCGCTAACGCCTGCTATGCCACCGGCAAGCATGCCGACTACAACAACATCCATAACCTGTTGTGGAGCAAATCTATCTACGACGGTTATGTCCGTAACCACGCCCAAAATCCGCAGCGTCCCTACTCTATCGCACGTGCCGGTACCGTGGGTTCACAGCGCTTCGGTGCCGGATTGTGGTCCGGCGACATCGGCGGTCGTCTTGATCACATGAACATGCACTATAACGCGGCAATGCAGATGTCTTTTGCCGGTATTGACTACTACAGCTCAGATATTGGTGGATTCTGGCGAAAATCCGATGATAAGGGCAAAAGAGATACAGCGATTGCACCGGGGAACCGGCTACAACGAAGGCGAAATGTACAGCCTCTGGTTTGCCAATGCAGCCTGGTTAGATATCCCGCTGCGTCCGCACGGCAATAACTGCGGTATGCCTGGCGCATCCGGCAGCGACTGTATAATTACTGAAACATCTCCGGCGATGATCGGCAGCACGTCAGGCAACCTGAGCAATCTGCGTCAGCGTTATGAGCTGATCCCTTACTACTACTCGCTGGCTCACCGCGCGTACCAGTATGGCGAACCCGTCATTGCCCCCAATGCCTTTCTACTATCAGGATGACACCAAGCTAATTGGGTTGGCAGATCAGAAAATGATCGGCAAAGATATCCTTGTCGCCAGCTTGACGACTCAGTTTGCCGAAAGCCGTAATGTCTACCTGCCAGCCGGTACCTGGTACAACTATCACACCTTCGAGAAGTACGACAGTGCAGATGGTATTACCCTGTCCAACGTCAACCAGTGGATTTCATCAGAGAACCGCAACCGCGTTCCAGCCTATGCCCGTGCCGGTGCCATCATTCCAATGATGTTTGTCGATACCCAGACTAAGGATGTCTTTGGACATAGAAAAGATGGTTCAAACCATAACGAGCTGATCGCCAAGATCTTCCCGTCCAGTGAGGCAAGCAGTTTCACCCTCTATGAAGATGACGGCAGTACGGTCGCCTACTACGATAAAGGCAGCGTACCGCACTATCAGGTACGAGAAACCCTGCTCAGCCAAATGCCAACCAGCAACGGCGTTAAAATAACCATCGGCGCAGCTAATGGCAGCTTTGCCGGCGCAATCAGCAGCCGCAATAACGAAGTGCGTTATCTGATCAGTGCAGCCGACAGGGCAACGGTCACCCTTAATGGCTCACCGCTACCACAGCTGGCCAATCGCACCGCCTTGCAAAAGGCCGGGGGGGCAAAGGGCTGGATCAAGGAAGGTGGTGTTGTTTCAATCCGCACAGGGATCGAATCAGTCCAAAATACCAAGACATTAGTCATCACCACCGAAGCTTGCCAGAACAACTGCGGCTTTGCTTCGAATCAACCTAGCTTTGCTGTCCGTGGCACCAACAATGGCTGGACCAGTACCGAGATGGTATTGATCGCAGATAACACCTGGCAGGTTGATGTGACTTTTGGCGGCAGTAGCGATGAACGCTTCAAATTCGATGTGTTCGGTGACTGGAGCCAAAACTACGGCGACAACGGCGCTGACGGTAGCTTGAACAGGGCGGCACAGATATCGTCGTTCGTGAAGGTGAAGGCAGAT
>LLEM01000150.1_pt1 | contig 15230 bp, 14 predicted proteins | sample 595841 | NCBI WGS metagenome assembly LLEM01 (sample SAMN02919313, study PRJNA255460) | bioreactor metagenome | biome: chemostat; feature: culture 2012_10.2; material: sediment; isolation source: day64 10degC chemostat 2012 inoculated with Wadden Sea sediment taken from... | place: Germany: Bremen ...
TTAGTTACGGTAAGCTCATTAATTGGCGGTGCATTTATTTACTTTATTGGCGCTGGGATTTTATTTCCGGCGGCCACAACGGCAGCAATTCAGCCTTTTCCACATCATGCCGGTACTGCAGGGGCCGTTCTTGGGGGGGGACTTCAGAACCTAGGCGCGGGGCTGGCTACTCTAGCGGCATCACTGATGCGAGCTGAAGATCAGTACAGCCTAGGCGCTGTGATGACGGTAATGGCAGTACTTGTAGTGCTTAGCCTGCTATGGGTGCGACGTAGCTACCATCAAGATACCCCAGTATTGGCATAACATGCATTTGTAGCTAAACAAAAGGCGGAGCATTTGCTCCGCCTTCGTTTACCGTTCTTTTACTCATTGTTCTTTGTTTGCGGTTTAATCTCGCTTCCAAAGAATATGGCAGAACTTGTTTTCCGGATCGCGGCTAACAAGCATGCGGGCAAATACATCGTCTAGCTCATCGTTTTCTTCGTTTACTAAGCCGATTCGTACTTCTGCAAAGACCTCTTTGTCGACATCAAAACGGACATGCTCAGCCCAGTCGTCTTTGGTTTCGACTAACTCGGCAGCGCCGCGGTCTTCAAATTGTGCCGTGAACAGAATAACGTCTGCAGGCTCTAGGCTATCAGCAGCCATTTCAAGAAAAATGTCGTAAGCCGCATCAATAACGTCGTCGTAAGAAATCAGGTTTGAAGTTTCCATGAACTACATAAATCTCTGGTATTGTGTGAAACAGCATTATACCCGCCGATAAGATAAATTGGTAATTGCGTCCTAGAAAGAGACGAAGTCACTAGTTGTTGTACTCAACATGCACTTGCGGCGCCGAGCTTCGGTTTTGGTGCAGCATACTTTCGAGCTTGGTAAAGAAGTCCTCGAATGGCATAGGTCTGTCGAAATAAAATCCTTGGCTGGATTGGATGCCTAACTGTGCTACATGTTTGGCTTGTTCGATGGTTTCAACACCTTCAGCGACAAGTGAACATTGAAGTTTGTGCCCCATCTGGGCAATGTTGCCAATGATAGAGTGGGTGACAGCATCCGTAACGGAAGAGGCAACAAAAGTGCGGTCAATCTTCAGAATATCGAAACTCAGTGCCTGCAACGTCGATAACCCCCCCGCATAACCAGTCCCAAAATCATCCAGAGCCCAACGAACGCCGACTTCGCGTAGCTTTTGCATACCTGTTTGTAATGCACTGATTTCGATATTGGCGAAGGTCTCTCGTTCGGTAAACTCTAGTGTTACATTCGTTTGCAATGAATGGTGGGTGTTTATCATTTCTATCAATGAGTCGACATAACTTTCGTTAGCGATCATCGATGCTGTTACGTTAATTGATAGATAGCAGTACGGCGAAATAGAGTTTATTTTTTCTTTTTCACTGGCTGCCCGTTCGAGCAATTGAAGCGTAATTTTGTTTATTTGTCCTGATTGCTCTGCAGTGGGTATAAACTCAGCTGGTGAAATGATTTTATTGTTAGGCTGAAGCCATCGAACCAAGAGCTCTGCACCTTGCCATTCACCACTTTGAGAGTTGACGATTGGTTGATAAAATCCAACGAATTCTCTTCTGTCAATTCCACGTTGAATATCAATATGTAGCGAGGTGCGCCAATTAAAAAAAGCATGAGCAAGTAAAGTGAGCAGTCCGGAAAGACTAAGAATAATTAATGTCGCATAAGGTAATTGGTGAAGGTAAATATTGATGAGCATTTCATTGGTATAACCAGACACGACTGAATACGGATAATTATTCGAGTGTAATGATCTTGAGAATAGAATACGGCTAGTTTGGTTTTGCTCACAACGGTATGAAAGATCATTTTGGTTGTCTAACATGCAGCCGTATAAATACTGCTTTTCAGTCAGTTGATTAACCCAAAAATCGATGAAGTTGATATCGAATAACACCCGAAACCAACCGTTATTTACAGATATCATGAAAAACACACCATCAATGTTCCTTCTTTGACTCCTAGAACGATAAATAACATAATTATCATTGTTAGTTATAAATTCTAAATGCTGAGGATTTAAAGATCTTAGTGGCACAATATTTCTGTCACCACATAGAAACTGGCCGTTTTCAATATACGTAACTTCTTTTAAAATACTTGAGTTGAAAACCATTTCTTCGAGCTTTTTTTCTGCTCTCATTACTACATGGATAATATATATTACTAAGCGATGTTAGTTGGTTATCAACTTGTGTAAGGATCTTATCCATACTTTCGGTCAAGTAAGAAACGGTTTCAACCGAACGTTTTTTAGCTTGATATCTCACCCAAGTGATATCAATAAGAATACCGAGAGTGACAGAGAGTAATAGTAGCTTAATGATATGATTTTTTTCATTTTGATAAAAAGCTAAGATAAGATTAAAAGAAAGGCTGAGAGGATATATTAGTTCTTTTACTTTTAATATAAGAATTAAAAAAATATTAATATAATTCAACTTTAGTCATTTTATTGGCATGTTTTAAGCTGGAATGCCGGATAATTGTCATTCTGTGCCTAACTTTCTTGAGCTGTTTCAAGGTAGATCCGTGTCGGACAGTTACTCGGTAATTCAGCTTTAGTTAGAATGTTCGATCTGTAAAGCAATGATTTGATAGAATGTAGATAACAAATCGTAAAAAGGAAAAATGTGTGGCGAGAGCTCTTCCTGTGCTTGATGGCGAAACGCCTTTTCAACAAGACTATATGCCAGTCTTACTGGATGTGATAAAGCAGCTAAAAGCCGGTTTGGTCGATTCTCTTCATAGTATTTATGTATTTGGTAGTGTTGCCCGTAGAGAAGCCAAAGCTGGTATGTCTGATCTCAACCTGACAGTCATTGTGCAGCGCCCCGCTTACTACGTCAGAGCAATCGGTTCTGAGTACTATTCGCCGGCGGATTACTTCCCGGTACTCGGCTGTTTCGGATGTTGAGCTGAAAGTCGGTGTTATTGGTGAAGTTCTGTCGGTGGGAGCTATTTTTACCTGGGGTTTTTGGCTCAAGCATTGTTGTATCTGCTTATATGGTGACGATCTATCGACGCGTTTTGGTGGTTTTGAGCCAAGTTGGGGATATTGCAAAGTCATTGAACGGCGATATCAAGGACGAATTGAGCAACTACCGTAAGAAAGTCATGGCTACCAAAGTGGTTCAGAATTATTTGGACTATTGTGAGTATATCGGCAAAAAAATGCTGTGGAGTTGTTTTTCTTTGGTCATGCACCGGGAGCAGGTGCTGGCACTTTCCATCGAACAATGTGCCGAAGTTTTTCTGAAATATTACCCTGAGAAAGAGCAGGAAATTGAGCGCTTGTTTGTCTTGGCGAGCCGCCAGCAGGTCCCCAAAAAAGCGACTCTGTTTATGATGGATTCTTTTGGCGGATGGATAGTGTCCGAGTTTGATCGAATAGATCGTAAAATTGGTTAATCTTTTATGAGGTATTTTTGCAAACTCAATCAACGGGGCTTTGTACTAACAAGGCAGAGCCGAGATGTACGCGGCCAAACTGAGATCGTGTTATGGACGAAAACTGATCAGGGGCCATGCCGCTTGGTTGTCCAAGGGGGACAAACCTGTTTGTTTTGTTGCTAGCCATGATCAGCCTAATGCTGAAGGTATCCTTCGTGCTGCCAATATATCTGTTACCTGGCGCTCATTGCCGTTAAAGAGCTTTCAGCATAAACCAATGTATGGCTGTTATAGCCAAACTGTACGAGATAGTCTGCAATTGACCACGTTACTGCGTGGAGAAGGCATCGAAGTTTTTGAGGCTGATATTCGGTTGGCAGACCGTTACCTGATGGAGCGATTCATTCGTGGCGGTATTTCTTTTACAGGCAGCAGTCAGCCAAAGGCTGGCTATATTGAATACCAACAGGTTAAAGCGAAAGCTGCTGATTATGTCCCCCCCCAGCTTTCAGTTGTTTCGCTAGATATAGAATGTTCTGAAAAAGGGGTTCTGTATTCGGTTGGTTTGCACAGTGACGTGGATAGCCGCGTCATAATGATCGGTGAGCCAACAGCTGATGACACTGAGCACAGCTGGGTACAATGGGTCGATTCTGAAAAAGATCTGTTGCTTGCCTTGGAGTCTTGGTTCATCCAGTTCGATCCTGACCTTGTTATTGGCTGGAATGTAATTGATTTTGACTTTCGACTGTTGCTCAAACGTGCAGAGTGGAACAAGCTCAGTTTACGGATCGGGCGGGGAAAGCAGCCTCCGCACTGGCGCCAGTCGACCCAGAATCCCAATCAAGGTTTTATCACAATACCGGGGCGGGTAGTACTTGATGGGATCGATACGCTAAAAACGGCCACTTTTAACTTTCGTTCCTGGTCTCTCGAATCGGTGTCGCAAGAATTACTGGGAGAGGGGTAAGCAGATCCATAATGTGCATGATCGTATGGGGTGAAATTAACCACATGTTTCGTCATGACAAGCTTTCTCTGGCCCGTTACAACTTGCAGGACTGCAAGTTAGTTTCGCGTATTTTTGAGCATACGCATTTATTGGACTTCGTTATTGAGCGCAGTCGTTTAACCGGGGGTTGAGCTGGATCGTATTGGCGGCTCGGTGGCTGCATTTACCAATCTATACCTTCCGCAGCTTCACCGGGCCGGTTATGTCGCTCCAAGTCTGGATAGCGAGAATTGGATTGCCAGCCCCGGTGGCTACGTGATGGATTCTAAGCCCGGTTTGTATAACTCGGTACTGGTACTGGATTTTAAATCTCTTTACCCATCAATTATTCGTTCATTCCGGATCGACCCGATGGGGTTGGTCGAAGGCCTGCAACAAGAGCAGGGCAAAGACGATGATCAGGCTATTGCCGGTTTTCGTGGTGGGCGTTTTCATCGAGAAAAGCACTTTCTCCCTCAGATGATCGAAGATCTCTGGCAGGCACGCGATCAGGCTAAACGCGATGGTGAGAAAGCGTTCTCTCAAGCGATCAAGATCATTATGAACTCATTTTACGGTGTTTTGGGATCCTCCGGTTGTCGCTTCTTCGATCACCGTCTGGCATCTTCAATAACCATGCGCGGGCATGAAGTACTGTCTCGAACGAAAGACATGATTGAAGAAAAGGGCTATTCCGTCATTTATGGTGATACCGATTCTGTCTTCGTGCACTTAGGGAGGAGCCATAGCCAAGATGAAGCTAATTCTGTTGGTAACCAGTTGGTTGTAGATATTAACGCAGCATGGACTGAACATCTTCGCGAGGACTACAACCTTGATTGTTATCTAGAGCTGGAGTATGAAACGCATTACCACAAATTTCTAATGCCAACTATTCGGGGGGATCAGAGACGGGGTTCTAAGAAACGCTATGCCGGGCTGGTGGTCGAAAATGGCAATGAGAAGATGGTATTTAAGGGATTAGAAACAGTCCGGACAGACTGGACACCATTGGCGCAGGAATTTCAACAAACGCTTTACGATATGGTTTTTCATGATCAGGACGCTGATGAGTATGTCAGGGAATATGCGAACAAAACGCTGGCAGGTGAACATGATCATCTGTTGGTGTATCGGAAGCGTCTGCGTAGAAACCTTAACGAATATCAAAAGAATATTCCGCCGCAGGTGCGTGCCGCCCGCATGGCCGATGAGATGAATGCCAAGCTTGGTCGCCCTTTGCAATATCAGACCAAGGGAGTGATTGAGTATGTGTTTACCACCTCAGGTGCCGAACCTCATGAATTTAGACAAAGCCCGATTGATTATAATCACTATCTTGAGAAGCAGCTAAAGCCAGTTGCAGATGGAATTTTACCGTTTGTTGGTAAGTACTTCGATGACATTACAGCGCCGCAAATGGGGGCTTTTTTAGCACGACCACGATGTAAAACGGGGACAGCGGAATAGACAATAAACGCGCTAGAGAGCGCGTTTTTTGATTAGCCAAACTCGATCAGTTGAAGTACTCGATGTTTACGACTGCCGATTTTACTGCATAGATTGGATCAAAATTGATTGCACCGCGGTTAGGTGTGCAGATTTTATATACATCGCCACAATCAAAGATAGCCAATATAACTTCATCGGTCCTAAAGACCGCAGGGAGAGGCTTGCCGATCTCACAGTCGCAAATGTTGCCTTCGTGTTCCCATTCAAGCTTGAAGATCCGCTGTGCTTGAGCGGGAGCTGCGACGTGGCTGGCTATTGATGAAAAGACAGATTCGGCCTGTGCCGAACTTGATGCCGATGGTACAAAAAAATCCATGGTTCCCTCCTGGTACACGTAGATAAGACTAAAATTCACACTACGTTAATAAATATTCAAGCTATCACTCCTGATACCCCTGAAAACAGTAACAGAACTGGAGACAGTTTGGCAACTCAGTTGAATATTCAAGCACTTTGATGTGTTGTAATGAAAGTTATGCTTTGCTAGTTGGCTTATCTCACTCGGAGAAACAAAATTGGACGTTGTAAAAGGTTCTGCTTATTATCAATTGAGGAATTAGATGCGGGGGGGGAGGGGAAGAATGGAACAACTTGATTTTTTCTCAATTCCTAGCCCATGTATTGGGGGGTGTGTCAGGTGAATGCCCGCGGATATTGCAAAGGCTGCATGCGAAGTCGGGACGAGCGTTTTAACTGGCAGAAAATGACCGCAGATCAACAACGCAATACTATACGTTTATGTCGTCAGCGTTATTTAAGGGTAATGCGAAGAAACAAAGCTCATCAGGAGCAGTCGCTGCCTGAGCAAGAGTTAAGTTCACAGCAATCATTATTTGATGATCAAGATGTTTGATAAGTGATTCATAACAAACAGATGAAAAAAAGCGCCTTCAAGGCGCTTTTTTGAAGAGTATGAACCCGCGATTAAACGCGTTTGAAGTCCATGTGCTCAACTTTTGGCTTGTACGCGTGACGTTGGATGTCTTGTGGCTTAACCTTAACTTCTGTACCGTCGATCACTAGAGTGATTACTTCGTAGAACTCAGGCTTGTCCATCTGGTTGATAACATCGCTGTGCTTCAGAGTAATTGCAATCGGAGCGGCTTCGCCACCGTAAACGATTGCTGGGAAATGCTCTGTGTGACGTAGACGGCGGCTCGCACCTTTACCTAGGTCTGTACGTACTGTTGCTTCAAATTTCATCTTAAATACTCTTTAAGTTAACTAAGTCGGACAATATGAGTAATGCGACCTTACTCAATGTCCTAAATTGAGCGCGGATACTAACATCCGAATAAGTTTCCGGCAAGATAAATCAGGGAAAAGTGTTTTAAATACCAATATTAGACGCAGTTAACTCATTTCAGGTTTGATTCGTTCGAAATTCATACGCAGCGTGTTCTGTTTATTATACCTCGGCAATTCCACATGGCGGCAAATGACCCAAATGCAATTTATGATGAGTCATTGTCCACTCATCGACATGCGCCAGATTCTTCCGGTGGCTCAATTTGCTATACGATATATCCGTGTTAGCCCTTATGGTTAATGGTGTGTTAATTATTTGTAATGCGATGGCCCGCTTATTGCTCATAATTAAAGTTATGCAGCTCCCAGAGACGGGGGTTGTAGCATAATCAAGGAGAGTAATAATGTTAAAGCCACTTACCCTATTATCTGTTTCCGCACTTGCTCTGATGAGCTTCAATGTCGCAGCTAACTGTGATCCGGGCGAGACTGTGATTAAGTTCAGCCATGTAACCAATACTGACAAGCATCCAAAAGGCATTGCTGCATCGTTACTGGAAAAGCGTGTTAACGAAGAGATGAACGGCAAGGTGTGTATGCAGGTGTTCCCCCCCAACTCGACCCTGTTTGATGATAACAAGGTACTGGAAGCCCTTCTAAACGGTGATGTGCAAATGGCGGCGCCTTCGCTGTCGAAATTTGAAAAATTCACCAAGAAATACCGCATTTTTGATCTTCCTTTCTTGTTTGACGATATTGACGCCGTCGATCGTTTCCAGAACTCGGAAGCAGGTGACAAGCTGAAAAATGCCATGCGTCGTCGCGGCCTACAAGGATTGGCATTCTGGCACAATGGTATGAAACAAATGTCTGCTAATAAGCCGCTGCTCTCTCCAGAAGATGCCAGAGGGTTAAAATTCCGCGTTCAGGCTTCCGATGTATTGGTGGCCCAGTTCGAACAGTTAGGTGCCAACCCTCAGAAGATGTCATTCAAAGAAGTATATGGCGGCCTGCAGACTAAAGTTATTGATGGCCAGGAAAATACCTGGTCAAACATTTATGGCAAGAAATTTTTCGAAGTTCAGGACGGTATTACCGAAACCAACCATGGGGTTTTGGATTACCTGGTGGTCGCCCCTAACGACTTCTGGAAGAAGCTTCCTGACGATGTACGCGCTCAGCTAACCACCATTATTAATGAAGTAACTACCCAGCGTAATGCGGAATCGACCAAAGTTGATTTGGCGAACAAGCAAAACATCATTGATGCGGGTGCAGATGTTCGACAGCTGACACCGGATCAGCGTCAGGCTTGGGTCAATGTGCTTCAGCCAGTATGGGCCAAGTTTGAGAAAGATATCGGTTCTGATCTTATTGAGGCGGCCAAAGCTTCTAATCTGTAAATGTTGAATGGAGCCCTTGGCGACAAAGGGCTTTTGTTTCAATCCCGTGATAACGATAAGTGAAATATTGTATGGAACAGTCCATTATCTCTAGGCTCGGACGCATTACCGATGCGATCGAAGAGACCTTGATTGCTTTTTTCCTCGGTGCAATGACCTTGTTAACCTTTGCCAATGTTGTTTTTCGTTATGTATTTAATGACAACATATTATGGGCACTCGAACTGACCGTATTTATGTTCGCATGGATGGTGTTGGTTGGTGCATCGTATGGCGTAAAGAAACACTTTCATATTGGCGTTGATGTCATCATCAATATGGTTTCCGAGCGCAGGCGCAAAACGCTGGCACTGATTTCAGTTACTTGCTGTCTGGCATTTTCTATTCTTTTGTTGATTGGTTCATGGAACTACTGGTATCCGTTTGCGACTGATCGGGCGTGGTATGAAACTGACGACATCCCGATGCCGGAAATGTTGCAGTTTCTTGCCGATTGGCTGAATGAAGGGGGGGAGCGTTACGAGAAACTGCCACGCTTTATCCCTTATGCTGCTTTACCGATTGGTATGGCGCTGCTGGTGTTTCGGTTTAGTCAAATTGCCGTTCAAATAGCCACGGGTAAGCTTGATCGCCTTATCGCAGGTCATGAAGCCGATGAAGGTATGGAAGCACTGAAAGCACAAGTCGATGTATCGGCCCCATCAAACGGCAAGGAGCACTAGACCATGGATATCTTGTTTCTATTTTTGATGGTAATTGGCTTTATGCTGATAGGCGTGCCGATTGCTGTTTCTTTAGGCCTATCGAGTGTACTGTTTTTGCTTATGCACTCGGATGCTTCTCTGGCATCAGTAGCCCAAACGCTGTTCAACGCTTTTGCCGGTCACTATACCTTATTGGCTATCCCATTTTTTATTCTGGCATCAAGCTTTATGTCGACTGGTGGTGTCGCCAAGCGGATTATTCGATTTGCGATTGCAATGGTGGGTTGGTTCCGTGGCGGTTTGGCCATGGCTTCGGTTGTTGCCTGTATGATGTTTGCTGCGCTGTCGGGTTCTTCGCCTGCGACCGTCGTTGCTATCGGTAGTATTGTGATTGCCGGTATGGTCAAAAACGGTTACTCGAAAGAATTTGCCGCTGGGGGGGTTATCTGTAATGCCGGTACATTAGGAATTTTGATCCCGCCGTCGATTGTGATGGTAGTCTATGCGGCTGCCACAGATGTATCGGTTGGGCGGATGTTCCTTGGTGGAGTGATCCCGGGTTTGCTTGCCGGGGTAATGCTGATGATTGCCATCTATATTACGGCTCGGATTAAGAAGTTACCCAAACAGCCGTTTGTTGGCTGGAAAGAAGCAATTGATGCGGCAAAGGACTCAAGTTGGGGACTGCTGCTGATCGTGATTATTTTGGGGGGGATATACGGTGGAATTTTCACCCCGACCGAAGCCGCGGCAGTCGCCGCCGTGTATGCATTTTTTATCGCCAACTTCGTCTACAAGGATATGGGACCATTTGCCGATAAGGCAAATACCAAGCCAGTGATTGTAAAGGTGTTTCAGACGTTCTTGCACAAGGATACCAAGAACACCTTGTACGATGCGGGTAAGCTGACCATTATGTTGCTGTTTATCATTGCCAATGCCTTGATCTTAAAACATGTGCTTACCGAAGAGCGGATCCCGCAGATGATCACCGAATCGATGCTGTCTGCAGGGCTCGGGCCGATCACCTTCTTGATTGTGGTTAACGTACTGCTGTTGATCGGTGGTCAGTTTATGGAGCCATCGGGCCTGCTAATCATTGTTGCGCCGTTGGTGTTCCCGATAGCCATCGCCTTGGGCATCGATCCGATCCATCTTGGCATTATTATGGTGGTGAATATGGAGATAGGGATGATAACCCCGCCGGTAGGGCTAAACCTGTTTGTAACAGCCGGGGTCGCCAATATGTCGATGATGAATGTCGTCAGAGCTGCCTTGCCATGGGTTGGGGTGATGTTCCTGTTCTTAATTATCGTAACCTATGTACCATGGGTGTCGACCTGGCTGCCAACCAGCCTGATGGGGGGCCGGAAATTATCACCAAGTAAGGGGGGGTACCAGTCAGCATTAGCACATGATAAAAAGCCCGGCGCTGAAAAGCTGCCGGGCTTTTTATCTAACTGTGGGTCATTATTCTGTTTGGTATTATTTATTCAATTTTGTAGTCATCTTTATTGAGGTTGTAACGCTGCATTTTGTCATACAGCGTTTTTCGCGCTACGTTGAGCGTATCCATCGTGTCTTTGATGCTGCCACCGCACTCGATCAACGCTTTTTCAATCACGGATTTTTCAAATTCAAGAACTTGATCGGCAAGACTAAGAGCGTTCTCTTCAATGGGTGGGGGTATCACCCAGCTGCGCTAATTTACCAAGTAATACAAAACGTTCGGCTGCATTGCGTAGCTCGCGGATATTGCCGGGCCAGCTGTGACTCATCAACTGTTGCTGTTCTTGCGCTGGCAGGGCGGTAGCGGCTTTCCCGTAGCGTGCAGCGGCAACCAGTAAAAAGTGATGGAAAAGGGCCGGAATATCTTCTTTCCGTTGACGCAGTGGCGGTAGATCAAGAGTGACGATGTTCAGTCGGTAGTACAGATCTTGCCGGAAGGTGCCTTCTTCGGCTGCCTGCTTTAAATTAACTTTGGTGGCTGCAATAACCCTAATGTCGAGTGGAACAAGGGTGTTTGACCCGAGTCGCTCAATAACTCGTTCCTGCAATACGCGAAGTAGCTTGATTTGGGCCTGCATCGGCATGGACTCAATCTCGTCGAGGAACAAGGTACCGTGCTGGGCGTGTTCGAATTTACCGACCCGCTTGCTATCGGCGCCGGTAAAAGCGCCTTTTTCATGTCCGTATAGCTCACTCTCAAGCAAGTTTTCCGGTACCGCACCGCAGTTGACGGCAACGAAATTGTGCTCGCGGCGGCCACTTTGTTCATGCAGCGAGCGGGCAACAAGCTCTTTACCGGTTCCCGTTTCCCCAAACAGCAGGATATCGGCGCTGGTATCAGCCACATGGCTAATTGTGTCCCGCAAGGCGTTAATACACGGGGTGTTACCGATGATCCTTGGCCCTAGAGCCTGGCTGGCTTTCAGGCTTCGTTTTAGTTGCTGGTTTTCGAGGGTCAGTTTGCGTTTTTCTATTGCGCGATTAACGGTTTCAATTAGCCTCTCGGTCGAAAAGGGCTTTTCGATAAAATCATACGCGCCATCGTGCATTGCCTGAACAGCCATGGTGACGTCACCGTGACCGGTAATAAGAATGACCGGAATGTCTGGCTCTTGGTGGAGAACGGTGTTGCACAGGCTTTGACCCGAGATCCCCGGCAGGCAGATATCACTGACGACGACAAGGGGGGAAAACCATCTTGTTTGATGGCGAGCAATGCCTCTTCGGCAGATTCAAAAAATCGGGCGCTGATGTCGGCCAGTTCGAAGCTCTGCTCGAAGGCGATTCTGAGATCAGCTTCATCATCAATAAAATAGACATCGCACATACTTTATCCTTGTTGTTTGCTGAGGCGGACAGAAAATCGGGCTCCGCCCCATTGGCGAGGTCGAAATACTGAGCTCACCATCCATGCTTCTAATAATTTGCTGCGAAATCGATAAGCCGAGCCCGAGTCCATTCTTTTTGGTGGTGTAGAAAGGCTCGAACAGGGATTGTTGTCGGTCAGGGCTTATCCCCCCCGGGCCGTTGTCATCAATATGAATCCACCACGCATCTTGCTCTTGTTCTACAGAAAGACAAATTTGTTTATCGGACGTCGTGTCCAGAGCCTGCATGGCGTTGGTCAGCAGGTTGATCAGAACTTGTTCTATCTGAAGCGGATTGACTATTACCATCATCGGAGAATCGGCAAGCTGCAGCTCGAGGTTTACCTGCTGTTTTTTCAGTTGGGGTTGAATCAGTTCCTTGCTTGCGAGAATAATCGGCGCCAGGTTGGCACTGACTTTTTCGTCGGGATCGCTTTTTCGGGCGAAGGACTTAAGCTGCTCGCTGATCCGTGCCATACGCTCGGTCAATGCAGCAATACGGGTGAGGTTTTCTTCGGTACGCTCAACTTTGCCCTTGGCAAGGAAAAGGCGGCCATTGTCGGCATAGCTGCGGATGGCGGCGAGCGGGTTGTTGAGTTCATGACTGATACTGGCAGACATCTGACCGAGAACCGCCAGCTTGGCTGCTTGAATTAGCTCACTTTGAGTTTGCTTGAGTGCTTGAGCCGTCCGGGTTCTTTCCGCGATTTCGACATGGAGCTCGGCGGTCCGCTCCATCACCTGAATTTCCAGTTTTTGATTTGCGGCTGCCTGAAGCTGCTCGAATTGAAGCCGTTTTAGCTGGCGTTGATAGAGCAGAGTCGATAACAGGTAGATGATTGCAAACACCAAGCACAGGATCCCCCAGAAAAGTCAGGCACGCCAGCAGCAATTGGCTCTTGGGCGTTAGAACGCGGATGTTGAGTGCAAGGTTGTCGATAGGGCGCGAGCTGACGATATAATCTCGAGTTATCCCGCTGTATTTGGCATTGGCGAGCTCGCCTGTGGGAAGGTCGAGGTTACCGACTAGGTTGAGAGAACGAATATCTTGGTCAAGGTACTGGCGGCTGTTTTTAATCGCCATTCTTGTTTCAAGGCTAAGTGATGTTAGGCCTTTAAATAGCCACTCGGGCTTGCTCGACATAAAAATGATCTGGTTTGGATCGGTCGCCACAAAGTAGTTACGCTTGCTCTTCCAGTTTTCTTCTATCGCGGTTAGATCCATTTTTACCACCACGACACCGAGAATTATGGCTCCATGGCTGACCGGAAAGGAATAATAGTAGCCCCCCCGTTTCCCCCCCGAGGTTGATCCCAAGGCAAAGTACTGGCTCCTTTTTCCTTCTAGAGCACGCTTGAAATAGGGGGCGCCAAGCGAAATTGCGGCCTATAAAAGACAACGTTTGATCCCAGTTACTGGCGGCGATGGTGAACCCCTTGGCATCAATCAAGTAGGTGTCAGATGCCTGAATAACCGTGTTGATCTGTTTGAGGTGGCGGTTGGTGATATCTATCTGTGCGGGATTCTCAGGCGTCTTCAGTGCATCAACAAGGGCTTTGTCCTTGGCTATCAGACGAGGGATATGGGCATATTTATCAAGTCGGCTGTAAATATGGCTGGCGAAACGTTCCAGCTGATCTTGTTGTTCGGCAAGCAGAGTACGGTAGCTATGTTGCCATACAAAGTAGGATCCTGTAATCGCGGTAACCAAAAAAACATGGTTAGTATGAAGTTAAATTGCCGAACCCGTAGCATCCTTGTGTTCTCCCTTTCCTTTCTGACAGGGTAAACCTTTTCGTTTGAAGACGGTTGAAAAAGCCATGATAGAGCCCGGAAAATAAGAGGTTGATCATGATATAACTCGGTGAAAATGCGAGTTATATCAATGTCAGGTCTGCATGCTTGTCAGAGCATGGATCAAAATGGTCAGCAAATTTGTTTACTTGTTCGCAGTTAGTTCTTTTGATATTGGTCTATATCAAACAGTTTGTCACGAATAGCCCAGAAGCGACCGCTTTTGCGGGCGATGATGATCTCCGGCGGGCGCAAGCGGTGTTCGTTGTTGGCGACTTTGGTGGGGGCCGTGTCCGTAAACGGACGGTGTCGGTCGACCAGATGCGGATTGATGAATTTTTTCAGAAAGCTATCTTTTTGGGTTTTGGTTGCCAGCGGCCAGACTTCACTGATCTCGGCCTCTTCGTCACTGGAGTAGATGACTTTGAGCTGGGGGTTTTCCGAATTTGTTCTTGCCGGGTTCCAGACGCAGATCTGTGCATTTCATGATCATGGCATCTTTGAGCTTCAGTGCATCGCGGAGCTTCTTGTCGGGATCGACCATGACAGCATTGCACTGGTGGCAGCGTCGGGCGGCGATATCATTGTCCGCGCCGCATTCCTCACAGTACTTGGCCCTGAATCGGTAGCCACACTCCTCACGATCGCCATCGTCATCCTCAAAATAGCCCTGACAGCGACGGCCGTAGTGCTCGATGAGAAAGCCTTCAGGATCGAGTTTGCCCCCCCAGAAGCTATTGTTAAAGCCGCAGGCCGGGCAGGGGACCATGATCACTTCGCTGTCACTGTTTGGCTTGGGCTCTCCAACTTCCGGCTGGTAGAGATCGTAGCAGTTTCCTGCGTATTCCAAAATCAGGCAGTCTTTCTTCCCCTCGAACAAACGTAGGCCACGACCAACAATTTGCTGGTAGAGGCTGATAGATTCTGTCGGGCGCAGGATGGCTATCAGATCCACATGTGGTGCGTCAAACCCAGTCGTGAGTACCGATACGTTGACCAGATACTTGATTTCCCGCCGCTTGAACGCCTCGATGATTCGATCCCGTTCATCGAGCGGAGTATCTCCTATGACCAAGGCGGCATTTTCATTGGCAAGGTAGCCCATGATTTCCTGGGCATGATTTACCGTCGAGGCAAAAATCATTATGCCACGGCGGTCTTTTGCATATTCAATGACCTGCTCAATGATCATCGGGGGGGTTGCCCGTGACGACTTTTCGATCACGCTATCGAGATCGGCCTCGCGATAGTTACCGTTTGAGGAAGGGGGGGTGA
>LLEM01000151.1_pt1 | contig 15091 bp, 20 predicted proteins | sample 595841 | NCBI WGS metagenome assembly LLEM01 (sample SAMN02919313, study PRJNA255460) | bioreactor metagenome | biome: chemostat; feature: culture 2012_10.2; material: sediment; isolation source: day64 10degC chemostat 2012 inoculated with Wadden Sea sediment taken from... | place: Germany: Bremen ...
CTCTTGGTTCGGCCTGTGTGTGAGATCATAACCACAACATCACCATCAGTGCAGTTGATCACACTCATTCGTTGCATAACAATATCGTCAAAACAGACGATAGGGATGTTAAACCGGAAAAATTTATTTTGAGCATCATGGGCGACAGATGCCGAGGCACCCAACCCGAAGAAAGAAATTTTCTTCGCTTGTGTCAACAAATCAACGGAACGGTTGACCTGCATTGGGTCGAGGCTATTCTTAGCAACATCCAGGCAAGCCATCGTTGATTCAAATATCTTCGACGTATAGGCGTCAGGGCCATCGTCTTCTTCAACGTTACGGTTGACGTAAGGTGTTCCATTAGCAAGGCTCTGCGCTAAGTGCAGTTTAAAATCCGGAAACCCTTTGGTATCAAGGCGACGGCAAAAACGGTTCACTGTAGGCTCACTGACATCTGCCATTTTGGCCAGAGTCGCAATACTAGAATGAATAGCTGTCTGTGGTGATGCGATGATCACTTCAGCAACCTTGCGTTCAGATTTGCTGAAGTTATCTAAGTTCTTTTGAATTTTCTCTAGGGTATTCATAGCGATTACCGCGCTTCGTTACTGAATTTCATTAGAGGCCTTCATGATTTCACGAAGCCAATTTGGTGAAACTATACTACTTTTTATGGATCTGCTCCTAGCAAATCCATGAATATAGCTTTTACTTTTTATTATAGTTTGACAGGGATCGAATTTTTCCTTTCAGTTCTGAAAAAAATTTTAAGAAAAAAGCTTAATATGCGCGAATAAATCGCGTAATTGTGTTGTTTATTTTCATTTGAAAGGAATTAATTTACACACCAAAATAAATACTCGTAGTTATTTTATGTCATTTGTTGCATTTGAATAGGGAACAATCATGAGAGTAAGTATATGTGGCTGTGGTTGGCTTGGGTTGCCTTTGGCAAAGCAACTAGTTCGAGATGGCTATGAGGTTTATGGCAGCAACAGGGACAAGAATCGAGCGGCGCAGCTAACGGAGGCTGGAATTCGAGGCATCGCCCTGTCGCTCCCGATTGAAATACCGGAAGCGAGTAGTGATAGTAGTAGTGAAGCGGATGGGCAATATTGTGAGTTTTTTAAGACCAATGTTTTAGTCATCAATGTACCGCCCGGGCGAGAGGAAGATGCAGACATGGCTTTTGTCAAAAAAATCAAAAGCCTGTCAACAGTAGCCCGAGATCATGGTTGTAAACGGGTGATCTTCATTAGTACAACGTCTGTCTATGGCAGTGTGACGGGAGAGATTACAGAGTCCACCGTTCCGCGGCCTAATACTGTAAGTGGCAATGCTCACTTGCAGATCGAGCAGTGGTTGCATGAGCAGTGGGGGGGAGATGCAATAGTACTGCGATTAGCTGGACTTATCGGCCCAGGCCGTCATCCGGTTAAATTCTTATCTGGGAGGCAAGCATTGGCTAACGGCTCTGAGCCTGTGAATCTTGTTCATCTTGATGACTGCATCCAGACGATCCGTCAAATCATTGCGTGTTGGCCTTCTCAGCAATTATTGCACCTGGCAGCGCCGAGCCATCCGACACGGCAGAGTTATTATACAGAAATGGCCGTTGCAGCAGGCCTGCCGCTACCTGAGTTTGATAGCTTAGCTGTTGCTCAGGGGGAAAGTGGTTAATGCCGAACAGACCCTTGGAATGTTGGGGTTAACAATGATCCACCCTGATCTAATGGCAATGTCTCCTGAGTTGCCATGATGAAATTTGAGCAAAAAAAAGCGCTGAGAAAAGGCTCAGCGCAACATTCCATTATATGAATAGGAGTTTAAGCAGCAGTGGCAATCAATAATTATCCGCTCAACATTGTATTTAATGTAGGGTATTAAACATCAGCTAAGCCGATAACATCAATCTTACTTAATATGACTATGCCAATTCAGGAAGGTTCAAAAAAAATTAAAAAAAGAGGCTAATTATTAGTTTATCTGAATTTTCTTGTGTTTAGGGTGGGATGCTGGCATTTTGACTAAATAATGATTGGGATAATAAATAATCAACCTAAATATTAAGGTTCATGATTTTAGTCGCTGGTTTATGCATTTATGTTTCTGCTGGTGCTAATTGTATTCTCATTACCGAAAGCGTATCTCAAAATCTAGAAAAGTGTACAGTCAGGAAAATTGGTTGAATATTGGATTTTGGACAAAAAAATCCCGCTGAAATATCAGCGGGTCAAATCCTTAACACAATTAGGAGTTTAGCAGCAGTGGCATTGTTGATTAATGAAGAGCTCCTTTAGAGGGTCTCCATTAATGTGAATGTCATTATTTATGACTGACGTTATATAGAAAGGTTCAAAAAAAGAGTCTGTTTTTTTTGGTTTATTTTAAAGTTGTTATAATTCAACAGCTAACAAGTGTGATTTTGACCAGTCCCAGATGATTTTTTCAGGCGCTCGTTGCAGAAAATACGGACGATATACCCAAGCTACCTCAAGGTGCAGGATTCAGAGTGAGACCAGCGGGTTCAGTTTAAGGAAAATAACGGTAGGAGAGCCCCTTTCAACGTTATTTGACACAGAAATGGGCGCGCTGGCTCATTCCCAAGGGGCGAGTTTACTTGGTTTCTATGCGTTGTTACCGATTATTAATTTAGAATCACTAGGTTTTCTAATCGGCGCCTAGCCTAGTAACCAAGTAATTCTCGCTGAAGCGAGCATCTTGAGGTAGTTTGGGTATCGAATAAAAAAAGCCCGCTGAAAATCAGCGGGCAAAGGCTCTATTTACACAATTAGGAGTTTAGCAGCAGTGGCATTTCTAGATTAAAGAAAGAAGGCTTGTTTGGCGGCCAGCTAACAAATTAATGTGTCTTTAATCTTAATGTCACTATTTATGACTGATGTTTTTCGTGTTGGTTCCTTTAAAATTGAAATTTATCTCAATCTTTTTTTAAGTGTTTGATTTGAAATTTTATTATTCCTCACCAAAGAGCAGAATGCGATTCATTGTTTTGTGCTGGCATTAATTCGCCTTGTTAGCGAAGAAGCAGACAAGGTCGATATTGCATGTGGCTGGTGAAGATGCAGGTGGCAGTTCGGGTGGTAACTTTACAGTAGCCGTAGGAACGCTGACGTTGGATGGTTTTGGCCTTATGGGGGGGCGGGTTTTCACAGTGATAGGAAATACTTGCTGATTAATTCAATTCAGCCACGTATTCAGCTACTGCTTAGATAGTGAAAGTCACTCTATATCCCCCCGCGCATTGTTGGCGGGGGTATCTGCGAGGCATGATTTGTTCGGCAGAATAAAGAAAGCCCATCTCCATTAGGTGACGGGCTCTGAAGAAAGTCTTCTAAGAAAAAGCAGTGGCATAATATATGACCTGCGATCTGTTTTTTTGTTCCCGTCAAATGTCATTTTTTCTGATTATTTTTTTCTTTTTGTCTGCATTATTGTGCAGCTATTTTTCGTGTTGCTCCCTAGTTGTTGATTTAACAGTAATTTAACATTGATGTTTGCAGTTGTTCCCATTTTGCATTCAACAGCAATAAGCGATCAGTATCACATACTGGCTGATTGGCACTGTCTTTCTGGGCAAAATGCATGATTTGGATTTATTTGCAGCTTGTTAAAAATATTGATGAGATGTAAAGTTTAAACATGTGTTTAATACAGGTGAATGAAAATGGCGGGAAAAGGAGAGACCAAAGGCCGGATCCTTGATGCAGCAGAGCTGCTGTTTGCTGAGCATGGATTCAAAGAAACGTCATTACGGACCATAACCAGTAAGGCAGGAGTAAACCTGGCCTCGGTGAACTACCATTACGGCGATAAGAAAACATTGGTAAGAGCCGTATTGAGCCGGTATCTGGAAGAGTTCATGCCGGCATTGAAAGCTGAGCTTGAAGTGTTGCTCACAAGAGATGATTTCTCAATGGAAGATGTCTTCCGCTGTGTGAAAGCACCACTGATAGGCCTGAACGAATATCGTCACAAGGGGCGCCACTATATTTATGTCTCTGATTGGGCGGGGGGGTTATACCGATGTCCAGGGACACCTTCGCTGGTTTATTCTTACTCGTTATGAAGATGTACTACACCTATTTACGACTGCTGTTTGCCGCGCTAACCCTTCTTTAGATCCCGAAACCTTATTTTGGCGACTGCATTTCACATTAGGGGGCATCTGTTTTCACCATGGCTTCGACAACTGCATTGTGTGAAATTGCCGAAAATGATTTCTCTCGCAAAGTAACAACCGAAGACTTGATTGAACGTTTGGTACCTTACTTGGCTGCTGGTGTTGCCGCACCCCATTGAACAATCGCTCTTGCTTGTGCGAGAAGAGCCGACAGGAACACGATAAGTGACATAAAACCAATAACGATAAATGAGACAAAAGGACCTGAAACATGAGCACGTTAAATAACATGCGAAAACGCTACCTCAGTGATCCCGCATTTAAGATGTTTAAAAAAGTACTGCCGCCACTATCTGATACCGAACGCGAGGCAATGGAAGCCGGAAGTGTCTGGTGGGGATGGTGAGCTGTTTAGCGGTTCGCCCAACTGGAATACCTTGCTGGACTACCCGAAGCCGTCGCTAAGTGACGAGGAGCAGGCTTTTATCGATACCAAGCTAAATACGTTGCTGGGTATGCTGGATGACTACCAGATAGTTCAGGAAGACAAGGATTTGTCGCCTGAGGTTTGGGAGTATTTGCGTAAAGAAAAGTTCTTCTCATTAATCATTGGTAAAGAATACGGTGGGCTGAATTTCTCCGCTCATGCCAACTCTACGATTGTAACGAGTATCGCGACGCGTAGCCTGAGCGCTGCCGTGTGTGTAATGGTTCCTAACTCGCTTGGTCCGGGAGAGCTGCTGTCACACTACGGCACCCAAGAGCAGAAGGACTATTGGTTGCCTCGCCTTGCCCACGGGGACGACATTCCCTGTTTTGCATTGACGGGCCCGGAAGCCGGTTCTGATGCCGGCGGGATCCCAGACCAAGGCGTTGTTTGCTACGGCGAACATCAGGGTAAGGAAGTGCTTGGTATTCGTGTCAGCTGGAACAAGCGTTATATTACCTTGGCACCTGTTGCAACTGTACTTGGCCTTGCTTTTAAACTTCAGGATCCGGAAGGGCTGATTGGTGACAAGCAAGATATTGGTATTACATGTGCGCTGATCCCGGCCGATTACCCAGGCGTTGAGATCGGCGAACGTCATGATCCGCTGAATCTGGCATTTATGAATGGCCCAACTCGTGGGCAAGATGTCTTTATTCCGATGGACTGGGTGATAGGCGGTCAGGATTATGTCGGGCGTGGTTGGCGTATGCTGGTGGAATGCCTGTCGGCAGGTCGCGGTATCTCGTTGCCGGCCCTGGGAACGGCGGTTGGTCACTTGACGGCCAAAACAACCGGGGCTTACTCCTATGTCCGTAAGCAGTTCGGGATGTCGATTGGTAACTTCGAAGGTGTCGCGCAGGCGATGGGGGCGCATCGGCGGTTATACCTACATGCTGGAAGCATCTCGAACCCTAACAACCACTTCGCTGGATATGAATGAAAAGCCGGGTATTGTAACTGCGATTGCCAAATATCATATGACTGAGATGGCGAGGACAATACTTAACGATGCGATGGATATACACGCCGGTCGTGCTATTCAGCTTGGTCCGATGAACTATTTAGGTCATCACTACTTCGGAATGCCAGTGGCTATTACCGTCGAAGGTGCCAATATTCTGACTCGTAATTTAATGATCTTCGGTCAGGGAGCAACACGATGCCACCCGTACGTATTAAGCGAAATGGAGGCTGCTGCCAATCCTGATGGAGAGCAGGGAGCGAAGGAGTTTGATGCGTTGCTATCGAAGCATATCGGTTTTGCTATCGGTAATGTGGCGAAATCTATACTCAATGCATTCAGCGGTTCTCGTTTTAACAGATCGCCGGTGAGTGGTGAAACTGCGGTCTACTACCGTCATTTGTCCCGAATGAGCCGTGCGCTGGCTGTTGCTGCTGATTTTGCAATGCTTAGCCTGGGTGGGGAGTTAAAACGACGGGAGCTGGTATCGGCGCGCTTGGGTGATGTACTAAGTCATCTCTATTTGGCTTCGGCAACCTTGAAGCGATTTGAAGACGAAGGTCGCCAGCAGGATGATTTGCCAATGGTGCACTACGCATTGCAGCATTGTCTCCATCAGTGTGGTGTGGCTTTTGACGAAGTGTTGAGTAATTTTCCGCGTAAAGGGGTAGGGCGCTTGCTGCGTACAATGCTGTTCCCGCTAGGTATTCGCTATCAGGCGCCGAAAGATGAAATTACGGTGAAAATCGCCGAGTTGTTGATGACACCGGGTGCGCACCGCGAACGCTTAACCCATATGTGCTACGTCGGTGATAAAGACACAGATCCTGTGGCTATCATGGAGCGTGCCTTTGTTGCCATGCACGGTGTAAAGGATATTGAGCGTAAACTTGCCAAGGCAACCAAGTCGGGTGAGATCCCGCGCAAGGTTTCATTAACAGAGAAGTTACAAATTGCTTTGAGTGCGGGTATCGTCACAGAACACGATGTCGAAAAAATGCACAATGCTGACCAGCTAAGGCAGAGAGCGATCCAGGTTGATCACTTTGCTGCAGCACAGTTTAAAAAAGGTAGTTTGCAACCGGGAAAGGCTGCCTAAGAGCGAAAGCTCTCTAACGAACGATAAACCTGGTGTCTCCCCATGTGCCACGCATTAGCGTGGCACTTTTTATCTGCAATTTGGCAAATCACCATGATTGGTTCTATAAATACTGACTTTCTTTTCCCATCTTTCTGTTCGTAATCGATAGTAGATAGTGGTGCAAAAATCGGCAATTTAAGTCGAAAAGTGGTGATCAACACCTCCAACCACTACCCTTTTTAGCGTTTACACTCATAAATTTAATGCGAATTTGTCATTAACCTTTTATCCTACAGTCAACTATGTAAGGGAAGTTGAAAATGATCATCAAACCTAAAATTCGTGGATTTATTTGTACAACGACTCACCCAGTGGGTTGTGAAGAGAACGTAAAAGAGCAGATTGCTTACACCAAGGATCAGGGCCCGATTGCTGATGCGCCAAAGCGTGTACTTGTTGTTGGTTCTTCAAGCGGCTACGGCCTGTCTTCGCGAATTGCGGCGGCGTTTGGCGGCGGTGCTGCAACAGTTGGTGTGTTCTTTGAAAAACCAGGTACAGAGAAAAAACCAGGTACAGCAGGTTGGTATAACTCAGCAGCATTCGACAAGCTTGCGAAAGAAGAAGGCCTTTATTCGAAAAGCCTGAACGGTGATGCTTTCTCTCACGAAGCAAAACAAAAAGTTATCGACCTGATCAAAGAAGATCTAGGCCAGATTGACATGGTTGTTTACTCGCTGGCTTCTCCAGTACGTAAAATGCCAGACACTGGTGAAGTTGTACGTTCGACTCTGAAGCCAATGGGTGAGACTTATACGGCAACAGCCGTTGATACGAACAAAGACATCCTGATTGAAGCAAGCATTGAGCCGGCGAATGAGCAGGAAGTGGCTGATACCGTAACCGTAATGGGCGGTCAGGACTGGGAATTATGGATTAATGCACTGTCTGACGCTGGCGTGCTGGCTGACGGTTGTAAGACGGTAGCTTACAGCTACATCGGTACCGAAATTACGTGGCCTATCTACTGGCACGGTGCACTGGGCAAGGCGAAGATGGATCTGGATCGCGCCTCTACAGAACTGAATGCCAAACTTTCCTCAACAGGTGGTTCGGCAAATGTTGCCGTGCTGAAGAGTGTTGTGACTCAGGCTAGCTCGGCGATTCCTGTAATGCCACTGTATATCGCGATGGTATTTAAGAAAATGCGTGAAGAAGGCGTACATGAAGGCTGCATGGAGCAGATCCATCGTATGTTTACCCAGCGTCTGTACAAAGCTGACGGTACAGCACCTGAGGTAGACGAAGAAAATCGCCTACGCCTGGATGACTGGGAGCTGCGTGAGGACATTCAGAAGCACTGCCGTGATTTGTGGCCGAGCGTAACGAATGAAAACCTTTTTGAGGTGGCTGACTACCAGGAATACAAAGATGAGTTCCTGAAACTGTTCGGTTTCGGCATAGAGTCTGTTGACTATGGCGTTGATGTGAACACGCTGGTTGAGTTTGACGTAGAGAATATCTAATCGAACATCGATGTAAGATATAAAAAAACCGCCCAAGGGCGGTTTTTTGTTAGCTCTTTACAGCCTTAATGCTTAGGCATCTGAATTACAAATGCCGCCCCTTCGATGCTGGCTGTCTCGACATGAATGGTGCCCTGATAGCTTTCCACAATCTCGTGGCAGACCGATAATCCAATGCCCTGTCCGGGGGTTGAGCTGATCGGCTCGCACTCCGCGCTGGAAAATAGCTTCGCGCATTTCTTCACAGACGCCCGGACCGTCATCTTCAATCCGGATTATGTAGCAATCATCGCGCTCGTCGACACATACCCGCACTTCGCTGATACAGAAGCGATAGGCGTTCTCTAGCAGGTTACCCAGCAGTTCCATCAAGTCGTTGCGGTTGATTGGAAGCTTGAGCTTGTGGTTGAAGCGATAGCCGAGGTTGACTTCTTTATCGCTATATACCTTGCTGAGCAGGCGGCTGAAGCTATCTATTGCCGGTTTTAGCTCTGTTTGATCTTTCTGCAGGCCTTGCTGGCCCATCATGGCCCGTTTGAGCTGGTATTGAACCAGTTCATCCATCTGGCTGATCTGTTCCATTACTCTTTGATTGAGATCGGGACGCGCGATATCCTTGTCATCAAGCAGGGCGTTGGTTGCAGCCAGACGTGTTTTTAGGCTGTGGGCCAGATCGTCCATCGAATGGCGATAACGACCTTTCTGGTCGTTGCTGATCTGAATAAGGCGGTTCAACGCCAGTGTGACATCCTGAAGCTCCATCGGAAAATCATCATCTAACTTGTCGCGCTGGGGCTTCGGTCATTTGATTAAGCTGCGCTGCCAGTTTTCGTAATGGCTGGAAGCTCCAGTGGAAGGCGGCAATCAGGAAGGCAATCGCGATCAGCACGAACAGTCCGAGATAGAATGTCGTGCGCTTGTGAAGCTGGTCGAGTGATGACTGGTAGGATTCACCGGAACGAAGAACAACCAGTTGGTAAATGTTGCCCCCCCCTTCGCGATCCCGGCTCATGTTGTAGGCAATAAAGCTGCCGCTATTTTCCGTCTCGATAAGCGTCGGAACGGGGATATCCTCCGGAAGCTCGCTACAAATATTTCCAATATTGGCTTCTTTGGCCTCATCGGACAGCCAGATCGTATGATCTTTCATATCACAGACGACGGACATGTAGTCGGTATCGGAAGGGTCGACAGAATCGATCCATTTATCGACATCTTTGATAAGGCCTGCTCGGTTGAGCTGGGCCACCACCATTGGCATTTGCGCAACTAGCTCCGAGGAATAGGCTGCCATATAACTTTGGCTATAGAGTTGGTTGATAACGCCAGCCAATGCCGAGGTGATAAGGACAATGATTGCCACCGAGGTAACCAGTACCCGGCGCCGCAGCTTGGTTGCAGGATCTGACTCATTGAGCTTGCAACTCGAAAATATAGCCCTGGCCACGAATGGTAGAAATCGGATTATCCTGCCCATTAGTGGTGAACTTTTTGCGCAGGCGGCTGATCATTACCTCAATAGTGTTCGGATCGCCTTCCTGATCTTCATACAGCACATCAAGCAGACGTTGCTTGGAGACGACCTGACGGCTGTGGCGCATTAGGTATTCCAGCAGGTCGTACTCGAACGCCGTGAGCTCAAGCTGGGTTTCACCGATGAAAACTTGTTTGGCGAGAAGATCCACACGGATATCACCCGCTGTCATTTCGGGCTTAACAAACCCGGCACTGCGGCGTACCAGTGCACTTAGGCGAGCGACCATTTCTTCTTTTTGGAATGGTTTGACCAGATAGTCATCAGCGCCGGCTTCCAGCCCGGTTACTTTATCCTGCCAGTTTGAACGGGCTGTCAGGATCAGGATTGGCAAGCGCAGGCCTTTCTTGCGGATATCTTTGATCAGGCTGATGCCATCGCGATCCGGCAGGCCAATATCAACAATAGCCACATCATTGGGGGTAGTTTTGGGCGAAGAACAGGCCTTCTTCCGCCGTTCCTGCTGATTGTACCTGGTGCCCCAGCTCACTGAGTTGAGATTTAAGGTGGTGGCTTAGAATTGGGTCATCTTCGACGATAAGGATACGCATAATTTTGATTACCAAAAATAAAAGTATGAATTCAATATACTGAATAGAAAAGAGGCTGGCGAATATCTGGCTGTCTAAATGTGTTCTCAAGCAGTACTATTCGCTTAAAAATGCTTGTATTTGTATCACTATAGATAAGAGGACTGAATAGACGCTGACTCGTCAATCACAATTAATTGGATTGGTGAGCCAGCGCCTGAAACTGGTACTTCAGTCTAGTTGAGGATGATGATCAGGGTACCGGCAATGGTGAGCAGTACGTTGGCAATGGCATAAGTACCGGCATAGCCAAGTGCCGGAATAGTACTGCGGGCATGTTCGTTGATCATATCCATCGCAGGGGGGCGCAGGTACGTGCTCCGATGATGGCGCCGAACAGCAGGGCACGGTTCATCTTCAGGATGTAGGCACCGAACAGATAAGCGAGCACAACAGGGATCACACTGACCATCAGGCTGGTTACAAATACAGCCATGCCTACCTGTGCCAGAGACTCAAATAGGCTGGAGCCTGCACTCAGGCCAATACCTACCATGAATACCATTAGCCCGAGGTCTTTGGTCATATTCAGCGCACCTTGCGGCACATAGCCGAAAGTCGGGTGGTTTGCCCGCAAGAAGCCAAGTGTAATTCCCGCTACCAACAGGCCTGCCGCACTACCCAATCCGAATGCAATTTGGCCAAAGGTCATGGTGATGGTTCCGACCAACAAGCCGATGATGAAGAAACAGCAGAAGGCGAGCAAGTCGGCTATCTGGCTGTGGACCGAGATGAAACCGATACGCTCCGCCAGGCCGAGTACCCGGCTTTTCTCGCCGCTGACCTGTAAAATATCCCCCCCTTTGTTGAGCAGAATATTATGATCCATCGGCATTTCAATCTGGGCACGAACGACGCGGTTAAGGAAACAACCGTATTCAGACAGGTTGAGATCGGAAAGGCGTTTGCCTGCAATACTGTCATTTTTAACCACGATTTCTTCTTCGACAATACGCAAATCGAGCAGATCGCGATCAAATACCTCTTTGCCGTTTCGGAAGCTTGGGTCCAGGCGAGCATGGCTGTCTGGGTAGCCGACCAGAGCGATTTCATCACCTTCTTGCAAAATGGCGTCGCGTCGGGGGTTGGCCAGAATTCCGTTACGGCGAACCCGTTCGATGTAACAGCCTGTCTGGCGGTAAATACCCAATTCACGCAGGTTACGGCCATCAATCCAGTTAATCAGCTCGGGGACCTACGCGGTAGGCACGAATAATCGGTAGATAGACTTTGCGCTGTCCCACCTCTCCGATCCCGCGTTCACGCGCAATCTGCTGCGATGACTCGGCCAGGTTTTGCTTTTGAAGTTTAGGCATCAGCTTTGCCAGTACAATCAGGCTCACCAGACCAACCAGATAGGACATGGCGTAACCGACACTCAGGCTATCAACCATATGCTGGATCATCTCGCTGTCGGGTATCCCCGAAAGACCACTGTTAAGGGGCGTCTTTTGCACCAACCAATACCGGGGGTTGCTGTCAGGGAACCAGCCATCAGACCGGTGGCCAGACCAAGTTCAAGGTCGAGATAGTTGGCCATGGTCAAGGTGATGGCAATAGCAGAAAGCAGAACCACCAGAGCCAGCATCAGGTAATGCTTGCCATCGCGAAAGAAAATTCCGAAGAAGTTCGGACCGGCTTCAATACCGACGCAGAAAATAAACAGCATAAAGCCGATATTCAGCGACTCGGCATTAAAGGTAAACCCGGCATTGCCAAAGAGTAATGCGGTGAGCAGTACACCAATAGAGTTACCGATTTGAAGGTTGGCGATCCGGATTTTTCCGACACTGAGACCAACGGCGAGTACAACGAAAAGTAACAGAATATCATTCTGGTGAAGAAGGGCGGCTACATCAATGTTCACAACAACATTTTCCGGCGAAGAAAGACAGCAACAAGAGTGGTGGAATTCTAGCTGATTTCAGGCGAGGGTTATACCGAAAAATAGCATATCCGCCCAAAAAATCACAAAAAAAGGCTGAACCGTCAGCCTTTTTTAAGTATTTGTTAAAACAAGGTTTTACTGGAAAAGACCTAAGTTTTCTTTTGCGTATGCTTCAAATTCTGTACAGCCGCCAATATGTTCTTGGTCGATGAAAATTTGAGGCACGGTTTCTACCGGCTTACCGACTGTTTTTTCAAGGTCTGCCTTGCTGATGCCTTCGGCGTGGATGTCGACATAACGGTAGTTGAAGCCTTCACGATCTTCTTTTAGCGTGTCTGCAAGTTCTTTGGCGCGGACACAGAATGGGCAACCCGGACGGCCGAAAATAACAACAAACATAATCTCTCTCCTTTATTCTGATGCGCTAACTATAACGTGACTGACAGGGATGAGAAAGCGGGTTTTATCTCTTGCAGTGATAGATAAAATCGATTGATTGTGATCACAGCGACTGGGTATGAAAATACCGGAAAGAAATGAAGTGTGATGAAGGGTTGATTCTGGCTTCCAAAAGGAACGATCTCAGTAAAATCTTGCTCAGAATCAACATTACTCTCCGTCTAGCGGGCACACTCGATGATAGTGAAATAATTCAATAGTGTAATGGAGTGCCTATGTTCCAGTTTATGACTTCCACCCGGATCATATTCGGCGAGGGAGCCTTGAGTAATTCGCTGTCATCGCTCAATCAATTTGGCTATAGCGTACTGTTGGTGACAGGAAAAGACAGTCAGCGGGCCGACCCTGTGATCAGCTATCTTAAACAGCAGAATATGCGTTATCAGCAAGTAGCCGTTCACGGTGAACCCTTGATTGCCATGATAGAAGAAATGGCCGCAATGGGGGCGAAAGTTCCGTCCGGATATGGTTCTGGCGATTGGCGGCGGGAGTGTTCTAGATGCCGGCAAGGCATTGGCAGCGATGATCCCGAACCAGGGCAGCGTCTATGACTATGTTGAAGTGGTTGGTCGAAATGTCCCGCTGCAAGCAAAGCCAATTCCGTTCATCGCAGTACCGACTACCGCAGGAACAGGCTCGGAAGTCAGCAAAAATGCAGTGCTCCGGTCAGCGCAGGAGAATGTCAAGGTTAGCCTGCGAAGCCCGGATATGTTGGCTGATCTGGCTATTGTCGATCCGACGTTAACTTATGGTATGGATTCGGTGATGTCGGGCTGTTGCGGAATGGATGCCTTTAGCCACCTGATGGAAGCCTATGTGTGTGGTGAGCCGAACCCGCTGACCGATATGGTGTGTGAAGAAGGACTTCGGCGTTTGTCGGGGGCGCTCCTGGCTGCCAGCGAAGATGACGACCCTCGTGCACGTTCTGATATGTCATTTGCTGCCATGCTCGGAGGAATGGCATTGGCCAACGCCAAACTGGGAGCTGCCCACGGCCTTGCATCGGCACTCGGTGGCCGCCTGAATGCCCCCCCATGGACTGATCACCGCTCAGTTGGCTCCTTATGTGATGCAAGAGAACGTTCTCGCGGCCAGAGAGGCGGGCAGGCTGATGTGCTCAATCGTTATCGCCAGCTTGCGTGTATTCTAACGGGGGAGGATGAACGCCGAAATCATTGATGGCATCTTATGGACCAAACGGACCTTGAAGCGGCTTAATCTTCCTCCTATCTCAGAGTATGGGCTTTGCGATGTGATGTTCGATGAAGTGGCAGAAGATGCCTTGTTGTCTAATGCAATAAAAGGCAATCCGTTACCATTAAATAAGCAGCGTTTATTAAGCATCCTAGAGAAAATTTGCGACTGTTGCCGTGCTGAGCAGCCACCGATGGCAGGTTCTATTGATAGGCTGGATAATTAACCAGCCAGTTCGGTTCCATATTGATAGAACCTTAATGCTAGTGGAGGGGGAATCTGTGTTACATTGCGCAATTATGCTTAATGTATCGTAGTGTGATAAGGATATCTATGAATTTGACAATTGAGACGATTCTCCAGCATCGTTCAATCCGCAAATTTACTGAGCAGCCAATTGCTGAAGATCAATTATCGATGATACTTGATTGTGCTATTGCAGCATCCTCGTCAAGTTTTATCCAGTGTGTCAGTATTGTTCGGATCACCGATACGGACAAACGGGTACGGCTCGCTGAATACGCCGGAGGGCAAACCTATGTTGCTTCGGCGGCAGAGTTTTTGGTTTTTTGTGCGGATTTTCAACGACATAAACAGATTCACCCTGAAGCTCAACTGGGTTTCACTGAGCAGACATTGATCGGGGCGGTTGATGCCGCACTGATGGCACAAAACGGGTTGCTTGCGGCTGAGTCTATGGGGGGGTTAGGCGGGGGGTTTATATTGGCGGAATACGAAATAACCCTGAAGATGTTTCGACATTATTGTCACTTCCTCACCACGTGATTCCATTATTTGGATTATGCTTGGGATATCCGGCACAACATCCAGAACTGAAGTCGCGGTTGCCTCAACAGATGATTGTGCACCAAAACAGCTATCAGCCCGAGCTGGATACTGCGCAGCTCGAACGTTATGACAATGAGGTGCGGCAGTATTATCGAACGCGTACGGATGGCAATAAAGAGACGTCATGGTCGGAGCAAGTTACAGCGACTTTGAATAAAGAGGCCCCGACCATTTATGAAAGATTTTATTAATACTAAGGGTTTTAGTGTTAAATAATAATAAGATAGAACTTTAGGACGTAGTCCGAGTCCAAAATACAGAATCGATTATTTGCTCAGAACCAGATTGAGAGATCGTGTTTTTGCAAATTTTAACAGCGGAATGAGATATGAAACAAATGGGGAAAGTGGCCTGTATTGTCTGTCTGGCTACTTTACTGAGTGCCTGCCAGAGCACGCC
>LLEM01000152.1_pt1 | contig 14978 bp, 18 predicted proteins | sample 595841 | NCBI WGS metagenome assembly LLEM01 (sample SAMN02919313, study PRJNA255460) | bioreactor metagenome | biome: chemostat; feature: culture 2012_10.2; material: sediment; isolation source: day64 10degC chemostat 2012 inoculated with Wadden Sea sediment taken from... | place: Germany: Bremen ...
GATGCTGATGTTACATCACAATGTAATACTTTGATTACCATGCGCTTAAAAAATCCTGATGATCAGCGCTTTATTACAAAAGCCTCTGATATGGTCAGTAAGGCGGATTTAGAAGAATTGCCGAGTTTATCAACGGGTGAGGCGTTAATTTGTGGACGTTCAATTCCTGCACCATTGCTTGTCAAAGTTGGCCCTAAGGCGCTTGTTCATGGTGGTGAATCACCAGAAGTTCTGAATGTTTGGGGCAGCTTTAGTGAGTAATTGTCTTTTAGCCCAAGTGAATAGTGCTATTAGTGATAAGACGTTTGTTGAGACATCTTTTCCTATGCTCAGTGATTGGGGGGGTGAAAGATGAAGATACACTCATTCACAGTTTGGGTTGTAGTTATTGGATGCAATTGGGGCATCACCTTGGTTTCTCTGGTGCGGTAGAAATACCAGCACCGCTTCAATATGCCGTCAGAGCAAAACATGATGTGCGTTCTGATGCGGTTTGGTTCGATAAATTGACGAGACGTCCTAAGCTTGTCGCCGAATTTGAACGTTATTCTGGCACTAAATCTGATCAAGAAAAGCTGGTAGGTAAAGTGAAGAATTTGCTGCTAGCTCATCAACGCTGGCTGGTTCAACCAGAGCTACTAGTTTTAGCTTATTGGACGCCAGGTTTAAAGGCGATGCCGGATCATGATGTATTGAGAGAACTATTTTCTAGTGGCTTTACTCTTAGTAATGGTGATCGTGTGGAAGGTGCAAATCCAAAACAGCTGGTTATGATGAATTTTGTTTTTGAATGTGACCATCAAGGTATTCATAAACTTGTTGATGTGATTGAACGGGGCTAATTGTGGCGAAGAAAAAACATTATTTCATGCCTAGTAGTGACATGAAGTTAGGCGAACGCTATCTATTGCTCGAGCAACTCGGTGATGGTACACATGGCTGGGTATGGCGTGCTCAGCGTCTCGAAGATAATGAGATTGTCGCAGTAAAGATCCCTAAGGACTGTTCCGCTTCAGATATCAGCTTGCGTGAAGGACATGATTTACTCAATGCTCCTTCTCATCCCAATGTTATTCAGATTTTTAAGATGGGGGCGTATACCTCCAGAAAGAGAGTGGTATGGCATCGAAATGGAGTATTTTCCAAGTCGAAGCTTGGCACAACTGCTTGAAGATACTCAGAGTGGGTTTGCTAAAACTTATAAACAGATTTTTGAAATCTACGAGCAAGTCTTACTTGGGGGGGTAAAACATTTGGCCTTGCTCGATAAACCAGTTTCCCATGGCGACCTTAAGCCCCCACAATATTTTGATCAGCGGTGATCAAGTTAAGCTTACAGACTTTGGTAGTTCAGCATTACCTGAAGAGATTTATGCTCGAAGTCGTCAGAACGGCGGTACTGTTTTGTATTCAGCACCTGAATTTGCAGACTGTTCCGAGCGCCGTGGTAGTTTCCAAGAATTGATTCGAGGGGGATATGTATAGCCTTGGTGTGCTGATGTACCAGCTTGTTACTGGGAGCCCCCCCCATGATACACCAAGTGCCGTATACCGTAGTCTGCCATATGCAAAACCGAGTGAACTCAATAAAACAGTTTCTCCAAGGTTGGAGCTTTTCATAGCGAAAGCTCTGAGTATAAAGCCTGATGAGCGTTGGTCTGATATTGATGGAATGATTGGTGATTTAAAGGTTGCTCGAATTGCCCAGCTCAACTTTGAGCCGCGTGTTGCTACATCTATGCCTGGAGCTGGACAAGATGATTGGTCATCGCGTGCTTTGTCGTTAATTGAAGATGAGAAGTATGTAGAGGCAGCTCAAGTTGCGAAGGCTGAGTTTAATGCTAGTAAAGATTATCATGCACTTCTGGCGCAGCTAAGAGCGCTATACCGTGGTAGACGATACTTTGAATGCGTTGAATCTATCAAGCAGAATCGAGATTGTTTGGTTTTGGATATCGATATGGGAGTAGAGTTTAGAGAATTGGCGTTGAATACGTATTTAAAGACAAAAGATGTATTGAATGCCAATAGACTGATTGAAGATTTAGAGTCTAGAGGTGAGCTAAATAAGCCAGAAATGTTGCTAAAGAAAGCGTCTGTATGCGGTTTGCAATCTCGTTACGATGAGGCTATTGAACTACTCGTAACTCTTAATAAGCAGTTTCCCCCCCGTAGAGCTCATGTACTAAAGCGACTGGCTTTGGCATATGAGCAAACCAGGCAACCACAGAAATCGGTTGCATACTTGAAAGTCTACAAAAAAATAAGCGGTGACGATGCTTGGGTACAGTCGAAGATGGATAAGTTTCGTTTACTAGGTTTTATGTAGATATTCTAATGTTAATGAGCTAAAGGTTACTTTGAAGTTGGCTTCTGTCGATAAAAGCATTTTATTTATTGGTAACCTTACATTAACCCCTTTAAATCTTGCCGCTACCCCCTCTGTTGGTTCAAGCAAGTCGTTTGAGTGCTATGTGGTACGAAAGCTTGCTAAAGAGTCATCTAAGGCGCTTAACTTAAAAGTGCCCTATTAAATAGGAAAAGTGATCATTCTGTTCACCGTAGCGGTTTCGTTTTTGGCGTAGTGGCCTTGTTGTACAAAGTTTCTCACTTTTTGGGCTATTCTCTCCAATAAAGTGATCACTTTGTATTTACCGTTACGTTTCGAAAATTAGATGAATGGTGATTGAAGACAAATATTAAGCACTTAAACCCTGATTATCAGTGTATCCGTTGAAGTGATCACTTTTTTGTGATCATTTTAAGTGATCACCTTTTGTGATCACTTATGGACTAGGCATCTCTGTATCAGCATCAACTTAGGATGCTCCATGAGGAAACGCTCTTAGTGCATGTACTACCGTTCACGCTTGATTTGTAGGTCAGAATGACTCCTGCTGATGGAAAACTAGCTTTTTAGCTTGTGACGGTAACTTGGGCTTTAGACGGCTAGCTTGGAATCTCTTTGTCATTGGAGCAAAATTTTCTTTACTGTCTTTTTTAGCCAAGTAACTTAAACGCAAAAATACAGCTTGGATAGATTGTGAATCACCTCTATTAACAGAGTAGACCCTGTTTTTTACTCGCCATGAATAGCCATTTTGATTGTGTTTTTTCCATAGATCATTGGCCTTATCTTGGATGATTTTAGAGCGAAGGCAGTTATGTCCACTGACCATCAAAGCAAGGTGATAGTGCTGACCTTCACCTTTTTTATATTCGCGGACCCAAATGAATCCAACTTTACAGTTGTAATATTGGCTGATGCACACTCTTAGTTCTTGAATAAATCCAGACATCACTGCATTATTATCTGTGTATTCACCTGTATGCAACTGTAAGAAAACGACTTTGACTTTTGAGTAGTAGGACACCATAGATTCAAGTGTTTGGAAGATTCTATTAAGTATCTTTTTATCAACGCCTTGCTCTAAATTGAATATTAACCATGCTATATTATTGTAGATGTAATAGGAAAGATATGGTTTTGACTCATGATTGGCTATGTGGGACATACAATATATTAATACCTGCGGCTATTTAATGGTGCTCTCATAAGGAAATCCACTATTAACAATCAATTATGTCTTCTAATTTAAATTACCTTGAACTTGAAAAGAGTAGCTAAGTGTTCAAAATCGGTCATGTTAGGTTAAAAATCATGGGCGATATTTCGCCCATAGAGTTAGTGTCCATCAGTAAATTTTTGGAGGCATGCTCATAAGCAACCGCATTACTTAATGGGCTGTATAAGTTTCTTTATTTTTATGTCTGAATTAATCCGTATTATTATCAGTTTTTATGATCAAACCAATTATCAATGTCAGAACTAAACCAACCTATTACTCTTCCTGATGGTGACTTTATGGCATTAGGTAGTCTTCCATTCTTTCCCCCAACGGTAAATGGTGGATAGGCTAACTCCAAGTATCTGACTCATATCCTTTTTTCTTATGATATGTTGTGGGTGATATTCTCTTGCGAGATATCGACTGAGATCAAATGTTTTATTATTCATATGGTTTCAATAAGTTAATAGGTATATCATTGAAAGATTGCGTTGCGTTTTTCTATCAGCTCCTGGACTATCAATCGAATATCATCATCACTTTTACCTGCAATCCTAGCTGCATTGATTCGTTTTATCTCATGTAGAGGATAACCAGAAGATCTGGCTCCAAGGCTTATTGGTGTCACAATTAAACCTTGGTTAATATAGTTGTGAAAAGTTGATGATGATAAACCCATATACTTTAATGCCTCGGGTTTTCTGATTATTCTTAATTGGTCGTAAACTTCCATTGTAATTCTCTTGTTGCTTTTAACTGCATGTGATTACATCCAATCGTTCTAATTAAGTCAATCTCAGAAGTACTGTATATCGTGTGCCATTTACTTCAAAATACAAAAAGTGATATGTAGATCCATGTAAGGGGAGTATGTTTTTTGTTCACATTTACTTTAATGAGCATCTCATGATCTATAATCACTAGCTAATGTCTAGGTTAAATTCTTAAGACACAGAAGTTCGTTTTCTACTTGAGTCAACGAACTATTACTGTGTTGAAGGCAGGTATGGGGGGAAGTTCTTTGGTGACACATTACTGGATTAGATTATTAACCTATTGCTTTAAGATGTACGTTTGAACTGGATAAGCAAAACTGACCAGTTGAGGCTCTTTCGATATGCTCACTCCACCAGCACATTAAGACTCTACGGCGTTCAAGATAGTCGGCTCGGTTGTATGCTCGTCGCACCTCGTTAGAATCTATGTGAGCAAGTGCTGATTCAATCACATCACTATCAAACCCCTTGTTCGTTTAACGTGGTGCTGGCTAATGCACGTAAACCATGAGAAACCAATCGACCTGCAAACCCCATGCGTTTTAGTGCCATATTGGCTGTTTGCTCATTTACATGGCGAAGCGGATCTCTGTCAGATGGGAAGATAAACTCTCTTTGGCTACTTATCGGCTTCATTAAGTTAAGCAATGAGATTGTTTGTGGAGATAGTGGAACAGAATGAGGTTTTTTCTTTTTCATTCTTTCTGCCGGAATGTTCCATAGATTGTCTTCTAGGTCTATTTCATCCCATCGAGCGCCAGAAGCTTCACTTGGACGAACCATTGTATGAAGTTGCCATTCAATTAGGCAGCGTGTGGTGAGTTTTATGCTGGCTACATTCAATGCTTTCATTAATTCTGGTAGCTCTTCTGGTTTCAGTGTCGGCATGTGATTTTTAGTGGGAGCTTTGAAGGCGGCTTTTATTCCTGAAAGGTAGTTGTGCGGGATGAGGCCTGTATTGACTGCGTATATCATTATTTCGTTTAAGCGCTGCGATAGTCGCTTAATGGTCTCAAGGCTGCCTTTAGCTGCGATAGGCCTCATAGTCTCGATAGTATGTGTGGCCCTTATCGCATCAATTGGCATTTTCCCCCATTGCTGGGAAAATATGGAGTTCGAGAGAGCGCCAGATATCTTCAGCGTAGTTTGGAGTGACTTGTGTTTTCTTGACCGCAAACCAACTTTCAGCAACATGGGTTAAGGTCATGCTGAGCTTTTGAGTGATAGCTTGGTCAGTTTCTTCTCGGTGTGTTTTGGGATCTATTTTTTGAGCAAGGAGAGAGCGAGCCTCCGCTCGTAGTTTTCTTGCATCGGCTAAGGAAATCTCAGGGTAGGTACCAAAACTGAGACAGGTACGTTTTTTTGTATATGGGCGGTAGTAGTCAAATAGCCACAGCTTTGAGCCATTTGTCTTGACCCGTAGAGCTAGCCCTTCACCATCAGAGAGGCTATAGATTTTATCTCTTGGTTTTGCTTGTTTGACTTCAGTGTTGGTAAGCGGTTTGGTTATCCGTGCCATAGTAGTACCGTGATAGCAGTATTGGTTGGGTACTACAAAGCGTACTACTAAAAATCTTGGATGTCATTGGAGGTGTTTGGATGTTATAGATACAAGAAAGCCCGCTAAACCGAGGGCTTAGCGGGCTTTCTGGACATCCTAGGATGTCTTCGTATACGAATTTGGTGGAGCTGGCGGGATTTGAACCCGCGTCCAAAATCAGTCTAACCAGAGGCGCTACATGCTTAGTCAATCTTTATTCTCGTACCCGACACTGCGAATTGACACGCTATGCAAGCACATACCAGAATACTATTTCGCGGTTCACCTCTCTAGTCAAAGGTTCCCCTCGCTATCTCGTTTGGGTTTGAACCCCCCCTGTTAATCCCCCCCGTCTTACAAGCGGAAGCTAGGGCAGGAGCGCTCTTAGCAGGGTATTAAGCTGCTAGTGCGAAGTTTTCGTCGTTTGCGACTATTTTTTGCGGCTTTTAACGTGGCCAACCGCCCCACGGCATGCTCCCAAAGCTTCGTGATCCTGTCGAATCCTAAATCAGCCCCAGAGTTGTTACGCGTTGGATAGTAGCATAATAAACATATGCGTCAACATAATTACCTTGTGGCCAAGTGCTTATGGATAAAAAGCGAACACTTAGCCACGAGTTTACTATCTTGTGCTGTGTTTCATGATGCGCGCTTTATCACGCTGCCAATCACGATCTTTACTATCACTACGCTTATCGTGCAATTTCTTACCTCGCGCGGTGCCTATCTTTATTTTAACCCAGGATGCCTTCCAGTACATAGTTAACGCCACAATAGTTTCACCATCGCGGTGTACAGCGTGCTCTAACTTTTCGATTTCACGGCGGTTAAGCAGTAACTTACGAACACGTGTAGGATCAGCAACCACGTGGGTGGACGCGGCATTTAGCGGTGTAATGGTCACGCCTGAAATAAAGGCTTCACCGTTACGTAGGAAAACATAACTTTCAGAAATGTTGATTTTACCGTCACGAATCGCTTTTACTTCCCATCCTTGAAGAGACAGGCCAGCTTCGTATTCGTCATCAATCGCGAACTCATGTCGCGCGGAACGGTTCTTTGCAATGGTATTGCTACCCGGTTTACTTGGTTTTTTCTTGGCCATAATTACTCGTTTCACTCTGTTTCTGTCCCAAGATAATGCGTTGATCACTTGGTCGAAGTGCAATCCTTGTTGCGGTATTTTATTAAACTACCGCCATACAATTTTGCACGGATTTTGGCTGTACGCTGAGTAATGGTATCATTGGCCTACCTCTTCTCATAGATATTGGTGTTTATCTATGTAAATACTTGTGGGATTAGGCACTTGTGATGGGTAAAGGAGAAACTATGCCTCAGATTAGCCGCTCTGCACTGGTCCCTTTTAGTGCGAAGAAAATGTTTGAACTTGTTAATGATGTTGAGTCTTACCCTGCATTTCTGCCGGGCTGTTCCGGGACCAAAATATTAGAAAGTTCTGATGAGCATATGATGGCATCTGTCGATGTATCCAAGGCCGGAATTAAGAAAACCTTTGTTACCCGCAATCAGCTTATTGGGGTGAATAAAATCGACATGCAGTTGGTAGAAGGCCCTTTTCAGAGCTTGGTCGGTGGATGGCACTTTACCGAACTGGATGCTGAGGCATGCAAGGTAGAACTGAAGCTGGATTTTGAATTTACCAATGGGTTGGTGGAAGCTGCTTTTGGCAAGGTGTTCCGCGATTTAACCAGCAATATGGTGAGTGCGTTTACCCAAAGAGCCAGAGAAATCTATGACTTCTGAAGAAAAGTTGATCCATGTTGAGGTGGTGTATGCACTGCCGGAGGAACAGCGAGTGATCAAGCTGGCGATCACGCCTGATACCCAAGTACAGGAAATTATAGAGCAGTCTGGTGTGCTGGAGATGTACCCAGAAATAGATCTGAAGAAAAACAAGGTGGGTGTCTACAGTCGTAATGTGAAGCTCAATGCGACTGTCCGGGATGGTGACAGGCTTGAAATCTACCGCCCTCTGCTTGCCGATCCTAAAGAGATCCGCCGCAAGCGTGCCGAACAAGCCAAGCAGGAAGCCTTGGACGCAAAAGCGGCACAAAAAGCCTAACGGTATTATCGGGTGGTTTACTGAATTGAATAAAAAAGCTCGCATAGGCGAGCTTTTTTGTGTGTATCAGTTAATAGGGTCCATAAAGTTTGGACCAGACTGGTAATCACCCGATAACCCAGATAACTTGTTTTGCGCATTAAAGCTCAAAACCAGGTTCTTTTGAACCGGCTCATCGTGGCCCGGCTTGTGGTAATAAACGTAGTACCAGGTATTTGGATATTCAGGTTCAACCAGCATTGGCGATCCCAGAACATAGCTTACCTGTTCTTTGTTCATACCGTGGCGAAGGGTATTGATATCATTTTGATCAAGGTAGTTACCCTGATTGATATCGATTCGATAGACCAGTCTTTCAACGACTGAACAGCCACCTAACAGGCTTACCGCTAATGTTAGTGCAGCAATGTTTTTCCAACTCATAGCATCCCGGCAAATTCGCTTTTACTGCTGCGATGATAAACAAGCTCTTGGCAGAAGTAAAAAAAGCGGTTAAGAAAAAAACTGTAATTGAGACTGTGAGCTAGCTAAATAGTTGCATCACGGATTAAGTTTATTCCATAAATACCAAACAGAACAGCAATCTGCTTGGTATTAAGCCGCAAACAGCAGCTCTTTTGCATTCGCCAGTGTCCTTTCGGTAATTTCACTGCCGCCGAGCAGGCGAGCCAGCTCGGAAACCCGGGCCTTGTCATCCAGCGGGAACATGTTGGTCTCGGTTTGGCCTTTGGTCGACTTTTTGGCGACAAACATTTGCTGGTGGCCACATCCGGCAACCTGCGGCAGGTGAGTGACACACATAACCTGAGTTGATTCTCCCAAGGTGCGCAGCATCTTGCCGACGATAGCCGCAGTCGGTCCGCTGATACCCACATCCACTTCATCAAAGATCAGACTTGGGGTTTCGACTTTCTGCGCGGTGATCACCTGGATAGCCAGTGATATTCGTGACAGTTCACCCCCTGATGCCACCTTGCCTAGCGGCTGAAGCGGCTGGCCGGGGTTGGTGGATACCAGGAAGGTGATGTTGTCAAAGCCTAGCGGGCTAAGCATCCCGTCGGCATCGCTTTGGATATCAATCTTGAAAATACCGTTCTCCATGCTCAGCTCGTGCATGCTGTTGGAAATCTTCTTGTCCAGCTCTTTGGCGTATCGCTGACGGCTTTTGCTAAGCTTTTCTGCCATGGCGAGAAATTTCTGGCGCTGGAGTTCTACTTGTTCGGCAATCTCTTCGAGGCGTTCGTCGCTGCAATCGAGCTCATCGAGCTCTTTCAATAGATCCTGATGCTTCTGGTATAGCTCGTTTGGCATGACGTAGTGTTTACGGGCCAGAGACATGATTTTGGCAAGGCGTTCTTCAAGATAGATCAGACGCTGCGGATCCATATCGAGGTTATCCAGATAGCAACGCAGCTCTTGGCTAGCTTCCTGAACCTGAATAATCGCTTCATCCAGCATGGCCGGAATGGTGCTTAGGTTACTGTCTATTTCACCAAGATTAATGACTTGCTGGCTGGCCATTTGGAGTAGCTGCAGGGCGTTGCCATCGTCATTGTCATACAGGACGGAAAGAGCCGTCTGGCTCGATACGGCAAGCTCTCCGCTGTTTGACAGGCGTTTATGCTCTTCTTCGATCTCGGTAAACTCGTCTTCGCCAAGCGCAAGCTCATTGAGTTCTTTGACCTGATACTGAGTTAGCTGCTTCTGAGCTTCGTTTTCTTCCCTGTTTTGGGTTAGGCGTTTCAGCTCGTTGTTGGCCTGACGCCAGATTTGATATGCCTTTCGGGTTTTTTCCATCAACAGATGATGTCCGGCATATTGGTCCAGCATCTGCTGCTGGTATTCAGCCCCGCATTAACTGCTGGTGCGCATGTTGACCATGAATGTTGATCAATAGCTGTCCGAGGGCTTTTTGCTGTGAGGCCGGGACAGGGCTGCCGTTGATAAAGCCACGTGAGCGACCTTCTTTGGTGATCACCCGACGCAAAATGCATTCTTCGCCGTCGATCAGCTCATTGTCTTCCAGCCATCGGCGGGCTGCCTGATTGTTTTGCAGTGAAAAGGCGGCCGATATTTCAGCTTTATCCTCATTCGGGCGAACCATGCCGGCATCAGCTCGATCTCCCAAGCATAAACCAAGCGCATCGATGGCAATAGATTTACCGGCACCCGTTTCACCAGTAATGGTCGTCATTCCTGGTTTCAGTTCAAATTCGAGGTTTTTGACAATAGCAAAGTTAGAGATCGTCATATGTGCAAGCATGTGTTCACCTGTCTAAATCAACACCTGTTTTTTCATACAGTATATACTGTATCTACATACAGTAAAGATGCTGAGTGAAGTTTTTATCAAGAAAGTTTTATATACGTTAAGGTGATGAATTACTGAAACAAAAAAGCCAGCAGGGAAGCTGGCTTTGTAAAACGCTGAAGGGAAGGGCTATCAGAATAGTTTGCTTGACCAGCCCAGTTTTCCACGCAGTACATTGTAGTAGCTGTAGTTCTTTGGATGGATCAGCTTGAGCCGATCGGGGCTTTGGTAAATATGAATCTCGTCCCCGGGCTGACTGGCAGAGAAACCTGGCCATCGCAGCTGACTTCAAGGGTGCTGCCGTTGGTTGGTGATACCAGAAGCTTGATCCGGCTGTTGCCGTCGACGACTAGCGGTCGGCATGAAAGCGTGTGCGGGAACATCGGCACCAAGGAAATGGCATTCAGGCTAGGTGACAAAATCGGGCCGCCGCCTGATAGCGAGTACGCGGTTGAGCCTGTCGGGGTCGAGACAATCAGGCCGTCTGAGCGCTGAGAGAAGGCGAAGGTATCGTCGATGTATACCTCGAATTCAATCATATGGCAATTTTATCGGGATGTAGCACTGCTTCGTTTAATGCCGCGTTACGGCTCTTGATCTGGCCGTGGCGATGTACTTCGGCTTCAAGGAGGAAACGTTCTTCGGTGATAAAATCGCCTTCCAGCACCCGTTCGAGTTCTGAATCAAAGGCATCGGGATCAAGGTCGGTCAGAAAACCGAGGTTGCCACGGTTCACACCGATCACTGCGACATCAAAACGTGAAAGTACCCGGGCCGCACCTAGCATATTTCCGTCACCGCCGACAACAATAGCCAGGCTGGCTTTGTCACCAATAGTGAGTAGATCGCACAATGCTGCTTGAGGAACGTCCAGATCGTTAGCCAACCGGTGATCCACCAATACGTTATAGCCTTTGGTGTTCAGCCAGTCATAGAGACTTTTGTGTGTTTGCAGGGGCGTCAGGGTTTCTCGGTTTACCAATTAACGCGATTGTCTGAAAAATGCGCTTCATGTCCTTGATCCGACAGATGATAGTGGGGCCAGTATAGCGCTAGGTTTAGATACTTGTCGCGCTTTGTGAGCGATCTCGGCTTGAATCATTGAACTTCATCCCCCATAATATGCGCATGGACGTTTTTTAAGAGTGGGATCTGAGTGTTTTTTTCCACTTATTCGACGAACAATATTATCTTGGCGGAGAAGCGAAAGCATGAGCAACGAAGAGAAAAAAGTACAGGACGAACAGCTGCAGCAAGACACTGTGGAAGCAGCTGAAACGGAATCTGCTGAGGAAGAAGTAGTAGAAATGACTGCAGAGGAGCTTCAGAGTGCGCGTATTTCAGAACTTGAAGCCGCTCTGCTAACTAGCGAAGCTAAAGTCAGAGAGCAGCAAGACAGTGTATTGCGTGCTCGTGCTGACATTGAAAATATGCGTCGCCGTACCGAGCAGGAAGTTGACAAGGCACGTAAGTATGCTTTGAACAAATTTGCCGAAGAGCTATTGCCAGTTATCGATAACATGGAACGTGCTATCGAAATGTCTGACAAGAATGATGAAGCAATCAAGCCGATGCTTGAAGGCGTTGAGCTGACACTGAAAACGATGACAGATACTGTCGAGAAGTTCGGCCTCAAGCAAATTAACCCTGTGGGCGAAGCATTCAATCCTGAGTTCCACCAGGCAATGTCGATTCAGGAAAGTGCAGAGCATGAGCCAAATACTGTGATTTTGGTGATGCAAAAAGGCTACGAGCTAAACGGCCGTGTTGTACGCCCTGCAATGGTCATGGTTTCTAAAGCGGCTGCGGGTAATGTAGATACCCAGGCGTAAGCTGAGCCACTAGGATCGGAAAACCTGCGATGAGGCGGGTTTTTATTTTTTATGTTTTTTTTCGATGTTGCCCTTGAAAACAAGATGGCTGCCCTTATTTAGTAGTCATACGACATCGTAAATTAATTTCTGCGGTTGAGTCCGCACCGCTTGTCCCAATATTTAGCAGGTAAGTAGAACTAAACGAATTTCGGAGAAAGCCTGATGGGTAAAATCATTGGTATTGACTTGGGTACAACTAACTCTTGTGTAGCAGTACTTGATGGTGAAAAACCACGTGTAATTGAAAATGCAGAGGGTGAGCGCACAACGGCATCTGTTATCGCTTACACCCAAGATGGTGAAACATTAGTTGGTCAGCCAGCTAAGCGTCAGGCGGTAACAAACCCTGAAAACACGCTATTTGCTATCAAGCGTCTGATTGGTCGTCGTTTTGAAGACGAAGAAGTACAGCGTGATATCGAAATCATGCCTTTCAAGATTGTTAAGGCTGACAACGGTGATGCATGGGTTGAAGCGAAAGGCCAGAAAATGGCTGCTCCTCAGGTATCTGCTGAAGTCCTTAAGAAAATGAAGAAAACTGCAGAAGACTTCCTTGGTGAGGAAGTAACTGGTGCAGTTGTAACCGTTCCTGCATATTTCAACGATGCACAGCGTCAGGCAACAAAAGATGCTGGCCGTATCGCAGGTCTTGAAGTTAAGCGTATTATCAACGAACCAACAGCTGCTGCACTGGCTTATGGTCTTGATAAGAAGGGCGGCGACCGCACTATTGCTGTTTACGACCTTGGTGGTGGTACGTTTGATATCTCAATCATCGAAATCGATGAAGTTGAAGGCGAGAAAACATTCGAAGTTCTAGCAACTAATGGTGATACACACCTAGGTGGTGAAGATTTCGATAACCGCATGATCAACTACCTGGTAGAAGAGTTCAACAAAGAGCAGGGGTATCAACCTTAAGAATGATCCTCTTGCAATGCAGCGTGTTAAAGAAGCTGCTGAAAAAGCGAAAATTGAACTGTCTTCTGCACAGCAAACTGACGTAAACCTACCTTACGTGACTGCTGATGCAACAGGTCCTAAGCACATGAACATCAAAGTGACTCGTGCGAAGCTTGAGTCTCTTGTTGAAGATCTAGTACAGCGTTCTCTTGAGCCGCTAAAAGTTGCTCTAGCTGATGCAGATCTGTCTGTTGGCGATATCACTGACGTTATCCTAGTTGGTGGTCAGACACGTATGCCAATGGTTCAGGCGAAAGTAACTGAATTCTTCGGTAAAGAACCACGTAAAGACGTGAACCCAGATGAAGCTGTAGCTGTAGGCGCAGCAGTTCAGGGCGGCGTACTTGCTGGTGAAGTGAAAGATGTTCTTCTACTAGACGTTACTCCACTGTCTCTTGGTATTGAAACCATGGGTGGTGTGATGACTAAACTTATCGAGAAGAACACCACTATCCCAACAAAAGCGAACCAAGTGTTCTCTACTGCTGAAGATAACCAGAACGCGGTAACTATCCACGTTCTTCAAGGTGAGCGTAAGCAAGCGACTTACAACAAGTCTCTTGGTCAGTTCAACCTAGAAGGTATTCAAGCTGCGCAACGTGGTACGCCACAAATCGAAGTAACTTTCGACCTAGATGCAGATGGTATCCTTCACGTGTCTGCGAAAGATAAGAGCACAGGCAAAGAGCAGAAGATCACTATCCAAGCTTCTAGCGGCCTGAGCGATGAAGACATCGAGAAAATGGTACAAGAAGCAGAAGCTAACAAAGAATCTGATAAGAAGTTTGAAGAGTTAGTAACTGCACGTAACCAAGCGGATCAGCTAGTTCACGGTACTCGTAAGCAAGTTGAAGAAGCTGGCGATGCACTTCCAGCTGATGAGAAAGAAAAAATCGAAGCCGCTATTTCTGAACTAGAAGAAGCACGCAAAGGCGAAGATAAAGAAGCGATCGACGAGAAAGTTCAAGCACTAATCGCTGCTTCTCAGAAGCTAATGGAAATCGCTCAGCAGCAAGCTCAAGCTCAGCAGGCGCAAGCAGGCGAAGGCGAGCAGCAAGCACAGCAAGATGAAAATGTTGTTGATGCTGAGTTCGAAGAAGTTAAAGACGATAAAAAATAAGATAGTTATTTCATAATCTTATTTTCGCGCGGGCGTTGGAGGTATACTCTTGCGCCCGTAGCTGTATTCAGGCAGGTGACAGTTAAGTATGTCAAAACGTGACTTTTACGAAGTTCTTGGCGTTGGCCGTGACGCGTCAGAACGTGATATTAAAAAGGCCTATAAGCGCCTTGCGATGAAGTTTCACCCCGACCGTAATCAGGGTGACGAGCAGGCTGCAGACAAATTCAAAGAAGTTAAAACCGCTTATGAGATCTTGACTGATCCTCAAAAGAAAGCCGCATACGATCAGTATGGTCATGCTGCTTTTGAGCAGGGTGGAATGGGCGGCGGTGGCGGCTTCGGTGGCGGCGCAGACTTTGGCGATATTTTCGGTGATGTGTTCGGCGATATCTTCGGTGGCGGCGGTGGCCGTCGCGGAGGCCAGCAGCGTGCGCAGCGTGGTGCTGATTTACGCTACAACATGGAGCTGACTTTAGAAGAAGCCGTTCGTGGCTGTTCTAAAGAAATTCGTGTTCCAACCTTGGTGGGTTGTGATACATGTGACGGCTCTGGTGCCAAGAAAGGTACGTCAGCGACAACATGTGGCACTTGTCATGGTCAAGGCCAGGTGCAAATGCGCCAGGGCTTCTTTGCCGTACAGCAGACTTGTCCGCACTGTCATGGTCGCGGCAAGATCATCAAAGAGCCTTGTGGCACCTGTCACGGCCAGGGTCGTAAAGAAGAAACCAAGACCTTG